>Ga0180220_1000187_pt1 | contig 97248 bp, 94 predicted proteins | sample eDN5th37CBELigBY_FD_151335 | JGI IMG/M metagenome (GOLD analysis project Ga0180220, IMG submission 151335) | Enriched backyard soil microbial communities from Emeryville, California, USA - eDNA 5th pass 37_C BE-Lig BY (version 2) (version 2) | ecosystem: Environmental > Terrestrial > Soil >...
TCCGCAAGTTGCTGGTGCGGTACGAGAAACTCGCACGCAGCTTCCTCGCGCTCAATCATCTGGCCGCCGCCATCATCGCGTTCCGCAAGGTTCCCTTGAAGGTAAACGTAATTTACGGATAGGCTCTTACTCACAGGGAACACGGCCAACACCTGCGGCAGTCGCAGGTAGCCGGTTTCGGGGATTTGCTGCATTGCTTAGTCCTCTACCGCACCGGAATGGACGGCTTAGGACAAGGCAGTATTCACAGGAGTTCGGGGGTAGCTACCCGGCGCCGTGCAGGCGTTCCCCGCTGCGGGCAGCGGGGAAGTTTCAGGGTTTCACCCTTTGCTCCTTGTTCCACTTGGTACACCAGTTTCGGATTGTCTTGCGCGCCGCCGAAACGAGATTGGCATTCACCATCGCATCGGCGCATGCCTCCAGCGAAGGGTACTCGCTCCGATTGCTGTCAAGCCAGAGGAAAACTTCACTCTTGTCGGCGTAATTGTCTTTGTGGCTCGCCCTTGCCGCTTTCCTTGCACGCATGGAAACTTCGCTGTTTATTGCCGCTTGAATTGCGGCCGAATTCCCACCCAGCGCACGATGCCAAAGCATGCCGGCATACAGGCCAACGAAGGTCAGATTTCTATGGCGTGTTTCACCGTTACCTGCAAACACGGTCAAATATGCAGCATCGCCCGCGCGTGAAAGCATCCAACGCGAAGAATTCTCTTGTTGCTCATTTTCTTCCTCGGTCAGTGATTCACGCGCGGGAAATGGGTTGAACAGGTCATTTAATCCACGCCTCCATTGCTCTGGGTTTTCCTTCCAACCTGGCAGGCTACTCAGCTGCTCAACCAATCCAGACAGCTGAACGTCGCCTTCAATTTTTCGCGCCGCCTCCAAGGCCATGTGCAGCATGGCACCCGCATAAAACTCCGGTGTTTCCCTATATTCCAAAGGATAGGTAGTCGCCTGCTTTGTATACTTTTTCTTCGCCATGCGCGCACCTTCGCTGCGCCCTTCAAATAGGCGCCACGGCAACGGGGAAGGTGCACCGCGTTCGGCTGGCCGGCCTAGCCGTGGCGATTCGGGGAAGCTACCGTTCTTGTTCCAAGCCCATCGCCCCGCGATGTGTGCGGATACGCAACGCCAGTGTGTTCGCTATTGCTCTACCCCGATCGATTCCAACCGGCTTCCCGTCGCGGTCAACAGCCTCCGAAAAAAGCTCGACCAATCGATCAAGAATGGCGGATGCGGACGTTTGCGTGCGCTGGAGATTGGGGAATGGAATCACATTCATGACGTGCGCATGCTTAAATTTTCAATTTCCACCTCAGCCGCCTCAGCGGCTTGCGCCGCCCTGGCGCGCCCAATTTCGCAACGGAGTAAATAGCGCAAGGCGGCCTGTATGTCGGCGTTCGCGCAGCCGAAGGTCGATTCATCGTTTGACACAATGCATGCCAGCGCATTAGCGCACCATAGGTGCATGGATGCATCACTCGTGTAGTTTCCTTTTACCGGTGCGGCACCGTATTGCTCAGGATCAGTTGCTAGACTCTCAATTGCCATGGTCGTTCCTCTGTAGAACGGTTGTGGAAGGTGCGGCCGGGTGGTGATGACACCCGGCCGCACCGCTTTACCGGCTCTTGCCGGATGCTTTGCGCAACGGAACCACGTTTCCGCCCGTGCGCAGCGTGTCCAGGTAATCCGCCCATCCCTGCATCATCTTCCGCCGTTCCGGCAGGTGCGCCGTGCGGTTGTACGCGCGCCCGTTCGGGTCGCGCACCGCATGGGCCAACTGGTGCTCGATGTAGTCGGGCCGGAAACCCAGAACTTCATCCAGCACCGTGCGCGCCATTGCCCGGAAGCCGTGGCCGGTCATCGTGTCGGCGTCGATTCCCATCCGCCGCATGGCCGCATTGATCGCTGCATCGCTCATCGGCCGGCCTTTGCCACGCGCGCTGGGGAACACGTATTCGCCCCGCCCGGTCAGCAGGTGCAGTTCCCGCAGGATTTCCACCGCCTGCGTTGCCAGCGGGACAACATGCGGCGTGCCGGTCTTGCTGGCCGTGTAGCGCCATTCCGCCGCGTCCAGGTCGATATCCGCCCAACGGGCTTGCCGCAGTTCGCCGGGGCGCACGAATACCAGCGGGGCCAGCTTCAGGGCAGCCGCGACTGCAGGCGTGCCCCCATAGCCGTACAGCGCGCGCAGCAGCGGCCCCATTTGATCCGGCTCGGTCACGCTGGCGAAGTGTTCGCCCTTCGGCGTGGCCAGCGCGCCAATCAGGTCAGCGGCGGGATTGCGTTCTGCCCTGCCCGTGGCCACGGCATATCGGAACACCTGCCCGGCCAGCGAACGCGCGCGGTGCGCCGTTTCCACCTTGCCGGATGATTCGGGCTTGCGCAGGGCCGCCAGCAGCGCCGGGGCCGTGATATCGGCAATCGGCAATTGCCCGATGTAGGGCAGCAGGTAGGTTTCCAGGAGGCGGTTTTCCCGCTTGGCCGTGCCGGCAACGATTTCCTTTTCCCGCTTGGCCCACCATTCGCGGGCAACTGCGCCGAAGGTGTTGGCCTTGCGTTCAGCCGTAGCGGCCTTCTCAGCCTTGCGCTGTTCGCCGGGATCGACGCCGGCAGCCAGCCGCTTGCGGGCCTCTGCGTGGCGCTGGCGGGCTTCGGCTAGCCCGACGTCGGGATAGACGCCCAGGGACAGCGTGTTGCGCTTGCCGGTGACGGGACGGCGGTAATCCCATCGCCACCAGCGCGCCCCATCCGGTCGCACCAGCAGGTACAGGCCGCCACCGTCGCGGAGTTTCAGCGGGGTGTCGGCGGGCTTTGCCTTGCGAATCGCGGTGTCCGAGAGCATGGCGGTAACACCTCTGGCGGTAACAGGGTCTGGCGGCAGGTCTGTTACCGCCAAAGCTACCGCCAGTTACCGCCGGATTTCAATACACCGTATCGGACGTTATCGGACGCCAGAAACGAAAAAAACCCCTGATTTTCCGAGGTTTCTTGTACTTCTTTGGACCCTTTCGGACCCTAAATTGGTCGGGGTAGCCGGATTCGAACCGACGACCACCAGTCCCCCAGACTGGTGCGCTACCAGGCTGCGCTATACCCCGAAGCGGTAAAACAAACAGCCCCGCGTTGGCGGGGCCGGAATTATAGCCGGTTTGCCGTCCGGCGGCTTCCGGTCGGTTCAGCGCCGCAACAGGTGCAGGATTTCCTCGAGCTCCATCCGCACCTGCTTCACGATCTGGTTGCTGAGCGCCGATTCCTGCTTCGCGCCCTCGCCTTCCAGGCGCAGCCGCGCGCCACCGATGGTGTAGCCCTGTTCGTACAGCAGGCTGCGGATCTGCCGCACCATCAACACGTCGTGGCGCTGGTAATAACGGCGGTTGCCGCGGCGCTTGACCGGTTCGAGGCTGGGGAACTCGGTTTCCCAGTAGCGCAGCACGTGCGGCTTGACGTCGCACAGCTCGCTGACCTCGCCGATGGTGAAATAGCGCTTGGCCGGGATCGGCGGCAATTCGCGGTTGCTGCCGGGATCAAGCATGGGCGGCGCCTCCGGCGTAGGCCTCGACGCGCTCCTTCAGCTTCTGCCCGGGGCGGAAAGTGACCACGGTGCGCGCGGAGATCGGGATCTCCTCGCCGGTCTTCGGATTGCGGCCGGGACGCTGGTTCTTGCGGCGCAGGTCGAAGTTGCCGAAGCCCGACAGCTTGACCTGCCGGCCCTGCTCCAGCGCCTCGCGCAGCACGTCGAAATAGGCGTCGACGAATTCCTTGGCCTCGCGCTTGTTCAGGCCGACCTCGTCGAACAGGCGTTCGGCCATTTCCGCTTTAGTCAGTGCCATCGATTTCCCCTGTGCCTCCGCTTTCCATGCCTTCCCACTCAACCGCGGATGCGGGCGCCGTGGTCGTTCCCCAGCGCGGCCACCACCGCAGCCACTACCGCATCCACGTCGTGGTCGGTCAGAGTGCGCGAGTTGTCCTGCAAAATCAAGCCTGTAGCCAGACTTTTCTGCCCAGTTTCGACACCCGGCCCGACGTACCGGTCGAACGGTAACAAATCGCGCAGCAGCGGACCGGCCGCCGCCCGGATGGTGCGCGAAATTGCGGCCCAGCTCACAGTCTCGGCGACGGTGAACGCCAGGTCGCGGCGCACCGACGGGAAGCGCGACTGCTCCGCGGCGCGCGGCAATGCGCGCGCGGCCAGCGGCGCCAGCTCCAGTTCGAACGCGTACACATCGCCGTCCAGGTCCAGCGCGCGCTGCAGACGCGGATGCAACTGGCCGATCCAGCCGATCCTTGCGCCGTCGCGGCAGATGTCGGCGGAACGGCCCGGATGGGCGAAAGCGGCCGTCGGGGGGCGGAACTCGAGCGCCGCGCCGGACGCGGCGGCCAGCGATTCGAGATCGCCCTTCAGGTCGTGGAAATCGACCTGGCGCGCCTTTTCGCCCCATTGCTCGGCCTGCGCGTCGCCGCAAACCGCCGCGGCAATGCGCAAGGTCTCGGCCGGTGCGCCGCCATCGGCGCCCGCGGCGAACGTGTTGCCGATCTCGAACAGGCGCACGCGCCCGGCCTGGCGCGCCAGGTTGCGCTGCACCGCGGCGACCAGCCCCGGCAGCAGCGACGGGCGCATCACCGCCAGTTCGGCGCTGAGCGGGTTGGCCAGCGGCACGGTGCCGGCGTCGAGGCCCCACGGCTTCAGCCACTGCGCATCGACGAAGGCGAAGTTGACCGTTTCCAGCATGTCGCGCGCGACCAGCTGGCGGCGCAGGTCGGCTTCGTCGAGGCGGGCCTCGCTCGGCGCGGCGATGCGGACCGCGGCACCCGGCAGCGTGGTCGGGATGCGCTCGTAGCCGTGGATGCGCGCCAGTTCCTCGACCAGGTCTTCCTCGATGGCGATGTCGAAGCGGCGGCTCGGCGCGACGACCTTCCAGCCTTCGCCGGCCGCCTCGACCGCCATGCCCAGCGCACGCAGGATGCGCTCGACCTCGGCATCGGCGATCCCGACGCCGAGCACGCGGGCGATGCGCGAGCGGCGAAGGACGATCGGCCGCGGCTGCGGCAGGTGCTGCGGCAGCACCGCTTCGATCACCGGGCCCGGCGCGCCGCCGGCCAGCTCGACGACCAGGCGCGTGGCCACCTCGATCGCCTGCCGCGGCAGTTCCGGATCGACCCCGCGCTCGAAACGGTGCGAGGCATCGGTGTGCAGGCCCAGCTTGCGGCCGCGGCCGATGATCGCCGACGGCGCGAAGTGCGCGGCCTCGAGGAACACGTTGCGGGTGGCCGCGCCGACCTTGGTGTCGTCGCCGCCCATGATCCCGGCCAGGCCGACCGCGCGGTCGGCGTCGGCGATGACGAGGAATTCCGGATCGAGCCTGGCGTCGTCGCCGTTCAACAGCTTCAGGGTTTCGCCGTCGCGCGCCTTGCGCACGCCGACCGGCCCCTCCAGCAGGTCGCGGTCGTAGGCGTGCATCGGCTGGCCGAGCTCCAGCATCACGTACTGGGTGACGTCGACCAGCAGCGATACCGGGCGCACGCCGCTGCGGCGCAGGCGCTCGGCCATCCACACCGGCGTCTTCGCCGCGGCGTCGACGCCCTCGATGACGCGGCCGCAGAAACGCGGCGCATCGGCGCCTGCGTTCAGTTCGATCGGCAAGACCCGGTCGGTCAGCGCCGGCATCGGCGTCGCGTCGAAGGCGACGACCGCGCTGCCGGTGGCGGCGGCGACGTCGTAGGCGATGCCGCGCACGCTGAAGCAGTCGGCGCGGTTCGGGGTCAGCTTGATCTCGATGCTGGCGTCGGGCAGGCCGAGGTAGTCGGCTATCGCCGTCCCGACCGGCGCGTCGTCCGGCAGTTCGAGCAGGCCCGACGCATCGGCGTCGATGCCCAGTTCCTTCGCCGAGCACAGCATGCCGTTGGACTCGACGCCGCGCAGCTTCGCCGCCTTGATCGAGAAATCGCCGAACCGGGCCCCGACCAGCGCCAGCGACGCGACCAGCCCGGCGCGTGCGTTCGGCGCGCCGCAGACGATCTGCAGCAACTCGCCGTTGCCGGCGTCGACCTTGCACACCTGCAGGCGGTCGGCTTGCGGATGCCTTTCGGCGGAGACGATGCGCGCGACGACGACCTTGTCCAGCGACTCGCCCAGCGGCGCCACGTCCTCGACCTCGAGGCCGATCGCGGTCAGCGTCGCCGCGAGCTCCTCGCGCGAAGCGCCGGTCGGCACGTGGCTGCGCAGCCAGTTTTCGGAGAATTTCACTTTCTGCCCCTTTCGAGACGGGCCAGGCCCGCCTTGCTCATGCGAATTGCCTCAGGAAGCGCACGTCGTTGTCGAAGAACGCGCGCAGGTCGTTGACGCCGTAACGCAGCATCGCGAAGCGTTCCACGCCCAGGCCGAAGGCGAAGCCGGTGTAGCGCTCCGGATCGATGCCGACGTTCTTCAGCACGTTCGGGTGGACCATGCCGCAGCCCAGCACCTCGAGCCAGCGCTTGCTGCCGTCGGGCTGGTGCCAGGCGATGTCCACTTCCGCGCCGGGTTCGACGAACGGGAAGTAGCTGGGGCGGAAGCGCATCTCGAAGTCGCGCTCGAAGAAGGCGCGGACGAATTCGGCCAGCGTGCCCTTGAGGTCGGCGAAGGTGGAATGCTCGTCGACCAGCAGGCCTTCGCACTGGTGGAACATCGGCGAATGGGTCTGGTCGCTGTCGGAACGGTAGACCTTGCCCAGCGCGATCATCCGCAGCGGCGGCTTGTGCCCGCCCATGTAGCGCACCTGCACGCCGCTGGTATGCGTGCGCAGCAGGCGGGCGACGCCGCGGCCGTCGGGCGGGAAATAGAAGGTGTCGTGCATCGCCCGCGCCGGGTGGTGCGGCGGGAAGTTCAGCGCCTCGAAGTTGTGCCAGTCGTCCTCGATCTCCGGGCCATCGGCGAGCTCGTAGCCGAGTCGGCCGAAGATGTCGGCGATGCGTTCCATGGTGCGGCTGATCGGGTGCAGGCCGCCGCGGCCGCCGTTGCGCCCCGGCAGGGTCACGTCGACGCTTTCGCCGGCCAGGCGCGCGTCCAGCGCGGCGTCTTCCAGCACGGCCTTGCGCGCCGACAGCGCCTCGCCGATGGCATCGCGGGCGCGGTTGATCGCCTCGCCCGCGGCCTTGCGCTGGTCGGCGGGCAGCGTGCCCAGCGACTTCAGCTGCGCGGTGATGCTGCCGTGCTTGCCGAGCAGGGCGACGCGCAACTGCTCGAGCGCATCCGGCGACGACGCGGCCGCGATGTCGGCCAGCGCCTGCGCGGAAAGGGTTTCGATTTGGCTCATTTGCAAAGTGTTCCGTGCGTTCGCCGACCATGAAAAACAAATGGGGAAGGACTCGCGCCCTTCCCCACGTGTGCCCGGCGGTGGACTGCCGGTCATGCGTTCTGCAGTGGAGACGCGGCCATCAGGCCGCGAGTGCGCCCTTCGCCTTTTCCGCCAGGGCCGCAAAACCCGCCGCGTCGTGCACGGCGATGTCCGCCAGCACCTTGCGGTCCAGGGTGATGCCGGCCTTCTGCAGGCCGTTCATGAAACGGCTGTAGCTCAGGCCGTTGATGCGGGCAGCCGCATTGATGCGGGTGATCCACAGCGAGCGGAAGTTGCGCTTCTTCTGCTTGCGGCCGATGTAGGCGTACTGCTGCGCCTTGATGACCGCCTGCTTGGCGACGCGGAAAACCTTGCGGCGGGCGTTGTAGTAGCCCTTCGCACGGCTGATGATCTTCTTGTGACGACGACGCGCCGTCACGCCACGCTTGACTCGTGCCATGGTTCAGTCCTCCTCAGAGATACGGCAGCATGCGATCCAGGCGGCCGGAATCTTCCTTGCGGACGATCTGGCCGGCGCGGGCTTCGCGCTTGGTCTTGGTCGCTTTCTTGGTGAGGATGTGGCTGCGGTTGGCCGAGCCAGCCTTGTACTTGCCGGAGGCGGTCTTGCGGAAACGCTTGGCCGCGGCCCGGTGGGTCTTGATCTTTGGCATTGTGGAATCCTTGCTTGGATTGTCGATTACTGGCCGGGCGACGCACGGGGCGCACTTTCCATCCTGCCCAAACCGGTTTTTAAGTCGTTGATTCAAAAAGAAATCAAGACGGGTTCCCTGCTGTCGCGACCGTTTCCGGCAACGACTCCCGGCGAACCGGGCCGCACATTATGCCGGTGGGCCGAATCCTTTGCAAATCAGGGGGTTCTGCGGGAGGGAGCGCCGCAACGGCGAAGGGCGCCTTGCGGCGCCCTCCTGCATTCGGATGAACCCGGCCGGTTACTTCTTCTTCGGCGCGATCATCATGACCATCTGCCGGCCTTCCAGGCGCGGGCGCGACTCGACGACGATCTCGTCGCCCAGTTCGGCCTCGATGCGCGCGGCCATCTGCCGGCCCAGCTCCTGGTGGCTCATCTCGCGGCCGCGGAAGCGGATGTTGACCTTGACCTTGTCGCCTTCCTCGAGGAAGCGGCGGATGTTGCGCATCTTGATCTGGTAGTCGCCCTCGTCGGTGACCGGGCGGAACTTCAGTTCCTTGATCTCGACCTGCTTCTGCTTCTTCTTGGCCTCGTTGGCCTTCTTCTGCTGCTCGAAGCGGAATTTGCCGAAGTCCATGATCTTGCAGACCGGTGGCTCGGCATTGGGCTGGATCTCGACCAGGTCGAGGCCTTCCTCCTCGGCCATCGCCAAGGCTTCGTCGCGCGAAAGCACGCCGATCATCTCGCCGTCGCTGCCGATCACGCGCACGCGCGGCACGCGGATTTCATGGTTCTTGCGGTTCTGCTTATTGTCGGGGGTACTGATGTGAGGGTCTCCAAGGGTCGTCCCGCTGGTCGGGCGGGCGGATGCCGGCCAGGGCGCGATCGTCGCCCCGGCCGGGACTGGCCGAGCTTCAGCCGGCTTACGCCCGTTCGTTACGCAACCGCTCGGCGAAGGCGGCCAGGCTCATCGTGCCCAGATCTTCTCCCGAACGCGTACGAACGGCAACGGCGCCATTTTCCTTCTCGCGGTCTCCAACCACCAGCAGGTACGGCACCCGTTGCAGCGTGTGTTCGCGGATTTTATAGCCGATCTTTTCGTTGCGCAAATCGGAAACGACCCGGAACCCTTGATTCACAAGGGTTTTCCGGACTTCCTCGACCCAGTCGGCCTGGGCGTCGGTGATGTTGGCGACCACCGCCTGGACCGGGGCCAGCCAGGCCGGGAAAGCGCCGGCATGGTGCTCGATCAGGATGCCGATGAAGCGCTCCATCGAGCCGACGATGGCCCGGTGCAGCATCACCGGATGCCGCTTCTGGCTGTTTTCGTCGACGTACTCGGCGCCCAGGCGCCCCGGCATCATGAAATCGACCTGCATCGTGCCCAGCTGCCAGGTGCGGCCGATCGCGTCGCGCAGGTGGTACTCGATCTTCGGGCCGTAGAACGCGCCCTCGCCCGGCAGTTCCTGCCATTCGACGCCGGCGTTGCGCAACGCCGAGCGCAGCGCATCCTCGGCCTTGTCCCAGGTGGCGTCGTCGCCGAGGCGCGGTTCCGGGCGCAGCGCGATCTTGATCTGGATGTCGGAGAAGCCGAAGTCCGAATAGACCTTCAGCGCCTGCTCGTGGAACGCGGTCACTTCCGACTCGATCTGTTCCTCGGTGCAGAAGATGTGGCCGTCGTCCTGGGTGAAGCCGCGCACGCGCAGGATGCCGTGCAGCGCGCCGGACGGCTCGTTGCGGTGGCAGGAACCGAACTCGCCGTAGCGGATCGGCAGGTCGCGGTAGCTGTGCAGGCCCTGGTTGAACACCTGCACGTGGCCCGGGCAGTTCATCGGCTTGACCGCGTAGGTGCGCTTCTCCGACTCGGTGAAGAACATGTTGTCCTTGTAGTTGTCCCAGTGGCCGGACTTCTGCCACAGCGACACGTCGAGGATCTGCGGGCAGCGCACCTCGCCGTAGCCGGTCTCGCGGTAGACCTTGCGCATGTACTGCTCGACCACCTGCCAGATCGCCCAGCCCTTCGGGTGCCAGAACACCAGGCCCGGCGCCTCTTCCTGCAGGTGGAACAGGTCCTGCTGCCTGCCGATCTTGCGGTGATCGCGCTTTTCGGCTTCCTCGATGCGCTGGATATAGGCGTCGAGCTGCTTCTTGTCGGCCCAGGCGGTGCCGTAGATGCGCTGCAGCTGCTCGTTCTTCGAATCGCCGCGCCAGTACGCGCCGGAGATGCGGGTCAGCTTGAACGCCTTCAGGAAGCGCGTGTTCGGCACGTGCGGGCCGCGGCACATGTCGACGTATTCCTGGTGGTAGTACAGGCCCATCGCCTTCTCGTCGGGCATGTCGTCGATCAGGCGCAGCTTGTAGTCCTCGCCGCGCGACCTGAACACCTCGATGACCTCGGCGCGCGGGGTCATCTTCTTGACCACGTCGTAGTCCCGGTCGATCAGCTCCTTCATGCGCTGCTCGATCGCGACGAGGTCTTCCGGCGTGAACGGGCGCTCGGAGTAGATGTCGTAATAGAAGCCTTCCTCGATCACCGGGCCGATCACCATCTTCACGTCCGGATACAGCTGCTTGACCGCATGGCCGACCAGGTGCGCGCAGGAGTGGCGGATGATCTCGACGCCTTCGGCGTCCTTCGGGGTGATGATGCGGAGGGACGCGTCGTGGTCGATGACGTCGCTGGCATCGACCAGCTTGCCGTCGACCGCGCCGGCGAGGGTGGCCTTGGCCAGGCCGGCGCCGATCGACTGCGCGACCTGCATGACGGAAACGGGGTTTTCGAATTCGCGGCGGCTGCCGTCCGGGAGCGTGATCGTGATCATGGGTTTCTTGGTTGGATGGGCGCGGCGCATGGCCGCCCAAAATGCAAAAGGCGCCGCGAGGGCGCCTTTCCGGTGTCCTCGGGTCGAATCAGCAGTGGGCGGTGGTAGTGCTCATGTCGCACGCTCGGCCAGCGTTTCCGCGGGCCACCTTGGTCTGCGTCGGTTGGCGCCATTCTAAGCCAAATCCGGGCCGGCGTTCCCGGGGGCGGGGACCGCCCGGCGCATCAAAAGGCGTCCGCCGGGACCCGGACCCAGCCTTCCATCAGCACGCGGGCGCTGCGGCTCATGATCGCCTTGGCCACGGTCCACTGGCCGTCGACCCGCCTGGCCTCGGCCCCGACCCGCAGGGTGCCGGAGGGGTGGCCGAAACGCACCGCATTGCGCCCGCCGCCGCCCGCCGCGAGGTCGACCAGGGTCCCGGGAATCGCCGCCGCGGTGCCGATGGCGACCGCGGCCGTGCCCATCATCGCGTGGTGCAGCTTGCCCATCGACAGCGCGCGGACCAGCAGGTCGATGTCGCCGGCGGCGACGGGCCGGCCGCTGGAGGAAACGTAGTCCTTCGGCGGGGCGACGAAGGCGACCTTCGGCGTGTGCTGGCGGGCGGCGGCTTCGGAGAGGTCCCGTATCAGGCCCATCTTCAGCGCGCCATGCGCGCGGATGGCCTCGAACTTCGCCAGCGCGGCCTTGTCCTCGTTGATGTCGCCCTGCAACTCGGTGCCGGCGTAGCCGATGTCGGCGGCGTTGACGAAGATGGTCGGGATGCCGGCGTTGATCAGCGTCGCCTTGAGGGTGCCGACGCCGGGTACCTCGAGATCGTCGACCAGGTTGCCGGTCGGGAACATGGCACCGCCCTCGCCTTCGCCTTCGTCGGCGGGATCGAGGAACTCCAGCTGCACCTCGGCCGCCGGGAAAGTCACCCCGTCGAGCTCGAAATCGCCGGTTTCCTGCACCTGGCCGTTGCCGATCGGTACGTGCGCGACGATGGTCTTGCCGATGTTGGCCTGCCAGATGCGCACGGCGACCGTGCCGTTGTCGGGGATGCGGCCGGGATCGACCAGTCCGTCGGCGACCGCGAACGGCCCGACCGCGGCGGACAGGTTGCCGCAGTTGCCGCTCCAGTCGATGAAGGGCTTGTCGATCGACACCTGGCCGAACAGGTAGTCGACGTCGTGGTCCGGGCGCTTGCTCTTCGACAGGATCACCACCTTGCTGGTGCTCGAGGTCGCGCCGCCCATGCCGTCGACCTGCTTGCCGTAGGGATCGGGCGAACCGATCACCCGCAGCAGCAGCTTGTCGCGCGCGGCGCCGGCCTTCTGTGCGGACTGCGGCAGGTCGCGCTGGCGGAAGAACACGCCCTTGCTGGTGCCGCCGCGGATGTAGGCGGCGGGAATCTTGATTTGCGGTACGAAGGGCATGGCGGACTCCCGGGTCAAACGACTAGAACAGGCCCATCTGCGTGGCGGGCGGATCGACTTCCGGCAACAACGGCCAGCGCCCGACGATCTCGTAAGCGTAGGGTTTGCCGCCGCCGATGACCAGCAACAACTCGTCGATGGTCCAGCGGACCCATGGATCGACCCGGATCGTTTGCCCCAGCGGTTCGGCGGCGTCGTAGCTGAGCGTGATGTGCGGCGAGGGGTTGTGCAGCATGCGCGTTTCGCCGGCGATTTCGATCCGCTTGCGTACGCACATGCGCAGCGCCTCGAACGACTTCGGCAGGCCATGCCCCTGCAAGGTCCAGTGGATCCGCCCCTCCGGGTCCACCTGGTTGTTGATCCGGTTGAACGCCAGCGTGCAGGCGTGTGCGGAAGCCGCGATCGCCGCGCCGACCGGCAACATCGCATCGCACTCCTGCGCGGTCGGCGAATAGATCCGTTCGGACAACGACTGGTGCCAGTTCGATGGCGCGAACAGGCGTCCGCCCAATCGCTGTTCCAGCCGATCCCTTGCCATGGCCGAGCGGATCGCCTCGACCACCTGCAACGGGGGCAACGCCAGGAACAGCAACCGCGCCTTGGACATCCGTCATGCCGCCTTCGACGACTCGAGGAAATCCTGCGCGAAGCGCTGCAGCACGCCGCCGGCTTCGTAGATCGAAACCTCTTCGTCCGAGTCGAGCCGGCAAGTCACCGGCACTTCGACGGTTTCGCCGTTGCCGCGATGGATGACGAGCGTCAGGTCGGCGCGCGGCTTGCGCTGGCCAACGACGTCGAAGGTCTCGGTGCCGTCGATGCCGAAGGTCTTGCGGTTCTGCCCCGGCTTGAACTCCAGCGGCAGCACGCCCATGCCGATCAGGTTGGTGCGATGGATACGCTCGAAACCCTCGGCGACGATGGCCTCGACGCCGGCCAGGCGCACGCCCTTCGCCGCCCAGTCGCGCGACGAACCCTGGCCGTAGTCGGCGCCGGCGACGACGATCAGCGGCTGCTTGCGCTGCATGTAGGTTTCGATCGCTTCCCACATGCGCACGACCTCGCCTTCCGGTTCGATGCGCGCCAGCGAGCCCTGCTTGACCTGTCCATCGACCACCGCCATTTCGTTGACCAGCTTCGGGTTGGCGAAGGTGGCGCGCTGCGCGGTGAGGTGGTCGCCACGGTGCGTGGCGTAGGAATTGAAGTCTTCTTCCGGCAAGCCCATCTTCGCCAGGTATTCGCCGGCGGCGCTGTCGGCGAGGATCGCATTCGACGGCGACAGGTGGTCGGTGGTGATGTTGTCGCCGAGCACGGCGAGCGGGCGCATGCCGCGCAGCGTGCGTTCGCCGGCCAGCGCGCCTTCCCAGTACGGCGGGCGGCGGATGTAGGTCGACATCGGGCGCCACGCGTACAGCGGATCGGTCTTCGCGCCGGTCTCGACCGCGAACCTGAACATCGGCTCGTAGACCTTGCGGAAATGTTCCGGCTTGACGCTGCTCTTCACGATCGCGTCGATTTCCTCGTCGCTGGGCCAGATGTCCTTCAGCGTGACCGGCTTGCCGTCGGCGTCGAAACCGAGCGCATCCTTCTCGATGTCGAAGCGCACCGTGCCGGCGATCGCGTAGGCGATCACCAGCGGCGGCGAGGCGAGGAAGGCCTGCTTGGCGTAGGGATGGATGCGGCCGTCGAAGTTGCGGTTGCCCGACAGCACCGCGACCGAATACAGGTCGCGATCGACGATTTCCTGCTGGATCTTCGGGTCCAGCGCACCGCTCATGCCGTTGCAGGTGGTGCAGGCGAAGGCGACCACGCCGAAGCCCAGCTTCTCCAGCTCCGGCAGCAGCTTCGCTTCTTCCAGGTACAACTGCACCGCCTTCGAACCCGGCGCCAGCGAGGTCTTCACCCACGGCTTGCGCACCAGGCCCTTCGCGTTCGCATTCCGTGCAAGCAGGCCGGCGGCGATGACGTTGCGCGGGTTCGACGTGTTCGTGCACGACGTGATCGCGGCGATGATCACCACGCCGTCCGGCAGCAGGCCCTGCGCTTCTTCGGCCCTGGCGGCCTCCAGCTTGGCCTCGTCGGCGATGCCGCGCTCGTGCAGCGCCGACGTCGGCAGGCGCTTGTGCGGGTTCGACGGGCCGGCCATGTTGCGCACGACGCCGGACAGGTCGAAATGCAGCGTGCGTTCGTATTCGGCGGTCTTCAGCGCGTCGGCCCACAGGCCGGCGGTCTTCGCGTAGGTTTCGACCAGCCCGACCTGCGCCTCGTCGCGACCGGTCAGGCGCAGGTAGTCCAGCGTCTGCTGGTCGATGAAGAACATCGCCGCGGTCGCGCCGTATTCCGGCGCCATGTTCGAGATCGTCGCGCGGTCGCCCACGGTCAGCGCCGCCGCGCCTTCGCCGCGGAATTCGAGGTAGGCGCCGACCACCTTTTCCTTGCGCAGGAATTCGGTCAGCGCGAGGACGACGTCGGTCGCGGTGATGCCCGGCTGCGGCTTGCCCGACAGTTCGACGCAGACGATGTCCGGCAGGCGCATCCACGAGGCGCGGCCCAGCATCACGTTTTCGGCTTCCAGGCCGCCGACGCCGACCGCGATCACGCCCAGCGCGTCGACGTGCGGCGTGTGGCTGTCGGTACCGACGCAGGTATCGGGGAAGGCGATGCCCCGGCCGTTATCAGTTTGTTGCACGTAGACCACCGGCGACATCTTCTCCAGGTTGATCTGGTGCATGATGCCGTTGCCCGGCGGGATCACGTCGACGTTGCGGAACGCCTTCTTGGTCCAGTCGATGAAGTGGAAGCGATCCTCGTTGCGGCGGTCTTCGATGGCGCGGTTCTTCGCGAACGCATCCTTGTCGAAGCCCGGCGCTTCCACCGCCAGCGAGTGGTCGACGATCAGCTGCACCGGCACCACCGGATTGACCTGGGCCGGGTCGCCGCCCTGCTCGGCGATGGCGTCGCGCAGGCCGGCGAGGTCGACCAGTGCGGTCTGGCCGAGGATGTCGTGGCAGACCACGCGCGCCGGGAACCATGGAAAGTCGAGGTCGCGTTTGCGTTCGATCAACTGGCCGAGATAAGCCGCGATCTTCTCCGGCTCGGCCTTGCGCACGATATTCTCGGCGTGGACGCGCGCGGTGTACGGCAGCTTGTCCCAGGCGCCGGGGACGATGTCCTCGACGGCCGCCCGGGCGTCGAACCAGTCGAGGGACGAACCGGCAAGCGGCTTGCGGTATTTCGTGTTCATGGCGGGCATCCGGAATCTGGGCTGGCATGCGCGGCGGGAACATGTTGCTCCCGCCGCGATTACGGGAATGGAAATCCTCCCGCGGTCGTTGTGCACAATCTGGCACCAACGAAACCGTTGATCAATCTTGATCAAATCAATCAATACGATGGTGCAGCACGGTTGTTCACGCCCCTGTCGCGACCCGCCCCGGGCCGACCATACGGGGCCGTTGGTATCATGTCGGCCTTGCCCAGCCACGAGCCACGCCATGACCCCGGAACAACTGCTATCCACCTATGGCCCGCGCGAATCGATGGAATACGACGTGGTCGTGGTCGGCGCAGGTCCCGGCGGCCTGGCGACCGCAATTCGACTGAAACAGCTGGCCGCCGAGGCCGGCCGCGAAGTCTCGGTCTGCGTGCTGGAGAAAGGCTCCGAACCCGGCGCGCACATCCTGTCCGGCGCGATCATGGACCCGAAGGCGCTGGCCGAACTGTTCCCGAACTGGCAGGAACTAGGCGCGCCGCTGAAGCAGGAAGTGACGCGCGACGAATTCCTGTTCCTCGACGAAACCTCCGCCCGGGCCACGCCGAACTGGCTGCTGCCGGAGTGCTTCCACAACGAAGGCAACTACATCGTCAGCCTGGGGGCGGTGGTGCGCTGGCTGGCACAGCAGGCAGAGGGCCTCGGCGTCGAGATTTTCCCAGGCTTCGCCGCCGCGGAAATCCTTTACGCCGACGACGGCGCGGTGAAGGGCGTCGCCACCGGCAACATGGGCATCGGCAAGGACGGCGAGCCGACCGACCAGTTCCAACTGGGCATGGAGCTGCACGCGAAGTACACGATCTTCGCCGAAGGCGCGCGCGGCCAGCTCGGCCGGCAGCTGATCGACAAGTTCAAGCTCGACGAAGGCAAGGATCCGCAGAGCTACGGCATCGGCATCAAGGAACTGTGGCAGGCCGATCCGGCCAAGCACCAGCCCGGCCTGGTGGTGCACACCGCCGGCTGGCCGCTGGATGCCGACACCTACGGCGGTTCGTTCCTGTACCACGCCGAAGACGGCAGGATCGCGATCGGCTTCGTCGTCGGCCTCGATTACAAGAACCCGTGGCTGAGCCCGTTCGAGGAATTCCAGCGCTTCAAGACCCACCCTGCGATCCGCAAGCACCTGGAAGGCGGCAAGCGCATCGGCTACGGCGCGCGCGCGATCACCGCCGGCGGCATCCTGTCGCTGCCGAAGACCGTGTTCCCCGGCGGCGCGCTGGTCGGCTGCGAGGCCGGCTACCTCAACGCCAGCCGCATCAAGGGCAGCCACGCCGCGATCAAGACCGGCATGCTGGCCGCCGAGGCCGCCTTCGCGGCGCTGGGCGAAGGCCGCGCACAGGATGAGCTGAGCGCGTATCCGGCCGCGTTCGAGAAGAGCTGGCTGTTCGCGGAACTGCGGCAGTCGAAGAACTTCAAGCAGTGGTTCAAGAAAGGGCGTTCGCTGGCGACGCTGATGACCGGCATCGAGCAGTGGCTGCTGCCGAAACTGGGCATCCGCAATCCGCCGTGGACGATCCGCCACCACACGCCGGACCATGCGACGCTGCTGCCAGCCGCGCAGTGCGAGAAGATCGCGTATCCGAAACCCGATGGCGTGCTCAGCTTCGACCGCCTGAGTTCGGTGTTCCTGTCCAGCACCAACCACGACGAGGACCAGCCCAGCCACCTGACGCTGAAGGACGCAGCGGTACCGGTGGACGTCAACCTGAAGGAATACGCCGGCCCCGAGGCGCGCTACTGCCCGGCCGGCGTGTACGAATTCGTCGGCGTCGACGAAGGCAATCCGCGGCTGCAGGTCAACGCGCAGAACTGCGTGCACTGCAAGACCTGCGACATCAAGGACCCGACCCAGAACATCGTCTGGGTCGCGCCGCAGGGCGGGGGCGGGCCCAACTACGCCGGCATGTAATGCCGGCGCAGGAAACGGGCGCATCACGCGGGGATGCCGTGCCCACCCTCTCCTCTTCGCGGGCGGGGAAAGCGCTCCGACGGACCGCTAACGGAACGGATGCAGAATAGCCCGGCCCTCCCACCAGAACCCGATATGCCGACTCCCGCCAGCGCCGCACCCGAAGGACTTTCCCGCCGTACCTTCTGGATCCTGCTCGCACTGGCCGTGCTGAGCATCGCCGCCGGCATCGGCCTGCGCGAACCCACCCCGCCGGACGAACCGCGCTTCGTGCTGGCCGCGAAACACATGGTCGAATCCGGGCAGTGGCTGTTCCCGCACCGCGGCAGCGAGTTGTACGCGGAGAAGCCGCCGACCTTCATGTGGCTGCAGGCGGCTTCGTACGAAGTCGTGCGCAACTGGCGCATCGCCTTCCTGCTGCCGTCGCTGCTGTCGGCGCTGCTGGTGCTGTGGCTGGTCCACGACCTCGGCAAGCGCCTGTGGAACGAACAGACCGGCCGCTACGCCGCGCTGGCGGTGTTCGTGGCGCTGCAGTTCGGGCTGATGGCCAAGCGCGCGCAGATCGACATCACCGTGGTCGGGATGATGACGCTGTCGCTGTGGGGCTTGCTGCGCCACCTGCTGCTCGGCCCCGACTGGCGTGCGCTGTGGCTGGGCTGCTTCGCCGCGGGACTGGGCACCGTGACCAAGGGCGTCGGCTTCCTGCCGCTGCTGGTGCTGGTGCCGTGGCTGGTGCTGAGGCTGGCGCATGGCCCGAAACCGGAGTGGAACGGCGCGAACCTCGGACGCAGTGCGCTGGGGGTGCTGTTCTTCGTGCTCGGCGCCGGGGTCTGGGTGTTCCCGATGGCGTACGCGGCCTACGCCGGCAGCGACCCGGCGCTGCAGCGCTACGCCAACGAAATCCTGTTCCGGCAGACCGCCACGCGTTACGCCAACGCCTGGCACCACGTGAAGCCGTGGTGGTACTTCGGCCAGGTGATCCTGACCCTGTGGTTGCCGCTGTCGTGGCTGCTGCCGTGGCTGGCGCCGGCGTGGTGGCGCGAGCTGAAGCGTTTCGACGCGCGCTACGTGCTGCTGCTGGGCTGGGCGCTGCTGGTGCTGCTGTTCTTCAGCGCCAGCCCGGGCAAGCGCGAGGTCTACATCCTGCCGGCGTTGCCCGCGTTCGCGCTGGCCGCCGCGCCGCTGCTGCCGGGACTGCTGCAGCGCAAGGGCGTGCGCCGGCTGCTGCTCGGCTACCTGTTCGCGTTCGCCGCGGTGTTCCTGCTGGGCTCGTTGGCCGCGCTGACCGGGCACGGCCACTGGGCCGACAAGCAGGCGTCGATGCGCGGCATGGACGCTTCGACCGTGCGCGCGATGCTGCTGTGGCTGCTGGCGCTGGGTATCGCCTGGCTGGCCGCGGCGCTGTACGGCTGGCGCCGCAAGACCTGGCCGGCCGTGGTCGCGGCGACCGCGGTGCTGTGGATCATCTTCGGCATCGGCCTGACCCCGACGCTGACCGCCGACAGTTCGGCGCGGGCATTGATGGAGAAAGTCGGCCGGCGCATCGGCCCCGGTGCCGAGCTGGGCATGGTCGGCTGGAAGGAACAGAACCTGCTGCAGGCCGACCGCCCGGCGCGCGATTTCGGCTTCAAGAAATCGTGGCAGCAGCAATGGGCCGGCGCCGAGGCGTGGCTGGCGGAAAAGCCCGAAAAACGCTGGGTGTTCGTGCTAGACGAGGCGATGAGCCCCTGCGCCGACCCGGGGCAGGTGGTGGCGATCGGCCAGTCGAACCGGCGCAACTGGCTGCTGGTGCCGGGCACGGCGTGGAAGCCGGGTTGCCGGACGCCGGAACTGGCGGGGCAGGCCGCTTACGAGATCGACGATAATGACGACTGACGCCTCGCCCGACCCGAGCATGAGCCAGCTTCCCCTTTCCGTCGTCGTCCCGGTCTACAACGAACGTGACAACGTCGCACCGCTGGTGAACGAGATCGTCGCGGCATTGCGCGGCAACGCGCTGCTGAAAGGCGGCGGCTTCGAAATCGTCTACGTCGACGACCATTCGACCGACGACAGCCTGCAGGTGCTGCAGTCGCTGAAGGCGACGACGCCGGAACTGCGCGTGCTGCACCACGTGAAGAACAGCGGCCAGAGCACCGCGATCCGCACCGGCATCAAGGCCGCGCGCGGCGAGTGGATCGCCACGCTCGACGGCGACGGCCAGAACGACCCAGCCGACATCCCGAAACTGCTGGCCGCGCGCGACGCGGACACGACCGGCACGCGGATGTTCGCCGGCTGGCGCGTCAACCGCCAGGACAGCGGCAGCAAGCGCTGGGCGTCGAAGTGGGCCAACGCGATCCGCTCGCGCCTGCTGCAGGACGACACGCCGGACACCGGTTGCGGGCTCAAGCTGTTCGAACGCGCCGCCTTCCTCGACCTGCCCTACTTCGACCACATGCACCGCTTCCTGCCGGCGCTGATGCAGCGCGCGGGCTGGAAGACGGTCAGCGTGCCGGTCAACCACCGCCCGCGCGGCAGCGGCGTGTCGAAGTACAACAACCTCAACCGCGCGCTGGTCGGCATCCGCGACCTGCGCGGCGTGGCGTGGCTGATCGCGCGCAGCAAGCGCACGCCGGTGGAAGAACTGTGAGCGCGGACGTCCACTGGCTGAACCAGGAAATCGTGTGGCTGGGCTGGACCGGCCTGCACGTCACCGGCTGGAAGCTGATCGGCTACACCGGCGCCTTCATGTTCGGCGGGCGCTGGCTGGTGCAGTTCATCGCATCGAAGCGCGCGCGCAAGCCGGTGATCCCGCGGCTGTTCTGGTACATGAGCGTGGTCGGCAGCCTGATGACGCTGAGCTACTTCCTGTTCTCGGCCAAGCAGGACTCGGTCGGCGTGCTGCAGAACCTGTTCCCGGCCTTCACCGCGCTGTACAGCCTGTACCTGGACATCAGGCACCGCGGTTGGAAGCGCGACAAGGCGGCGCATTAGGCGCAATACTATTTGTAGAGTCGAGCTTGCTCGACTGTTCCGGGTTTATCGCACGGGGAACGAAAAGCGGTCGAGCGAACCCGGCCCTACGCAGCACACCGCGCGCAAAGCCCGTGCACTTCCAGCGTCTGCGCCTGCGGCCTGAAGCCCAGCGCCTTGGCGCGGTCTTCCAACTGCGAGACGACTTCGACATCTTCGAGTTCGACGGCGCTGTGGCAGCGGTCGCAGATCAGGAACGGCACCGAGTGCTGCGCGCTGTTGGGATGGTGGCAGGCGACGAAGGCATTGACCGATTCCAGCTTGTGCACGAAGCCGTTGGCCATCAGGAAGTCGAGCGCGCGATACACCGTCGGCGGGGCGTCGGCGCCGACGCCCTTGCTTTCGCGCACCAGCTCCAGCAGTTCGTAGGCCTTCACCGGCTTGCCGGCTTCCGCGATCAATTCCAGTACCCGCGAACGGATCGGCGTCAGCCGCAGCCCGCGCTCAAGGCAGGCCGCCTCGACCGCGCGCACGAAGCCGCCCGCGTCGTCGACGTGGTGCGACGGGTCGGTGCAGGCTTCGTGATGGGCGTGCTTGCGTGCCATGGGTTTAGGAGCCTACCTCAAATTGGAACCGTTCGCCCTGAGCGTAGGCCCGAAGGGCCGAAGTCGAAGGGTGTGCTTCGACTTCGCCCGCTGCGCGGGCTACGCTCAGCAAGAACGGGTTCCAGAACTGGTCTTATGGTCCGTTCCCTGCGATTTCAACCGCGGCGGCAATGCGTTTCAGCGCTTCGTCCTTGCCGGCCAGGTACACCGTCTGCGAAATGTCCGGGCTGACCTGGGTGCCGGTGACCGCCACGCGCAGCGGCTGCGCCACCTTGCCCATGCCGACGCCGAGCTGCGCGGCCACGTCGTGCAACGCGACGGAAACGCTTTCGACGCTCCACGTCGCCAGCGCAGCCAGCAGTTCCTGCGTCTTCGCCAGCGCCGCAACGGCTTCCGGCTTCAGGTGCTTGGCCACCGCAGCCGCGTCGTAGTTTTCCAGCGGCACGAACCACACCACCGACTTCTCCGCCATTTCCTTCAGCGTCTGCACGCGTTCGCGCAGGGCGACGACGACATCGGCGGCCTTCGGCCCCTTCGACGGGTCGAGGCCCAGCTTCCGCAGCTGGTATTCGAGCTGCGGTGCGATGCTCTCCGGCGCGTCGGTCTTCAGGTAGTGCTGGTTGACCCAGCCCAGCTTGGCCATGTCCAGGCGCGCGGCCTTGCTGTTCACGTCCTTCACGTCGAACAGGTCGATCAGTTCCTGCCGCGTGAACAATTCCTGGTCGCCGTGCGACCAGCCAAGCCGCGCCAGGTAGTTGATCAGCGCGTGCGGCAGGTAGCCGGCGTCCTTGTACTGCATTACGTCGGCCGCGCCGGTGCGCTTGGACAGCTTGGCGCCCTGCTCGTCCAGGATCATCGGCATGTGCGCGAACTTCGGCACCGGCGCGCCGAGCGCTTCGTACAGGTTGATCTGGCGCGGCGTGTTGTTGATGTGGTCGTCGCCGCGGATGACTTCGGTGATGCCCATGTCCCAGTCGTCGACCACCACCGCGAAGTTGTAGGTCGGGTAGCCGTCCGGGCGGAAGATCACCATGTCGTCGAGCTCGCTGTTGGCGATCTCGATGCGGCCCTTGATCAGGTCGTCGAACGCGACCACGCCGTCGAGCGGATTCTTGAAGCGGATGACGCGGTTGGGATCGTCGCGGTACGGCAGGTTCAGGGCGCGCGCGGCGCCGTTGTAGCGCGGCTTCTCCTGCCTGGCCATCGCCGCCTCGCGCATCGCGTCGAGCTCTTCCTTCGACTCGTAGGCGTAGTAGGCCTTGCCCTCGGCGACCAGCTGCTCGGCGACTTCCCTGTAGCGGGCGACGCGATCGGTCTGGTAGATCGGGCCTTCGTCGTAGTCCAAGCCCAGCCAGTCCATCGCCTCGAGGATCGCGTCGATCGCCGCCTGCGTGCTGCGCTCGCGGTCGGTGTCCTCGATGCGCAGGATGAACTGGCCGCCGCGATGGCGCGCCTCCAGCCAGCAATACAGCGCGGTGCGCGCGCCGCCGATGTGCAGGTAGCCGGTGGGACTGGGGGCGAAACGGGTGCGGCAGGTCATGGGGGACTCGGATTGCGGAATCCGCTGATTTTACCCTGTAGGAGCGGCGTGAGCCGCGATGGGGCTTTCCCATGAACGCTCCATCGCGGCTCACGCCGCTCCTACAATAGGGCCATGACCACCCTTTTCATCTCCGACCTGCACCTCGACGCCCGCCGCCCGGCGATCACCGAACTGTTCGGCAAGTTCCTGCAGGAGGAGGCCCGCCGCGCCGACGCGCTGTACATCCTCGGCGACCTGTTCGAGGCCTGGGTCGGCGACGACGACACCTCCGAGGTCGGCGCCTACACTGCTGCCCGCCTGCGCGAAGTGGCGGACGCCGGCGTGCCGGTGTTCTTCATCCGCGGTAACCGCGATTTCCTCGTGGGGACCGATTACGCGCGCCGCGCCGGGTTCCGCATCCTGCCCGACCCGGCCGTGGTCGCGCTGTACGGCAAGCCGACCCTGCTGATGCACGGCGACCTGCTGTGCACCGACGACGTGCCCTACCAGCAGTTCCGCGCGCAGACCCGCAATCCGGCGTGGCAGGCGCAATTCCTGTCGCAACCGCTGGCGGCGCGGCTGGCCTTCGCCGCAAAGGCGCGCGAGGCGAGCATGGCGCGGCAGAAGGAGATGCTGGGCAGCGACAAGGCGCAGTTCGAGACGGTCACCGACGTGACCCCGGCGACGGTCGAAGCGACCTTCGCGCGCTACGGCATCGACACGCTGATCCACGGCCATACGCATCGTCCGGCGATCCACGGACTCGACGTTGCTGGCCACGCATGCAAGCGCGTGGTGCTGGGCGACTGGTACGAGCAGGGGTCGGCATTGCGGGCGGATGCGGGCGGAATGAAGCTGGAAAAGCTGTAGGCCGGCGCTTTCTTGGACCGTCATCCCCGCGAAAGCGGGAATGACGAACGAACGCTACGGGGCTTCCAGCGCCGCCAACTCGTCTTCGTCGAACCCCGCCGACAACCGCGCCTCGAGATTGAACGGCCCGTGCAGGTAACCACCTGCATACTCGCGAAGCAATTCGCGGAATCTTGAACGCGGGTCGATACCGCGCTGCCCGCAATACCAGCGGTACCAGCGCGAACCGGCGGCGACGTGGCCAACCTCTTCGCGCAGGATGACGACGAGGATGTCGGCGGTGGCGTCATCGCCGAGTGAACGCAGCTTGGCAATCATCCCCGGCGTCACGTCCAGGCCGCGCGCCTCCAGCACGCGCGGCACCAGCGCCATCCGCGCCAGGCCGTCGTGCGCGGTCTTCTCGCACATTTCCCACAGGCCGTTGTGCGCGTCGAAGTCGCCGTAGTCGTAGCCGAGTTCCTGCAACCGCTTGCGCAGCATGGCGAAGTGGCGCGATTCGTCGTTGGCCACCGAAACCCAGTCGGCGTAAAACTCCCTCGGCAACCCGCGGAACCGATACGCCGCATCCCAGCCCAGATCGATCGCGTTGAGTTCGATGTGGCAGACCGCGTGGATGAAGGCGGCGCGGCCCTCGACCGTGCCGAAGCCGCGCCGCGGCAGGTCGCGCGGATGCACCAGCCTGGGCTTCGACGGCCGACCCGGCATGCGGATCGGTTCGGGCGCGGGGGCGTCCTCGGGAATGGCCAGTTCGCCGCACGCGAACGCCGCCGCGCAGCGCTGCGTCAGCGCGGCCTTTTCGCCGGGATCGGCGGTGGCGAGACAGAGGGCGGCGGCGGCGAAAAGGGATTGCATGTTTCCGCAGGGCACGGCGCGCCGCACCCCCTACCCATCAACCGACGCGGCGCTTGTGCTTGGCTTCGTCGCTGCGCAGCTGCTGGATGCGGTCGAAATAGCCGTCCTCGATGCCGGTGACGTATTCGCCGTTGAAGCACGACGAGTCGAACCGGGCCAGCTCGCGGTTGCCCTCGCGCACCGCGGCCTCCAGGTCCTCGAGGTCCTGGTAGATCAGCCAGTCGACGCCGAGCAGCTTCTCGATTTCCTCGATGCTGCGGCCGTTGGCGACCAGCTCGTCGGCGGCCGGCATGTCGATGCCGTAGATGTTCGGGTAGCGCACCGGCGGCGCGGCGGAGGCGAGGTAGACCTTGCGCGCGCCGGCGTCGCGGGCCATCTGCACGATCTGCTGCGACGTGGTGCCGCGCACGATCGAGTCGTCGACCAGCAGCACCACGCGGTTGCGGAACTCCAGGTTGATCGGGTTCAGCTTGCGGCGCACCGACTTAACGCGCTCGCCCTGCCCCGGCATGATGAAGGTGCGGCCGACGTAGCGGTTCTTGATGAAGCCTTCGCGGTATTTCACGCCGAGCACGTTGCTGATTTCCAGCGCCGCGTCGCGCGAGGTGTCCGGGATCGGGATGATCGTGTCGATGTCGTGGTCCGGGCGCAGGCGCAGGATCTTCTCGCCCAGCTTGACGCCCATGCGCATGCGCGCCTTGTGCACCGAGACGTTGTCGATCATCGAGTCGGGACGGGCGAAGTACACGTATTCGAAGATGCACGGCGCGTGCTGCTGCGGCCCGGCGCAGACTTCGCTGAACAGTTCGCCGCGCGCGGTGATCACCAGCGCCTCGCCCGGCATCACGTCGCGCACGCGCTGGAAGCCGAGGATGTCGAGCGCCGCGGACTCCGACGCGACCATGTATTCGGCGCCTTCGTTGTGCTCGCGCTTGCCCAGCACCAGCGGACGAATGCCGTGCGGGTCGCGGAAGGCGACGAGGCCCAGGCCGAGCACGGTGCTGACCACCGCATAGCCGCCCTTCACCCGCTTGTGCACGCCGGCGACCGCGCGGATCGCCGCGTCCGGCGACAGCGTGCGCTGCTTGTCCAGTTCGTGCGCGAACACGTTCAGCAGCACTTCGCTGTCGGATTCGGTGTTGATGTTGCGGCGGTCGGTGGCGAACACTTCCTGGCGCAGCGCGTCGGTGTTGATCAGGTTGCCGTTGTGCGCCAGCGCGATGCCGTACGGCGAATTGACGTAGAACGGCTGCGCCTCGTCCAGCCCCTCGGAACCGGCGGTCGGGTAGCGGCAGTGGGCGATGCCGACCCGGCCTTCGAGCACGCTCATCGACTGCGCGTTGAACACGTCGCGGACCAGGCCGGTGCCCTTGTGCACGCGCAGGCGGCTGCCGTCGGCGGTGGCGATGCCGGCCGCGTCCTGGCCGCGGTGCTGCAGCACCGTCAGGCCGTCGTACAACTGCCCGGCGACGTTCTGCGCGCCGACGATACCGACAATGCCGCACATGGTCTGGGGATTCTCCGGCTGGTTCTGTTCGCCCGCTCAGTTGGGGGCGGATGACCCCGGATCCAACGGTTCCGGGGCGGACGGTTGCGTTCGTTCTGGCGGTTGCTGGACGCCTTCGTCCAGCGGCACGGGCAACGGCAGGTTCGCGTGGCCGTCATTATCGCCTGCCGGCGCGGCATTGCCAAAGACGATCCGTTCAGCCACCCAGTCCGGCAGCCAGCCGCGCAGCCACAGCGCGCCCGGCAACAGGGCCGGAACGACCCGTGAGCGCTGCCAGGACGATTCCTGCGGCATCCGGGTGAAACCCAGCAGCAGCAACAGCGCGCAGGCGACGAAGACGCCGCGGACCAGCCCCAGGCCGAGCCCCAGCACGCGATCCAGCCCGGACAGGCCGACGCCCTTGACCAGCTTGCCGACCACCCAGCCGGCCAGGCCGACGAAGACCATCACCGCAACGAAGCACAGCGCGTAGCCGCCGAACAGCTCCGTCAGCGCCGGCTGGCCGTCGTCCGAGAGCATGAAGGCGACCTCGCCGCCGTAACGGAACGCCACCCAGCTCGCCAGCACCCAGGCCAGGATCGACGCAACCACGCCGACGAAGCCGCGCAGCAGGCCGAGCACGGCCGAAACGCCGACCAGCGCCAGCAGGGTGACATCAAGCAGCGGCATGCGAACCCGTATCCGGTTGCACCGGGCGAAGGCGGCCAGCTACCGGTTTCCGGCTCCCCGTCTTCAAGGGTGCGGGCGCACCATGCCATTGACGCCGAGCTTGGCCGCGACCTGCGCCTTCAGCTTGTCGGCGTCGTCGCGGCTGGCCACCGGACCCACGCGCACGCGGCTGAGCGTGCCCTTGTCGGTGCGGACCTGCTCGACGAAGGCGCTGAACCCGCTGGCGCGGGCCTTGTCGCGCAACGCGATGGCGTCGGCGCTGCTGCTGAAGGCGCCCAGTTGCACGGCGAAGCCGGTGCCCGAGGCGGCCGGCTTGGCCGGTTCCGGCCTGGGTGCCGGCGGTTGCGGCGCGGCGGCGACGGGCTTGGCCGGCTCGGCCTTCGCCGGCGCGGGCCTGGCGGGTTCGGGAGGCAGTGCCTCGGTCCGCACCGGCTGCGCCGCGACCGCGGGCCGGGGCGCGGATGCGGATTCCGCATCGGCATCGAGCACGACCACCTGCGCCTTGACGTCGTCGCGCACCTTCACCGCTTCCAGCCGCACGATCTCGGCCTGGGCGCGGTCGGCGTAGGGGCCGATGCGCACCCGCCACGCCGGCTGGCCGTTGACCAGGTCGGCGACGCTGTAGCCCGGCAGCCGCGACTGCTTCAGCCGGGCGATCACCGCATCGGCATCGGCCTGGCTGGCATAGGCGCCGAAGCTGACCGCGTAATCGCCGCCGGCGACGGCGGCCGGCAGCATCGCGCCGGGGTTTTCCGCGGGCGTGGCAGGCGCCGCATCGTCCACCGGCGCCTGCAGGCCGACCGCGCCGCCCTCCGGCGCGTTGCCGGGCGCGTTCAACGGGATTTCGACGAATTGCCCCGCCGGCTCTTCCGGCACCTTCAGCGGCACGTCGGAGACGCCGCTGTCGGGCGCGGGGCCCTTGATCAGCATCGGCAGGAAGATCACGGCCAGCGCCACCAGCACGACGGCGCCGATCAGGCGTTGTTTCAGGGGTGTATCCATCGATTTCCCGGAAGCGCGGCGGGGGATGCCGGGGCGATTATAGGCACGGGCCGGCGCCCTTCCCCATCACCGGCCTGAATCCAGATGCGCCAGCGCCGCGGCGGCGGTATGGAACGAACCGAACGCCAGCACGCGGTCGCCCGGCCGTGCCCGCGCCAGCGCCGCATCCAGCGCCTGCGCGACGCCGGCGTGGCGTTCGCCGCCGCCGGCCGCGGTACCGGCGAGCTTCGCCGCCAGCGCATCGGCGGTCTGCGAACGCGGACCGGCGTCGTCGATGCCGGCGAGGAACCAGCGCGCGACCGCGTCGTCGAACGCGGCGACGACCTGCGCCGCGTCCTTGTCGGCCAGCGCCGCGTACACCGCGAACGTGTGCGCGCCACGCGGCTGCAAGTCGAGCCACGCGGCGAGTTCGCGCGCCGCCTGCGGGTTGTGGCCGACGTCGACGAAGACGTCGACGCCGTTGCGTTCGAAGTGCTGCAGCCGCCCCGGCAGGCGCACGTTGGCGATGCCCGGCGCGAAGGCGGAATCGGGCGGCGGAACCGGCAACGCCCGCAGCGCCGCGATCGCGGCGGCGGCGTTGTGGCGTTGCGCCGGCGCGGGCAGCGGCGGGTCCGGCAGTTCCAGTTCGGCGCCGACCTCGCGCCAGCGCCAGTGCCCGTCGCCGGCGGGTTCGGCGAAGAAGTCGCTGCCCAGGCGCAGCGCGTTGGCGCCGATCGCGTAGGCGCGGCGCAGCACGCTGGACGGCGAGTCGATCTCGCCCAGTACCAGCGGCTTCCACGCGCGGGCGATGCCCGCCTTCTCCGCGCCGATGCTTTCGCGGTCTTCGCCCAGCCAGTCGGCGTGGTCGATGTCGACCGTGGTGATCACCGCGACGTCGGGGTCGACGATGTTGACCGCATCGAGGCGGCCGCCGAGCCCGACCTCGAGCACGGCGAGGTCGAGTCCGGCCTGCTGGAACAGCCGCAACGCGGCCAGCGTGCCGAATTCGAAATAAGTCAGCGGGACGCTGTCTCCTTCTCCCTCCGGGAGAAGGTGCCCCGAAGGGGCGGATGAGGGTACGGCGGAGCCAGCAATGTCTGAACCATCGTCGCTTCGCCGTACCCTCACCCCAACCTCTCTCCCGCCGGGAGAGGGGCTCAAGCGCGCGTGCTCGACCGTCTCGAACGCTTCGATCAGCACTTCGTCACTCACTTCCACGCCGTCGATGCGCACCCGCTCGTTGTAGCGCAACAGGTGCGGCGAGGTGTAGGTGCCGACCTTCCAGCCGGCGGCGCGCGCGATCGATTCGACGAAGGCGACCGTCGAGCCCTTGCCGTTGGTGCCGGCGACGGTGACGACCTGTTTCGCCGGCTGGCCGAGGCCCATCCGCGCGGCGACCTCGCGCACGCGGTCCAGACCCATGTCGATGGACTTCGGGTGCTGGCGCTCGATGAAGTCGAGCCAGTCGGCGAGATCGCGCTTCATGGCCATGGACTACACGCCGCGGGATTACAACGCGCGGTGCTTGGCCTCGCCGAAGAACGGCGTGTGGTGCGCGCAGTCGTTCAGGCGCACGACTTCCAGTTGTTCGACCGTCGGGCCCTCCAGCAGGTTGATCGTGGTCGGCGCCTGCCGGAACGACCAGACGCGCGAGATCGGCAGGCCCATGATCCGGCACAGCAGCACGCGGTTGACCGCATCGTGCGCGACCAGCAGCAGGGTGTCGTCGTCGCCGAGCCCGTCGACGGCGCGCGCCAGTCCGCGCCAGGATCGGTCCAGCACCTGGCGCAGCGACTCGCCGCCGGGCATCAGCACGGTTTCCGGTTCCTCGCGCCACGCGCGCAGGCGCGCGGGGTCCTTTTCGTCGATCTCGCTGGCCAGCAGGCCTTCCCATTCGCCGTGCGCGATCTCCTGCAGGTCGGCGTCGAGGCCGAGCATGTCCGCGCGCGCCTCGCCCAGCGCCAGTTCGGCGGTGCGGCGCGCGCGCGCCAGCGGCGAGGCCACCGCGCGGTCGATGCGCAGGTCGTTCAGGCGGCTGCCGAGGGCCCGGGCCTGGGCCTCGCCGACCGGCGAAAGCGGGATGTCGATCTGGCCCTGGTAGCGGCCTTCGGCGTTCCACGGCGTTTCGCCGTGGCGGGCAAGCAGGATGCGCATGCAGCGGTGTTTCCTTGGGTGGGGGCCGCCTGCGCCCGACGAACGGGCGAAACGGGAGCGGCATGATACATGGGCCCGGCCCCGGCTCCCCACAACCGGGGGCGGCAGGCCGGCGGCGTATAATCCGCGCCCTCTTTTCCGCACAGGCGTGGCCGTTCCCATGACGCAAACGATGAAGGCGCTGGTCAAGCGCGAGGCCGGCAAGGGCATCTGGATGGAACAGGTGCCGGTGCCGGCGCCCGGCCCGAACGAGGTGCTGATCAAGGTCGAGAAGGCCGCCATCTGCGGCACCGACCTGCACATCTACCTGTGGGACGAATGGAGCCAGCGCACGATCAAGCCCGGCCTGACCATCGGCCACGAGTTCGTCGGCCGCATCGCCGAACTCGGCCCCGGCGTCAGCGGCTACACGGTCGGCCAGCGCGTCTCCGCCGAAGGCCACATCACCTGCGGCCACTGCCGCAACTGCCGCGGCGGCCGCACCCACCTGTGCCCGTACACGGTCGGCATCGGCGTCAACCGCAACGGCGCCTTCGCCGAATACATCGTGATGCCGGCCAGCAACCTGTGGCCGATCCCCGACCCGATCCCGTCGGAACTGGCCGCGTTCTTCGATCCCTACGGCAACGCCGCGCACTGCGCGCTGGAATTCGACGTGGTCGGCGAGGACGTGCTGATCACCGGCGCCGGCCCGATCGGCGTGATCGCCGCCGGCATCTGCAAGCACATCGGCGCGCGCAACGTCGTGGTCACCGACGTCAACGACTACCGGCTGAAGCTGGCCGCCGACATGGGCGCCACGCGCGTGGTCAACGTCGCCAACACCTCGCTGAAGGACGTGATGGCCGACCTGCACATGGAAGGCTTCGACGTGGGCCTGGAGATGAGCGGCAACCCGCAGGCGTTCAACGGCATGCTCGACTGCATGTACCACGGCGGCAAGATCGCGCTGCTCGGCATCCTGCCCAAGGGCGCCGGCATCGACTGGGACAAGATCATCTTCAAGGGCCTGACCGTGCAGGGCATCTACGGCCGCAAGATGTACGAGACCTGGTACAAGATGACCCAGCTGGTGCTGGGCGGCTTCCCGCTGGGCAAGGTGCTGACCCACCAGCTGCCGGCCGACGAATTCCAGAAGGGCTTCGACCTGATGGAAAGCGGCAAGGCCGGCAAGGTGGTGCTGAGCTGGCCGTGAGCCCGCTTCGGCAAGGCGGAAAAAAGGGCGCCTTGCGGCGCCCTTTCCGTTGCAGGGTGGGTACCGGCCGGGTGGTTACGGCGCTTCCACCGAAATCGTGAGCACCACGCGGCTGTCGGCCAGGTAGTCGAAATTCTCGAAGCCGGCGCTGTTGGTGTCGTAGTAACCCAGGCTTACCGAAGCCGGGCCGAAGCTCCTGCTCAGGCTGACCGAGTAATCGGTGTAGTCCTCGAGGCCGACATCGTCGCCGAAGGTACTGCGGCCGACACTGACGTCCAGGCCGAAATCGGCGGGCAAGCTCCAGCTGCCGCCCAGCGCATAGTAGATGCCGGTATCGTCGGTGCCGCCGAAGTCGTTGGTGTACGCCAGGGTGAAGCTGTAGTCCTCGAAGAACGTGGTCTTGGTGATCAGCTCGCCGAAATTCAGCTCGCTCGCACCCGGATAGCTGTACTCGTTGTACATGATGTCGAAGTTGACGTTGTCGCCGAAATCGACGTTGTAGCCGATATAGCCATCGACCTCGAAATCCGGATCGCCCGCGCCGAAATCCACGTTCGAGGCCCACACGCCGGCGTACACGCCGACCGGCGAGGTGTAGGTCAGGCCGGTCTGGAAAGCCGGGTCCTCGTCGGTCTGGCTCACGCCGCGCCAGACGTAGTCGCTGGTCGCCGCCGCGCTCCAACTCCACGGCGAGGATGCTTCTTCTTCGGTCGCTTCCTGCGCAAAAGCAGCCAGCGGCATCGCCGCCAGCATGAGAGCTACTGCAAGACTGAGTTGGACGGGCTTCATTCCGGGGTCTCCTGTTGCGTGCTGCGACGGTGGGGAAGGACGAAGCCGGCGACGTAACGAGACCGCAATCGCAGGCTCACGTTTTTTTAACCAAACCGATAGTGCGACGCAACATGCAGGCCGTCAAGCCCGCAAAACCTTAGTTTTCTTTGTTTCTTTTGAAACGGAATCAAGGGGTTGGAGATGCCGGGAACACCCCGTAGCGCCGCGGCGCCAGGCGCACCCGATCGCCCGGGCGCGGGACGCCGGGCGCATGCGCGTCCGCCGGCGGCAAGTCGATTTCGACCTCGTCCTGCGTGCCCTCGTCCAGCCTCGCACGCAGGCGCAGACGCGGACCGCTGCGCAGGCTGGACAACACCGTCGCCGCCCAGCCGGGGCCGTCGCCCCCCACGCACAGGTCTTCCGGGCGCACGTACAGCTCGACCGGGCCGTCGCCGGCATCGGCGGCGAAGTCCAGCCCGGCCACCTGCACCCTGCCCTGTTGCGCCCGGCCCGGCAGGCGGTTGACCTCGCCGACGAAGGAATACACGAACGGCGTACGCGGTCGGTCGTAGGCCTCGGCCGGACTGCACAGCTGCTCGATGCGGCCGCGGTTAAGGATGGCGACGCGATCGGCCAGTTCCAGCGCCTCTTCCTGGTCGTGGGTGACGAACACCGTGGTCAGCCCGGTGCGGTCGTGCAACTCGCGCAGCCAGCGGCGCAGGTCGCGGCGCACCTGCGCGTCGAGCGCGCCGAACGGCTCGTCCAGCAGCAGCACGCGCGGCTCGATCGCCAGCGCGCGCGCCAGCGCCACGCGCTGGCGCTGGCCGCCGGAAAGCTGCGCCGGATAGCGCTCCTCCAGCCCTTCCAGTTGCACCAGTTGCAGCAGTTCGCGCACGCGTTCGCGGATGCGCGCGTCGGGCCAGCGCTCGCGCCCGCGGCGCACGCGCAGGCCGAAGGCGACGTTCTCGCGTACGTTGAGGTGGCGGAACAGCGCGTAGTGCTGGAACACGAAACCGGCGCGACGCGCCTGCACGCTCAGCCGCGTCGCGTCCTGCCCGTCGAGCAGCACGCGCCCGCCGTCGGCATGTTCAAGCCCGGCGATGATCCGCAGCAGCGTGGTCTTGCCCGAGCCGGACGGCCCGAGCAGGGCGAGCAGTTCGCCCTGGCGGATTTCGAGGTCGACGTCGTCCAGCGCGACGAAATCGCCGAAGCGCTTGACCAGGTTCTCGATCTTGATGCCCATGTGGTCGTTTCCGGAAGAAATTCAGTGCCGGTGCGTGGCCGACAGCGCCTCGCCGTGGTGCCGCTCCAGCCACGCCTTCAGCGCCAGCGTGGCCAGCGCGCTCAACGCCAGCAGCGCGGCGCAGGCGAACGCGGCGCTGTAGGCGTATTCGTTGTAGAGGATTTCCACGTGCAGCGGCAGCGTGTTGGTGCGCCCGCGGATGTGCCCGGACACCACCGACACCGCGCCGAACTCGCCCATCGCGCGCGCGCCGCACAGCAGCACGCCATACAGCAGCGCCCAACGGATGTTCGGCAGCGTCACCCGCCAGAACGTCTGCCAGCCGCCGGCGCCCAGGCTGAGCGCGGCCAGCTCCTCGTCGTTGCCCTGCTGCTCCATCAGCGGCATCAGTTCGCGGGCGATGAACGGGAAGGTGACGAACACCGTCGCCAGCACGATGCCCGGCAGGGCGAAGATGATCCTCGGCAACTTCAGCGTGAACTCGCCGAGCAGCGGCAACGTCGCGTGCCAACCCTCGTCGACCAGCGCGTACGCCCAGCCCTGCGCGCCGAACACCAGCACGTAGATCAGGCCGGCGACCACCGGCGACACCGCGAACGGCAGGTCGATCAGGCTGACCAGCACGCGCTTGCCGGGGAATTCGTGCTTGCTGACCGCCCACGCCGCGGCGACGCCGAACAGCAGGTTCAGCGGCAGCACGATCGCGGTGACCAGCACGGTCAGGCGGATCGCCGCCAGCGCGTCGGCCCCGCCGATCGCGGCGACGAAGCCCTGCACGCCGCCGCGCAGGGCCTCGACGAACACCAGCAGCAACGGCAGCAGCAGGAACGCGAGCAGGAAGCCGAGCGCGGCCGCGACCAGCAGCGCGCGCACCCAGCGCGGCTCGGTGACGGCGGAAGCAGGGTGCGGCTTGCGGTCGGCTCGATCCACGCGGGTGGGTTCCAGTGTGCGCTCCGGTGACGCCGGCCCCGGTGCCGCATGCCGCGGCAGGCCGGGAGCCATGGTGGAAGCGGCTTCGCTCATCTGCGGCCCCTGCGTTCGGAACGCAGCAACCGCGACTGCAGGGTGTTGACGGCGAACAGCAGCGCGAACGACAGCAGCAGCATCGCCGCCGCGATCGCGGTGGCGCCAGCATAGTCGAACTCTTCCAGCTTGATCACGATCAGCAGCGGCGCGATCTCCGACACGTTCGGCAGGTTGCCGGCGATGAAGATCACCGAGCCGTATTCGCCGACGCCGCGGGCGAACGCCAGCGCGAAGCCGGCCAGCACCGCCGGCCACAGCGACGGCAGCACCACCCGCCACACCGTCTGCCAGCGGTTCGCGCCCAGCGTGGCCGCGGCCTCCTCGAATTCGCCCTCGATGTCGGCCAGCACCGGCTGCACCACCCGCACCACGAACGGCAGGCCGATGAACACCAGGGCGACGACGATGCCGAGCGGCGTGTACGCGACCTTGATGCCCGCCGTTTCGAGCCAGCGCCCGAGCCAGCCGTTCGGTCCGTACAGCGCGGCCAGCGCGATGCCGGCCACGGCGGTCGGCAACGCGAACGGCAGGTCGATCATCGCGTCGAACAGGCGCTTGCCGGGGAAGCGATAGCGCACCAGCACCCACGCCACCAGCGTGCCCAGCGCCGCGTTGAACGCCGCGGCGGCCAGCGCGGTGCCGAAGCTGACCGACAGCGCCGACAGCACGCGCGGCTCGCTCCAGATCCGCCAGATCCCGTGCCAACCCAGCCCGGCGCTCTTGAGGAACACGCCGGCCAGCGGGATCAGCACGATCAGGCCGAGCCAGAACAGGGTGTAGCCCAGGCTCAGGCCGAAGCCGGGGATCACCCGGCGCCGGCGCGGCGTTGGCAGGCGCACGACCGCCATCTCAGCGTCCGGACTGGATCTGGTCGAACACGCCGCCGTCGGCGAAGTGCTTCTTCTGCGCCTGCTCCCACGAACCGAAGGCGCCCTCGATGGTCACCAGCTCCAGCTTCGGGAAGCGCGCGACGTCCTTCGGGTCGGCGTATTCCGGCTTGCGCGGGCGGTAATAGTGCTTCGCCGCGATGCGCTGCCCTTCCGGCGAATACAGGTACTGCAGGTAGGCCTGCGCGACCTCGCGGCTGCCGTGCCGGTCGACGTTCCTGTCGACCAGCGCCACCGGCGGCTCGGCCAGGATGGACAGCGACGGCACCACGATGTCGAACTTGTCCGGGCCCAGTTCCTCGATCGACAGGAAGGCTTCGTTCTCCCACGCCAGCAGCACGTCGCCGATGCCGCGCTGGACGAAGGTGGTGGTGGCGCCGCGCGCGCCGGTGTCGAGCACCGGCACGTGCTTGAACAGCGCCTCGACGTACATCCGGGTCTTGGCTTCGTCGCCCTTGAAGATCTTCAGCCCGTAGGCCCACGCCGCCAGGTAGTTCCAGCGCGCGCCGCCGGAGGTCTTCGGGTTCGGCGTGATCACCGAGACGCCGCGATGGATCAGGTCGTTCCAGTCGCGGATGTTCTTCGGGTTGCCCTTGCGCACCAGGAACACGATCGTCGAGGTGTACGGCGCGCTGTTGTCGGGCAGGCGTTTCTGCCAGTCGGCGGGGAACAGCTTCGAGCGCTGGGCGATGTTGTCGATGTCGTAGGCCAGCGCCAGCGTGACCACGTCGGCCTCGAGGCCGTCGATCACCGCGCGCGCCTGCTTGCCGGAGCCGCCGTGCGAGGTCTCGATCTCGACCTTCTGGCCCCTGGTTTCCTGCCAGTGCTTCGCGAACGCGGCATTGAAGTCGCGGTACAGCTCGCGGGTCGGGTCGTAGGACACGTTGAGCAGCTTCAGGTCCTTCGCCGTCGCGGCGAAAGCCAGGACCAGCGCGAAGCCGGCCAGCAACGGAAACAGGTGGCGGAGGATGCGTGGGGTGGTTTTCATTTGCGGTTCTCCGTCATCGGGTTCAGAAGGCGACCTGCAGGCGGGCGAACACGGCTTTCTCGTCCTCGCGGTCCGCACCATTAGCATTTCCGCCTTCGAAACTTGTATCCAAATAGTTAAGTACCAGTTTCAGGTTGCTGTTGAGATACCAGTTCAAGCCCAGCACCCAGGCCCTGGCCTCGCCGGCGGATGCCGTCGGGTCGGCGAACAGCGGGAAACTGTCCTCGTCGACTTCCAGCACGCCGTAGCGGCCGACCAGTTCCCACGCCCCCCAGCCGCCCTTGCCCGGCGCGAACGGATGCGACGGCCTGACCACGCCTCGGTAGCTGGCGTCCTCGCCGGTCAGCACGTAGCTGGCGGTGGCCTGCCACGACCTGTTCTCCAGTTCGGCGCGGGTTTCGCCGACCAGCAACTCCTGCTTCGCCACGATGTATTCGGCGAGCAGGCCGAAACGGTTGCGATAGAAATAGCCCTGCGGCGACCAGCGGACATGGCGGCCGTCGGCGGCCACCACGCTGCGGTAGGCGAAGAACTGCTGCTGTCCCGGCGTGCGATAGCGCGGCAGGAAGTTGTTGCCGCTGCCTTCCACGTCGCCGACGCCGGCGCCGAGGCCGAAGCCCAGCCCCGACCAGAATCCCGGGCCGTTCTTGAACGGCTCGAAGAACACGCGGCCGGCGTATTCGAAATTGTCGTCGGGGTTGCTGGTGACCGCGTCGCGGCCGTCGACCGCGCCGTTGAACACGCCAATCGCGTAGCTGACGCGGCCCTGCGCCAGCTCACCCTGCAATTGCACGCCGATGTCGCGGTTCGGCGCGATCTCGCTGGGCAGCGCACGCTCGACATCGGACAGCGACGACGACGACTGCAGGCGTTCCAGGCCCACCGGCGAGGTGAACTTGCCCAGCCGCACGGTCGCGGCCGGGCTGAACTTCAGGTCCGCGTAGGCATCGACGATGCTGGCGCTGTCGCCGGCGAACTCCGGGGTGAAGCGGAAGCCGACCCACTTGCCCAGCGTACCCTCGATGGTCGGGCGCGCCGTGCGCAGCAGGAAAGTGTCGTTGGCCGTTGCCGGGACGCCGCTGCCGAAGAAGCGGCCGTCGCCCTGCAGCAGGCCGCGGATCCTGACTTCGTAGGCGCCATCGGCCGACTTCAGCGCCGCGCCCTTGTCGTTGACGGCTACCACCGACGCCTCCTTGGCCTTGGCGACGCGGTCTTCTTCCTGCAGTTCGAGCCTGCGCTCGAGGATGCGCAGGCGCTGGTCGAGGTCGGCGAGGCTGGCCTCGCCCTGCCCGTCCTCGCCGACGGCGGCATCGCCGCCCAGCCGGCGTTCGAGCGCTTCGAGCCGGCGCTGCAACTCCTCCACCGTCGGCTTGTCCTGCGCGAACGCCGGAACCGCCAGCGAACACAGCGCCGCCCCCATCAACCTGAGGCCGCGCTTCCCGCCTCTGGCACCCGTGGACGACTTCGCCCGCATTTCGATTTCCCCGCATGTTGGCCGACGGCCGGAAGTGGAATACTCCCTATTCAGTTTCGCAGGCGGAAATGACTTCGCGCTAGCCGCTGATAGCCAGCGCGCATGACGTGACGGGCACCGGCGCCGTCCCGGCTAAAATGGCGCTTTCCCCAATCGATGCCCGCATGCCCACGCCGACCGCCCCCGCCCTCACCGGACGCTACGCCGCCGAACTGGAATCCATCCGCGCCCAGGGCCTGTTCAAGTCCGAACGCATCATCACCAGCCCACAGTCGGCGGAGATCGAGCTGGCCGACGGCCGCAAGGTGCTGAATTTCTGCGCCAACAACTACCTCGGCCTGGCCGACCACCCGGACATCATCGCCGAGGCCAAGAAGGCGCTGGATAGCCACGGCTTCGGCATGGCCTCGGTGCGCTTCATCTGCGGCACCCAGGACCTGCACAAGCAGCTGGAGGCGAAGATCGCCGAGTTCTTCGGCACCGAGGACACGATCCTCTACGCCGCCTGCTTCGACGCCAACGGCGGCCTGTTCGAGCCGCTGCTGGACGAGACCGACGCGATCGTCTCCGACGCGCTCAACCACGCCTCGATCATCGACGGCGTGCGCCTGTGCAAGGCGAAGCGCTACCGCTACGCCAACTGCGACATGGCCGACCTGGAGAAGCAGCTGCAGCAGGCCCGTGCCGACGGCGCCCGCACGATCATGATCACCACCGACGGCGTGTTCTCGATGGACGGCTTCATCGCCCCGCTGGATGAGATCACCGCGCTGGCCAGGAAGTACGACGCACTGGTGCACATCGACGAATGCCATGCCACCGGCTTCCTCGGCGCCACCGGCCGCGGCTCGGCCGAGGTCAAGGGCGTGCTCGACCGGATCGACATCTTCACCGGCACCCTCGGCAAGGCGATGGGCGGCGCACTGGGCGGCTTCACCACGGCGAAGAAGGAAGTGGTCGAGCTGCTGCGCCAGCGTTCGCGGCCGTACCTGTTCTCCAACTCGCTGCCCCCGCACGTGGCCGCCGCCGGCATCAAGGCCTTCGAGATGCTGTCGTCGGCCGGCGAGCTGCGCGAGCGGCTGGCGGAGAACACCCGCTATTTCCGCGAGAAGATGACCGCCGCCGGCTTCGACCTGAAGCCCGGCGTGCATCCGATCTGCCCGGTGATGCTGTACGACGCGCCGCTGGCGCAGCGCTTTGCCGAGCGCTTGCTGGAAGAAGGCATCTACGCGATCGGCTTCTTCTTCCCGGTCGTGCCGAAGGGCCAGGCGCGCATCCGCACGCAGATGAGCGCGGCGCACACGCGCGAGCACCTGGACCGCGCCATCGATGCCTTTACCCGCATCGGCAAGGAACTCGGCGTGGTGTAACGCGCGCCGCGGGGGCACGGCGCGCCGTGCCCCCTACGACAACATTTCGATTTCCGCCGCGCTCAGTTCGCGCCACTGGCCTTTCGGCAAATCGCCAAGCCGCAATCCGCCGATGGCGACGCGCACCAGCCGCAGCACGTTGATGCCGAAAGCGGCGAGCAACCGGCGGATCTGCCGGTTGCGGCCTTCGTCGAGCACGATTTCCAGCCAAGAGTTCTTCTCGCCGGCGCGCAACAGCGTCGCCGCCTTCGCCGACAGCCGTTCGCCATCCGCATCGACGCCTTCCAGCAACCGCGCAAGCAACGCTTCATCGGGTATCGCATCGACCTGCACGTGGTAGGTCTTGTCCGGGCCGCCGGCCGGATCGGTGATGCGCGCCGCCCACTGCGGGTCGTTGCTGAACAGCAGCAGGCCCTCGCTGGCCTTGTCGAGGCGCCCGACCGGCGCGATCCAGCCGATTTCCTTCCCGTCCCGGCGCGCACCGTCGAAGCAGCGGTACACCGTGTCGCGGCCGCGCTCGTCGCTGGCCGTGGTGACCAGCCCGCGCGGCTTGTTGAGCATCAGGTAGACGCGATCCACCCTGGTTGCATCGCCGATCCCGCGGCCGTCCACGGCGATGCGCCGGCCCGCGTCGATCGGGAATTCGGCATCGCGCACGATCCTGCCGTCGACGCTGACCCGGCCGGCGGCGATCCAGCGCGCCGCCTCGCTGCGCGAGCACAGGCCCCGCTTCGACAATACCCGCGCCAATCCGTGGCGCGGCGGACGGGCGCGCGTGGCGCTGTTCATGCATCGATCCTCCGGGAGCGGCGCCACACGCTAGCAAATCCGGCCAACGCAAACACGAACGGCCGGGTTCGCCCCGGCCGTTCGTGTGTCGCGACTTCCCCTGGAAAGCTTACTTTTTCTTCTTCTTGCCCTTCTTGTCGGTCGGTTCCGGCTCGGCAACTGGCGTTTCGACCGGCTTGGGGGCGGTATCGGCACGACGGCCGGCGCTGTAACCGGTGGCCTTCAGCCAGGCGTCGAAGTCGTCGGCAGTCATCTTCTTGCCGTTCTGGGTCATGCTGAAGCGGTACGGCGTGTTGTCGTACTGGGTCTTCGGCTTGTAAGCGGTCGGATCGTTGGCCTTGGGCGCTTCCGCCGGCTGCTTGGCATCGTCGGCGGCCGCCACCTGCTTGCAGGCCTCCACGCGCTGGCGCAACAGCACCCGATCGACCGACAGGGTCTCGTCGTAGGCGCTGGCCAGCACGCCGCTGGGCGCGCCCAACCGGGTATTGGCGCCGACCAGTTCGCCCGACAGCGGCGAAGCCAGCGTGGCGCGCGCCGGCACGGGCTGCGCGGCGGCCATTTCGGCGCAATTCGACGCGGCCTGCGCCGCCGAAGCGATGCCCAGAAGCGACAGACCGGCAAAAACGAACTTGCGCATATCGATGGATCCCCGAGGTTTGGACGGCCCGAAGTTTGGTCGGGCTTTTGCGCGAGGGCAAGCGACGGAATGTGACAACGTGACTCCAGTTCGAATATTGCCCGCGCCGCGTGCGGCAAGCGTGGACTGCGTCACGGCCGTTTCGGCGCACCGCAGCGATGCGATGCCGCAGACGCACGAAACCCGGCACGGGGCCGGGTTTCGTGGGATTGCCTGGCGGGCGACCGATGCGATCGGCTGCCCGTTGAGGAACGCCTGAAAATCAGTTCAGGACGTTCAGCTCGGTGCGGCGGTTCTTCTCGCTCTTGCAGCCCGGCAGCGTCTGCTCGGTCGGCTCCAGCGGACGGCTTTCGCCGTAACCGATCGGGCCAGACAGGCGGCCGGCATCGATGCCCTTGCCGGTCAGGTAGTCGTACACCACGCGGGCGCGACGCTCCGACAGGCTCTGGTTGTACGCATCCTTGCCGCACAGGTCGGTGTGGCCGGCGACTTCGACGCGCAGATCCGGGTAGCGGGTCAGGATCTCGGCCGCGGTGTCGAGGATCTCGATCGAATCGGGACGCAGCGTGTCCTTGTCGAAATCGAAGTTCACGCCGTTCAGGTCGATCGTGATCTTGTCCGGGGCCGGCGGCGGCGGCGGCGGGGCCGGAGCGGGCTCCGGAGCCGGCGGCGGCGGCGGGGCGGCCTTTTCGCCCAGCGGGATCACGATGCCAACCGAAGCCAGCAGGTCGCCGAAGCTGTCGGCGTCGTCGACCGAACCGTCGTACGACGGGCCGATCGCCGAGTCGTCGAAGTCGATGCGGTAGGCCAGTTCGGCGCGCACGCCGACCTTGCCCAGTTCGGACTGGACGCCGCCGCCCAGCTTGGCGGCGAAACCGCCTTCCTCACGCTGCCCCGGCGAATCCGGGCTCGGGAACGCGTCGAACTCTTCTTCGGCACGCTGGTAGCCCAGGCCCGCGAGCAGGTACGGGTGCCAGTCGCGATCGGCCAGCATGAAGTGGCGACGCAGGTCCAGCGAGATGCCGTACTGGCTCCAGTTCAGGTTCGGATTGGCCGTCAGGCCCGGGTTCTGGTAGTTGATCTCGCCGTCGACCGACCAGTTCGGGCTGATGAACTTGCCCAGACCCAGCGCACCGAACGCGGCGTCGTCGGTGTTGCGGTCGTTGTCCTGCACGTTGACGCCGACGGCGCCCGTCAGGTACCAGCGATCATCGAACTCCTGGGCGGATGCGGCCTGCGCCACGCCCAGCCCCGCGAGCAACGCGGCACAGAGAAGTTTCTTGTTCATTTGCAGCTCCTTTTACCAATGAAAACAGAGGGGGGTTGTTAAGACGTCCCAGGTACAACTCGGGTGGTTCCGAAATTACTTTTCCGACCGCCAGACGACCATGTCTGCATGCCATCGTCGTCAAACATTATGCGTGACGAAGTGAAGGCTTCGTTAACGTTAACATAACAGTACCGTCGGATAAACAGTCTTCCGACCAAGGGTTTTGCCCCATGAAATCCGTCGTCCTGACCCGTTATCTGCCCATAGACGACCCCGGCTCGCTGCTCGATGCGGACCTGCCCGTGCCCATCCCTGGCCCGCGCGACCTGCGGGTCCGGGTCGAGGCGGTTTCGGTCAACCCGGTCGACGCCAAGGTCCGCGCGCCGAAGCCGCAGGTCGAACCGCAGCCACGCGTGCTGGGCTATGACGCCGCCGGCACGGTCGACGCGATCGGCGCCGAAGTGACCGGTTTCGGGCCGGGCGATGCAGTCTACTACGCGGGCGACGTGACCCGCCCCGGCAGCAATGCCGAGTTCCAGCTGGTCGACGAACGGCTGGTGGCGAAGAAGCCGGCCTCGCTCGACTTCGCCCAGGCCGCCGCCTTGCCATTGACCGCGATCGCTGCCTGGGAGCTGTTGTTCCAGCGCATGCCCTACGCCTTCGAGGGCGGCGGCGCGGGCAAGACCCTGCTGGTGATCGCCGGCGCCGGCGGCGTCGGTTCGATCGCGATCCAGCTGGCGAAGCTGGCCGGATTCCGCGTCGTCGCCACCGCCTCGCGCACGGAATCCATCGACTGGTGCCGGCGGATGGGCGCCGATGCGGTGGTCGACCACCGCCAGCCGCTGGCGCCGCAACTGCAGGCACTGGGCCTGGCGCAGGTCGATGCGGCACTGAACCTGGCCGACACCGACCGCTACTGGCAGGAACTGGGCGAACTGCTCGCGCCGCAAGGCCATGTCGGCCTGATCGTCGAGCCGGCCGGCGCGTTGCGCATCGGCGACCCGTACAAGGCCAAGTGCATCGGCATCCACTGGGAATTCATGTTCGCCCGCCCCCGCTTCCGTACCGCGGACATGGACGAACAGGGCCGCATCCTCGCCCGGGTGGCCGAACTGGTCGACGCCGGCAGGCTGCACGGCACGCAGACCCGCAACCTGTCGCCGATCAATGCCGCCAACCTGCGCGAGGCGCACCGCCAGCTGGAATCGGGCACGACGATCGGCAAGCTGACCCTGTCCGGCTGGTGACCCGGCATGCCGACCCCATCCGAAAACGGACTGCACGCCGCCTTCGACGCGATCGGCGTCGAACAATTGCGCGCCGGCGGCGGCATGAAGTGGACGACGTTCCCCGACTGCATCGGCGCCTTCGTCGCGGAAATGGATTTCGGCACGGCGCCGGCGGTGAGCGCGGCACTGCACGAAGCCGTCGACCGCGGCCGCACCGGCTACCCGACCGCCGGGCTGTTCCACGAACTGGCGGAAGCGACCGCCGGCTGGCAACTGCGCCGTTACGGCTGGTCGCTGCAACCCGACGCGGTGCAGCCGGTGCCGGACGTGATCAAGGCGCTGGAAGTGATGCTGCGCTTCTACCTGCCGGAAGGCGCGCCGGTCGTGGTGCCGACGCCGTGCTACATGCCGTTCGTGCCGCTGATCGAACAGCTGGGGCATCCGGCCGTGCAGGTCCCCGCGCGCCGCGACGGTGCGCGCTGGCGCTTCGACCATGAACGCATCGATGCCGCCTTCGCCGCCGGCGCGCGCGCCCTGCTGCTGTGCAACCCGCACAACCCGCTCGGCCGCGCATACGAACGCGCAGAACTGGAACGACTCGCCGAAACCGTCGAACGCCACGGCGCGCGCGTGTTCGCCGACGAAATCCACGCGCCGCTGGTTTATGACGGTCGCCGGCACGTGCCGTATGCGACGATCTCGCCGGCGGCGGCCGCGCACAGCATCACCACCGTTTCCGCGTCGAAGGCGTGGAACCTGCCGGGCGTGAAGTGCGCGCAATTGCTGTTCACCCGCCATGACGACCGGCGGACGTGGCACAAGCTTGGCCACCTGCTGACCAGCAACAGCGTCAGCACGCTCGGCATTCACGCCCACATCGCCGCGTACCGCGACGGCGGGGCGTGGCTGGAATCGTTGCTCGGCTATCTGCAGGGCAACCGCGACCTGTTGACCGGCTTCCTGCGCGAACGGTTGCCGCGGATCGGTTACGCGGAACCGGAAGGCACCTACCTGGCATGGCTGGATTGCAGCGCACTGGAACTGCCGCCGCCGTTGGGGCGCTGGTTCCGATCGGCAGCGAAGGTCGCGATGACCGACGGCCGCGAATGCGGCGCCGGCTTCGAGAACTACGTGCGATTCAATTTCGCGATGCCGCGGCCGTTGCTGGTGCAGGCGCTGGAACAGATCGAGCGGGCGGTCGCCGAATGCTGATTCGGGCCTTGCCCCACTCCCCGATTCCCGGCACCCTTCGCGCACCGTACGCCAGCGTAGCCACCTGATGTCCTTGCCCGCCGACGCGCCCAACCCGCACTACCCCCACCTGTTCGCCCCGCTGGACCTGGGCTTCACCACGCTCCGCAACCGCGTGTTGATGGGCAGCATGCACACCGGCCTCGAAGACCGCGCCCGCGACTTCCCGCGGCTGGCCGCCTACTTCGCCGAACGCGCCGCGGGCGGCGTCGGCATGATCGTCACCGGCGGCTTCGCGCCGAACGTCGTTGGCTGGCTCAAGCCGTTCGGCAGCAAGCTGTCGTGGCCGTGGGAAGTGCGCCCGCACAAGTTCCTGACCAAGGCCGCCCACGACGGCGGCGCGAAGATCTGCCTGCAACTGCTGCACGCCGGCCGCTACGGCTACCACCCGCTGCAGGTCGCGCCGTCGAAGATCAAGGCGCCGATCAATCCGTTCACCCCGCGCGCCATTTCCGCGCGCGGCATCGAGCGGCAGGTCGACGCCTACGCCCACAGCGCGAGACTCGCGCGCGAAGCCGGCTACGACGGCGTCGAGATCATGGGCTCGGAAGGCTACTTCATCAACGAATTCACCGCGCCGCGCACCAACCGGCGCAACGACGCCTGGGGCGGCACGCCGGAGAAGCGCATGCGCTTCGCGGTGGAGATCGTGCGCCGCGTGCGCGAAGCCTGCGGCCCCGACTTCATCATCGTCTACCGGCTGTCGCTGCTGGACCTGGTCGAGGACGGCAACCAATGGGACGAGATCGTCGTGCAGGCGCAGGCGATCGAGAAGGCCGGCGCCACCATCATCAACACCGGCATCGGCTGGCACGAAGCGCGCATCCCGACCATCGTCACCAGCGTGCCGCGCGCGGCCTTCGTCGACGTCACCGCCAAGCTGAAGCCGCGCGTGTCGCTGCCGCTGGTGACCAGCAACCGCATCAACATGCCCGACGTGGCCGAAGGCGTGCTCGCCGCCGGCAAGGCCGACCTGGTGTCGATGGCGCGACCGCTGCTGGCCGACCCGCAATGGGTCGAGAAGGCCCGCGCCGGGCAGCCGCAGCGCATCAATACCTGCATCGCCTGCAACCAGGCCTGCCTGGACCACGTGTTCGAGAACAAGGTCGCGAGTTGCCTGCTCAACCCGCGCGCCTGCCACGAAACCGAGCTGGTCTACAGGAAGACCTACTCGCCGAAGCGGATAGCGATCATCGGCGCCGGCCCGGCCGGCCTGGCCTGCGCCACCGTCGCGGCCGAACGCGGGCACCGCGTGACCCTGTTCGACGCGGCCGGCGAGATCGGCGGCCAGTTCAACTACGCGAAGCGGATCCCCGGCAAGGAGGAATTCCACGAGGCGATCCGCTATTTCGCCAACCGGCTGGAGCAAACCGACGTCGACCTGAAGCTGGGCACCACCGCCACGGCGGAGATGCTGCGCGACTTCGACGAAGTGGTCGTCGCCACCGGCATCGTCCCGCGCAAGGTCTCGTTCCCGGGCTCCGACCACGCCAAGGTCGTGGGCTACCTCGACGTGCTCTCGGGCAAGGTCGCGGTCGGCCGGCGCGCGGCCATCATCGGCGCCGGCGGCATCGGCTTCGACGTGGCCGAGTTCCTGACCGTCGAAGGCGAGTCGCCAACCCTCGACAAGGCGCGCTGGATGGCGGAATGGGGCGTGGACCCCGGCTTCGAGGCCCGCGGCTCGCTGGCCAGGCCGCGGCCGGAACCGCCGGCGCGCGAAGTCTGGCTGCTGCAGCGCAGCCCCGGCGCCCCCGGCAGGAAACTGGGCAAGACCTCCGGCTGGGTGCACCGGGCCACGCTGAAGGCCAAGCGGGTGCAGATGCTGGGCGGGGTCGAGTACCTGGGCGTCGACGATGCCGGCCTGCGCATCCGCGTCGGCGATGTCGAGCAGGTCCTGCCGGCCGACCACGTGGTGGTCTGCGCTGGCCAGGAGCCGCGCCGCGAGCTGCAGGCCGCCCTGCAGGCGCTGGGCAAGGCGGCGCACCTGATCGGCGGCGCCGACGTCGCCACGGAACTGGACGCCAAGCGCGCCATCGACCAGGGCAGCCGGCTGGCCGCGGCCTTGTGAGGCCGAGCTCGGGCAGCGCCTGAACTGCATCCACGAGCGCGCAACAAACTCATTCCCGATCAAACAGTTAGGCTGCCTGTCAAGTCGCCGGGTTCAGCCCCGGTTCGGCTTCGTAACCGTACCGTGCGCACACTTTTCCGGCCCGCCACCCAGTTCCGGCAGGCCAACCCGGCTCCTCTGCACCTTGGCCGGACCCGGGCGACCCGTGTGAAGGTCGCCTCCCCATGACGCCCCATCCGTGTCCCACCCGTACCGTCTCCCCCGTTGGAGAAGGCAGGGACGCACGAGCAAGACGGAGCAAGGAGTAACGATGAAACTGGCCTGGATCCTTTGGCTGTCGCAATTGCTGCCGCAGCCGGCCGCCGACTCGCTGTGCCTCAGCACCACGGTTTACCTGGAAGCCCGCGACCAGACCCTGCGCGGCCAGCAGGCCGTGGCCGAGGTCGCCCTGCGCCGCCTCGACAGCGGCCTGTGGGGCGACTCGATGTGCGAGGTCGTCACCGCGCGCAAGCAGTTCGCGCCGAGCCTGGTCGCCCCCGGCACCCGCCTGAAGAACGGCGATGCCTGGGCGCGCTCGATCAAGGTCGCGCTGGGCGCCGAGCGCAACTGGGCCCTGCCCGCCGGCCAGCGCCAGGAGATCGTGCCCGGCGCCAGCCACTTCGCCGCCCACGCCATCGCCGCGCCGAGCTGGCGCAACGCCTACCAGGTGGCGACGATCGGCGACCACACGTTCTATCGCGTGCAGAAGCTCTGACGGCACCCGGCCGGTCGACTACGGTCGCATCGACGCAAGCGGAGGGTCTGGGATAATTCCCGGACCCTTTTTCGTCAGGATCCCGCATGAAGCTCTACTGCAAGCCCGGCGCCTGCTCCACCGCCGACCACATCGCCCTGGAATGGACCGGCCAGCCCTACGAACTGGAGCTGATGACCGCCGAAGCGATGAAGGCGCCGGCCTACCTCGCGATCAATCCGGGCGGGACGGTGCCGGCGATCGTCGATGGCGACTTCGTCCTGACCCAGAACGTGGCGATCCTCGGCTACATCGCCGACCGGCATCCGCAGGCCGGACTGGCCGGCGACGGCAGCCCGCGCCTGCGCGCCGAGGCCATGCGCTGGCTGGCCTTCGTCAACTCCGACCTGCACCCGGCCTACAAGCCGCTGTTCGTGCCCGGCGCGTTCCACGCCGACGCAAGCCAGCACGAGGCCGTGCGCGCGACGGCGCGGCGGCGCCTGCGCGGGCTGTACGAGGCCGCCGACCGGCAACTGGCGGGCAAGCAATGGCTGGCCGGTTTCCGCAGCTTCGCCGACCCGTATCTCTATGTGACCCTGCGCTGGGCCGATCGCACCGGCGTGGATCTTTCCGGACTGGAAAACATCGCCGCGTTCCGCCAGCGCATGGAAGCCGACCCGGGCGTGCGGGCCGCGTTGAAGGGCGAAGGCCTGGCCTGAGCCGGGCAGCCCGGCTCCGCCGGCAGCCTATGCCGGCGCCGTTCCCGTGCCGAGTGCGGCGCGCGCGTCGGCCAGCCAGCGCCGGCCGAGGGCGTCGCTCTTGGCCTTGGCCAGGGCCTCGGCCACGTCCGGCAGCAACGCCTCGAGTTCCTCCACGGTCGAGCAGCGCTCGACCTTCAACTGCAGGAAATAGCCCTTCAGGCCGAGGTGGGCGCGGATGGCTTCGCTGGCCAGGTTGTACAGCGCGGTGTAGCGGTCGGCCGCCGCGGCCGGGACGCCCGCCGCCTGCACCGGCGCGGCTTCCGCGCCAACGCCCGCGGCGCCGGCCGGCGAACGCAGTTCGATCAGCCCCTGCTCCTGCAATTGCTGCAACGTGTCGGCCGGCGCGCGCAGCGACTCGATCAGCGTCGCCAGGTCCGACGCGCTGCGCTGGCCATCGACCATCAACAGGATCGAACGCACGCTGGCGGGCAACTTGCGCGAGCGCTGCTCGATCTCCTGCCGGCCGGCATCGGTCTTGAAATACTGCATGTCTGCCATGTTTTCCCCTGATATCAGGCCGGGGACCCCTCCCCGCCGCACTGCGGCACGCCTGCTAGCGTATTTTGGCCGCGCGACCCCATCGTATACCGGAATGACGTCACATTCCGGCCCGGGCACGGTTTCCCCGCCCCGGCACCGGCCAGGCGCGACAAGCGGGTGCGGATTCCCGTGGTGGCCTGCCGCGCATCACGCGGGCCAGGTCTTCCGGCCCGGCGGAAAACGCCCTCGCCCCTGCCCCTCCCGCAGGGCGGGAGGGGAGTCGGCGCCGTGCGCGTCCGGCGTCGGTCAGCGCCGATCCAGCGGGACGAATGCCAGGTCTTCCGGCCCGGTGTAGTTGGCGCTGGGACGGATGATCTTGCCGTCGATGCGCTGCTCGATCACGTGTGCGCTCCAGCCGCTGGTGCGGGCGATGACGAACAGCGGGGTGAACATGGCCGTCGGCACGCCCATCATGTGGTAGCTGACCGCGCTGAACCAGTCCAGGTTGGGGAACATCTTCTTGATGTCCCACATCACCGATTCCAGGCGCTCGGCGATGTCGTACATCTTCATGTTGCCCTGCTCTTCCGACAGCTCCTTCGCGACCTGCTTGATCACCTTGTTGCGCGGGTCGGACACCGTGTACACCGGGTGGCCGAAACCGATCACCACTTCCTTGCGCTCGACGCGGGCCTTGATGTCGGCCTCGGCCTCGTCCGGGGTCTCGTAGCGCTTCTGCACCTCGAACGCGACCTCGTTGGCGCCGCCATGCTTCGGCCCGCGCAGCGCGCCGATGCCACCGGCGATGCAGCTGTACATGTCGCTGCCGGTGCCGGCGATGACGCGGCAGGTGAAGGTGGAGGCGTTGAACTCGTGCTCCGCGTACAGGATCAGCGAGGTGTGCATCGCGCGCACCCAGCTCTCCGGCGGCGTCTCGCCGTGCAGCAGGTGCAGGAAGTGGCCGCCGATGGAGTCGTCGTCGGTCTCCACGTCGATGGCGCGGCCGTTGTGGCTCCAGTGGTACCAGTACAGCAGCATCGAACCCAGCGACGCCATCAGCTTGTCGGCGATGTCGCGCGCGCCCGGGTGGTTGTGGTCGTCCTTCTCCGGCGACACGCAGCCCAGCACCGACACGCCGGTGCGCATCACGTCCATCGGGTGCGCCGACGGCGGCAGTTCCTCCAGCGCGGCCTTGACCGCCGCCGGGATGCCGCGCAGCGACTTCAGCTTGGCCTTGTAGGCGCGCAGCTCGGCCTTGTTGGGCAGCTTGCCGTGCACCAGCAGGTGGGCGATTTCCTCGAACTCGCTGGTGGTGGCCAGGTCGAGGATGTCGTAGCCGCGGTAATGCAGGTCGTTGCCGGTGCGGCCGACCGTGCACAGCGCGGTGTTGCCGGCGGCGGTGCCGCTGAGGGCGACGGACTTCTTCGGCTTGAAGGCGGTGGTGGTGGCTTCGCTCATGGCATTCTCCACTTGTCTCGGAATCATTTCTTCGCCGCGAACAGCGCGTCGAGCTTCTGTTCGAAGGCGTGGTAGCCGATGCGGTCGTACAGTTCCTCGCGGGTCTGCATCAGATCGACGACGTTCTTCTGGTGGCCGTCGCGGCGGATCGCGGTGTAGACGGCTTCGGCGGCCCTGTTCGCCGCGCGGAACGCCGACAGCGGGTTAAGCTGGATCGCGACGCCGACCGACGCGAGTTCGTCGCGGCTGAACAGCGGGGTCGCGCCGAACTCGGTGATGTTGGCCAGCACCGGCGCCTTCACCGCGTCGACGAACCTGCGGTAGGTCTCCAGGTCGTACGAGGCCTCGGCGAAGATGCCGTCGGCACCGGCCTCGACGCAGCGCACCGCGCGCTCGATCGCCAGGTCGACGCCTTCGGACTGGATCGCGTCGGTGCGCGCGATCAGGAAGAAGTCGGGATCGGTCTTCGCATCGGCCGCGGCCTTGATGCGGTCGACCATCTCCGCGAGGGCGACGATTTCCTTGCCGGGCCGGTGGCCGCAGCGCTTGGCGCCGACCTGGTCCTCGATGTGGCAACCGGCCGCGCCGGCCTTGATCAGCGACTTCACCGTGCGTTCGATGTTGAACGCGCTGGGACCGAAGCCGGTGTCGATGTCGACCAGCAGCGGCAGGTCGCTGACGTCGGTGATGCGGCGCGTGTCGACCAGCACGTCCTCCAGCCCGGTGATGCCGAGGTCGGGAATGCCGAGCGAGCCCGCGGCGACACCGCCGCCGGACAGGTAGATCGCGCGGAAGCCGGCGCGCTGGGCCAGCAGCGCGTGGTTTGCGTTGATCGCGCCGATCACCTGCAGCGGTTTCTCGGCGGCGAGCGCGGCACGGAACTTCGCTCCCGGAGTTGCGGGGGCGCCGGCGGATGCGTGGGTCATGCGGGGAGGCTCCTTGCTGGTCGGCGGCACGATACGCCGGACGGGCGGGAGCGGTGCGCGATTGGCATGCTCTCGCCGGGCGCAAATCTGGCACTATCCCGATGGTTGATCAATCTTGATCGGATAAATCAATCTATCCACATGCCCGCCGACCTGCTGTCCGCCCGCGAAACCTGCCGCATCCTCGGCATCAGCCAGGCCACGCTGTACGCCTACGTCAGCCGCGGCCTGCTGGAATCCCGCCCCGGCAAGGACCACCGCAGCCGCCTGTACCCGCGCCAGGACGTGGAGCGGCTGGCGCAGCGCAAGCGCGCCGGGCGCGGTGCGGCGCGCGGCGCGGCGCAGAGCCTGGACCGCGGCCTGCCGGTGCTGGAAACGCGGATCTCGCTGATTCGCCCGGACGGCCCGTACTACCGCGGGCGGTCCGCCATCGACCTGATCCGCGAAGGCGCCACGCTCGAGGACGTGGCGCGCCGGCTGTGGGATTGTGGCGACCACGATCCCTTCAGCGTGCCGTTCGCCGAACGATGGCCGGACCGGGTCGCGGCCATCGCCGGCGATGCCGGCCTGCCGCCGCTGGAGCGCGCGATGTCGGCGATCCCGCTGCTGGCGCTGGACGTGCGCCATTCGTTCAACTCGGCGCCGCGCGTGCGCAATGAAATCGCCGCGACCCTGCTGCGCCACAACGCCGCCCTGCTGGTCGCGCAGCCGCCCTCCGCCGGTCCCGTGCACCGATTGCTCGCGCAGCGCTGGAAGCCGGGCGACGAAGGTTTCGCCGAGCTGGTGCGCGCCGCGCTGATCGTCTGCGCCGACCACGAGCTCAACGTGTCGGCGTTCGCCGCGCGCGTGGTCGCCTCGACCGGCGCGCACCTGCACGCCACGGTCTGCAGCGGCCTGGCGGCGCTGTCCGGCCCGCGCCACGGCGGCGCCACCGCGCGCGCCTACGCGCTGATCGGTGACGCACGCGAAGCGGCCACCGCGCGCGATTTCATCGCCGCACGCTGGCAGCGCGGCGACGACCTGCCCGGCTTCGGCCATGCGCTGTATCCGCATGGCGACCCGCGCGCGGCCGAGCTGCTTGCGCACGTGCGCAAGCAGCATGCGGGCACGCCTGGCCTGGCCGCGCTCGAAGCGCTGATCGCCGCGACCGAGGAAATCAGCGGGCAGCGGCCGAACATCGACTTCATGCTCGCGGCGCTCTGCCGCCTCAACGGCCTGCCCGCCACGCCGGCGCTGGTGATGTTCGCGGCCGCGCGCCTCGCGGGATGGCTCGCGCATGCGCTGGAACAGCAGGCGCAGGGACGGCTGATCCGGCCGCGCGCGAGCTATGCGGGCATCGCCCCGGAGAATGCGGCGCCGGCGGAATGACCGCGTACGGCAGCACGCCAGCGAAAGGCACACCGGCCCCCATGGCGGCGCGGCGGGTCGTGCGGCGTCCCGCTTCGATGCTTGGTGTGCCCACCCCGCCCGCGTTGCTGGTGGCGCTGTCGATTTCGCGACCCGGAAGGCCGCGACGTCGCCCGGTCGCTGGAAGACGACGCCGATCCCGCGCGCCTGCGCCCGCCGGTCGCGGGCGACGACTGGGCGCGGATGTCAGCTCCCGGCCTCGGGGCCGCGCTGCAGCGCGCGCTTCACTTCCTCCAGCGCGTTCGGATCGTCGAGCGTGGAGAGATCGCCCGGATCCGAACCCTGCGCCAGCGCCTGCAGCGAGCGCCGCAGCAGCTTGCCCGAGCGCGTCTTCGGCAATGCATTGACGATGTACACCCGCGCGGGGCGCGCGACCGCGCCGAGGGTCCGCTCGACGGTCTTGCGCATGCCGTCGGCGGCCTGCACGCGCGCGGCCTGCTCGTCGGTGGCCTGGCGCAACGTGGCGAACACCACCGGTACCTGGCCTTTCAGTTCGTCGTTGACGCCGATCACCGCCGCTTCGGCGACGGCCGGGAAGCCCGACACCGATTCCTCGATCTCGCGCGTGCCCAGGCGGTGGCCGGCGACGTTGATCACGTCGTCGGTGCGGCCGAGGATGAAGGTGTAGCCGTCCTCGTCGCGGATCGCCCAGTCCAGCGAGCTGTACAGCAGTTCCTTGAAGTGGCTGAAGTAGCTGCTGAGGAAGCGCTGGTCGTCGCGCCACACCGTGCTCATGCAGCCCGGCGGCAGCGGCGGCTCGATCACCAGCACGCCCTTCTCGTTCGCCTTCGCCTCGAGGCCGGTGGTCTCGTCGATCACGCGCAGCTTGTAGCCGAGGTTCGGCAGGCCCGGCGAACCGAACTTCACCGGCTTCAGGTCCAGGCCCGGCAGCAGGCACAGCACCGGCCAGCCGGTCTCGGTCTGCCAGTAGTTGTCGATCACCGGCTTGCCGAGGGCGTCGTGGATCCAGGTCGCGGTCGGCTCGTCCAGCGGCTCGCCGGCGAGGAACAGCCACTTGAGCTTCGACAGGTCGTGGTCGCGGATGAACGATGCGTCGTGCTTCTTCAGTACGCGGATCGCGGTCGGCGACGAGAACATGGTGCGCACGCCGTACTTTTCGCACAGCGACCACCAGATGCCGGCGTCCGGCGAAACCGGCAGGCCTTCGTACAGCAGCGAGGTCGCGCCGACGATCAGCGGCCCGTAGATGTTGTACGAATGCCCGACCGCCCAGCCGACGTCGGAAGTGGAGAACATCACCTGCCCCGGGCCGACGTCGAACACGGTGCGCATCGACAGCGCGAGCGCCACCGCATGACCGCCCACGTCGCGCTGCACGCCCTTCGGGCGGCCGGTGGTGCCGCTGGTGTAGAGCAGGTAGCTGGGCTCGTTCGATTCCAGCCATTCGACCGGAACCTCGGCATCGCCGACTTCCGCGCGCAGCGTCGCGTAGTCGACGTCTCGGCCTTCGACGCGCGGCTCCGCCGGATCGAGCCCACGCGAAACGATCAGCACCTTCGGCGGCGGCGTGGCCGCCTTCGCGCAGGCCTCGTCGACCAGCGGCTTGTACGGAACGACCTTGCCGCCGCGGCTGCCGGCGTCGGCGGCGATCAGCAGCTTCGGCTGCGCGTCGTCGATGCGCACGGCGAGGTTGTGCGCGGCGAAACCGCCGAACACCACCGAATGGATCGCGCCGATGCGCGCGCAGGCCAGCACCGCGAACACCGCTTCGGCCATGTTCGGCATGTAGACGACGACGCGGTCGCCGCGACCGACGCCAAGCTGCTTCAGCACCGCGGCGAAGGCGTTCACCTCGCGGTACAGCTCGCGATAGGTGATCTCGCGGGTGACATCGGTCTCGGTGGAGACCGCGACCAGCGCCAACTGGTCGGGACGCTCGGCCAGGTGCCGGTCGACCGCGTTGTAGCAGAGGTTGGTTTCGCCGCCGGAGAACCACTTGCGGAACGGCGGGTCGTAGTAGTCGAGGATCTTCTGCGGCGGCTTGTGCCAATGGATGGCCTTGGCCTGCTCGGCCCAGAAGGCCTCCGGCTGCTCCACGGAGCGCTGGTACTCGGCTTCGTAACCCATTTCCCTCTCCCGGGGCTGGAACGGGAAAGAGCGTAGCGCCGGTGCGCGCGGAAGTATCGTCGCCTTTGGTATGAATGATCGGTCCGATCAACCATTCGGACCGGCCTTCCCGCCCCGCCCCGCCCCGCCCCGCCCCGCCCCGGCCCGGCCGGCCGCAGCCGGGACGGGATGGCCGAACCCCGCCGGCGATCTTCCCCGGAAGCGGTTTCGCGAAAAGAAAACGCCGGGCAGGCCCGGCGTTTTCGGTAACCGCGGATGCGCTCGCGGATCAGAGCAGGTGGGCGACGCCGCCGCGCTCTTCTTCCAGTTCGGCCAGGGTCTTGTCGATGGCCTTCTGGCTGAACTCGTCGATCGGCAGGTCCTTGACCAGGGTGTACTCGCCGTTCGCGGTGGTCACCGGGAAGCCGAAGATCACGCCTTCCGGGATGCCGTAGGAACCGTCGGACGGGATGCCCATGGTCACCCACTTGCCGTTGCTGCCCAGCACCCAGTCGCGGACGTGGTCGATCGCGGCGTTGGCGGCCGAGGCGGCCGACGACAGGCCGCGGGCCTCGATGATCGCGGCGCCGCGCTTGCCGACTTGCGGGATGAAGGTGTTGGCGTTCCAGTCGGCGTCGCCGATCTTGTCCTTCAGCGAGGCGCCGTTGACGGTGGCGAAGCGGTAGTCCGGGTACATGGTCGGGCTGTGGTTGCCCCACACCACCAGCTTCTCGATGTCGCCGACGGCGACGCCGGCCTTGGCCGACAGCTGCGACAGCGCGCGGTTGTGGTCCAGGCGCAGCATCGCGGTGAAGTTCTTCGCCGGCAGGTCCGGCGCCGACTTCATGGCGATGTAGGCGTTGGTGTTGGCCGGGTTGCCGACCACCAGCACCTTGACGTCGCGGCTGGCGACCTTGTTCAGCGCCTTGCCCTGGACGGTGAAGATCTCGGCGTTCTTCAGCAGCAGGTCCTTGCGTTCCATGCCCGGGCCGCGCGGCATCGCGCCGACCAGCAGGGCCACGTCGGCGTCCTTGAACGCCACTTCCGGATCGCCGGTGCCGAACACGCCGGCCAGCAGCGGGAACGCGCAGTCTTCCAGTTCCATGATCACGCCCTTCAGCGCGGCCTGCGGCTTTTCCAGCGGCAGGTCGAGCAGTTGCAGGATCACCGGCTGGTCCTTGCCGAGCATTTCGCCGGAGGCGATGCGGAACAGCAGGGCGTAGCCGATCTGGCCGGCGGCGCCGGTCACGGCAACACGAACGGGGGCTTTGGACATCGAAACTCTCCAGTGGGGATGGTGCCGGAGGCCGGGCACGAGCGTCCCGGGCCCGGAAAAACGGCGCGGAATTTTAGCACGCGGCCCTTGGCAGGCCGGCTACGCCATTGGTCGGTAGGGGCACGGCGCGCGTGCCCCCACGGGGGTCGTCAGGCGTCGAGCAGCTTGTTCCACTCCGCCACGCGGTCGGCCTTGGCGGCCAGCGCGGCGTCGGCGTCGCCTTCGATGACCACCGACTCGATCCCGTCGCCCTGCTGGACCGCATCGACGACCTCGATGCCCGACAGCACCTTGCCGAACACGGTGTGGCGGCCGTCCAGCCACGGGGTGGCGACGTGGGTGATGAAGAACTGGCTGCCGTTGGTGTTCGGGCCGGCATTGGCCATCGACAGCACGCCGCGCTCGTGGGCCACGCCGTTGCCGGTTTCGTCCTCGAAGCGGTAGCCCGGGCCGCCGCGACCGGAACCCTCGGGGCAGCCGCCCTGGATCATGAAGTCGGCGATGACGCGGTGGAAATTCAGGCCGTTGTAGAAGCCGCGCCTGGCCAGGTTGACGAAATTGGCCACGGTCAGCGGGGCCTTGTCGGCCAGCAGTTCGACCTTGATCGGGCCGCGGGCGGTGTTGAAGGTGGCGGTCAGGGACATTTTTCGCTCCGGTTCGATCCAAATTCAGGGGAAAAGCCCCGGCTCCGGGGCGCAGCCGGCTATAATACGCCGCTTTCCTCTCCTACTCCGACGCGCACCGCGGCGCGCCTTTCCGCATGTCCATCGAAAACCTCCGCAACATCGCCATCGTCGCCCACGTCGACCATGGCAAGACCACCCTCGTCGACCAGCTGCTGAAGCAGTCCGGCACCCTGTCCGAGCGCACCGTGCTGGCCGAACGCGTGATGGACAGCAACGACCAGGAAAAGGAACGCGGCATCACCATCCTGGCCAAGAACACCGCGATCACCTGGCAGGGCAACCGCATCAACATCGTCGACACCCCCGGGCACGCCGACTTCGGCGGCGAGGTCGAGCGCGTGCTGTCGATGGTCGACACCGTGCTGCTGCTGGTCGACGCGATGGACGGCCCGATGCCGCAGACCCGCTTCGTCACCCAAAAGGCCTTCGCGATGGGCTTCAAGCCGATCGTGGTGGTCAACAAGATCGACCGCCCCGGCGCGCGCCCGGACTGGGTCGTCGAGCAGGTCTGGGACCTGTTCGACCGCCTCGGCGCCACCGCCGAGCAGATGGACTTCCCGATCGTCTACGCCTCGGCGCTGAACGGCTACGCCAGCCTGGATCCGGAAGCGCGCAGCGGCGACATGACCCCGCTGTACGAGGCGATCATGCAGCACGCGCCGCGGCCGCCGGTGAACCTGGACGGCCCGTTCCAGATGCGCATCTCGCAGCTGGACTACAACAGCTTCGTCGGCGTGATCGGCATCGGCCGCATCCAGCGCGGCAAGCTGAAGAAGAACATGCCGGTGACGGTGATCGATCGCGAGGGCAAGCAGCGTCCCGGCCGCGTCGGCCAGGTGCTGGGCTTCCTCGGCCTGGAACGCATCGAGCAGGAAGAGGCCGAGGCCGGCGACATCGTCGCGATCTCCGGCATCCCGGAGCTGACCATCTCCGACACCGTCACCGCGATCGACGCGCCCGAGGCGCTGCCGGCGCTGACCGTCGACGAACCGACGATTTCGATGACCTTCCAGGTCAACAACTCGCCGTTCGCCGGGCAGAAGGAGCATTCCGGCGGCAAGTTCCTGACCAGCCGCCAGATCCGCGAGCGCCTGGACCGCGAGAAGGTGCACAACGTGGCCCTGCGCGTCGAAGACGGTTCGGACGCGGACAAGTTCCTGGTTTCCGGCCGCGGCGAGCTGCACCTGTCGGTGCTGATCGAGACCATGCGCCGCGAAGGCTACGAGCTGGCGGTGTCGCGCCCCGAAGTGATCATCAAGGAGATCGACGGGCAGCTGATGGAGCCGTTCGAGCAACTGGTGGTCGACGTGGAGGAAGAGCACCAGGGCCCGGTGATGGAGCGCCTGGGCATCCGCAAGGGCCAGCTGAAGAACATGGAGCCGGACGGCAAGGGCCGGGTGCGCCTGGAGTACATGATCCCGGCGCGCGGCCTGATCGGCTTCCAGAACCAGTTCAAGACCCTGACCCAGGGTTCCGGCCTGCTGTTCCACGTCTTCGACCACTACGGCCCGAAGGAAGAAGGCCAGATCGCCAAGCGCCCGAACGGCGTGATGATCTCCAACGGCACCGGCCCGACCCCGGCCTACGCGCTGAACATGCTGCAGGAACGCGGCCGGCTGCTGGTCGGCGACGGCGACGAGGTCTACGAGGGCCAGCTGGTCGGCATCCACGCCAAGGACAACGACCTGACCGTCAACGCGCTGCGCGCCAAGCAGCTGACCAACATCCGCGCCGCCGGCAAGGACGACGGCATCCAGCTGACCCCGCCGATCCGCATGTCGCTGGAACAGGCGCTGGACTTCATCGACGACGACGAACTGGTCGAGGTCACGCCGAAGGCGATCCGCCTGCGCAAGAAGTTCCTGACCGAGAACGACCGCAAGCGCGCCGGCCGCGCGGCCTGACCTCCCCCCGCCGCCGGCCGGGCCGACCGACCGGCGCGGCTCCCTGAACAGCGGCGGCGACCGGCGTTGCGCGCGGCGCCGCGGCTGGGTAGCCTGCGTGCGTTCTGCTCGGGGAATGCATCCATGCGGCGATCGATCCTGACATCGGCGACGTTGTTGCTCGCGCTGGGCGCGTGCCGGCCGGAAACGCCGGCGCCGCCGCAGGCCGGGCCGATCCAGGCGCCGCCCGCGGCCGAATCCGCGCCGACCGATTTCATCTTCGCCGAACTCGACATCGCCGACCTGCAGGAACGCATGCAGCGCGGCGAACTCGACAGCCGCACCCTGACCCAGGCCTACCTCGACCGCATCGCCGCGATCGACAAGGCCGGGCCGCACCTCAACGCGGTAATCGAGCTCAATCCCGACGCGCTGAAGGAGGCCGCGCTGCGCGACCGCGAGCGCAAGGGCAAGGCGGTGCGCGGCCCGCTGCACGGCATCCCGATCCTGCTGAAGGACAACATCGACGCCGTGCCGATGGTCAATTCCGCCGGCTCGCTGGCGCTGAAGGACTTCCATCCGAAGAACGACGCCTTCCTGGTCCGGCGCCTGCGCGAGGCCGGCGCGGTGATCCTGGGCAAGACCAACCTCAGCGAATGGGCCAATTTCCGTTCGACCCGCTCCACCTCGGGCTGGAGCGCGCGCGGCGGGCAGACCAGGAACCCCTACGTGCTGGACCGCAATCCCTGCGGCTCGAGCTCCGGCAGCGCGGTCGCGGTGTCGGCCAACCTGGCGGCGGCGGCCATCGGCACCGAAACCGACGGCAGCATCATCTGCCCGGCTTCGGTCAACGGCATCGTCGGCCTGAAGCCGACCGTCGGCCTGGTCAGCCGCGACGGCATCATCCCGATCTCGCACAGCCAGGACACCGCCGGGCCGATGGCGCGCAGCGTCGCCGACGCCGCGGTCCTGCTCGGCGCGCTGGCCGGCCGCGACGAGGCCGACCCGGCCACCGCCAACGCCACCTGGAACACGGCGCTGGACTACCACGCGCACCTGCTTCCCGACGCGTTGCAGGGCGCGCGCATCGGCGTGCTGCGCAGCAAGTTCTCGATGCATCCGGACGCGGCGGCGGCGATGGAGGGTGCGCTCAAGGTGCTGCGCGACGCCGGCGCGACCGTGGTCGACGCGGAGATCCCCACCGACGGGCAGTGGAACGACGACGAAATGCAGCTGCTGCTGTACGAGTTCAAAGCCGGCCTGAAGCGCTATTTCGACGCGCACCCGGAAGCGCCGGTGCGTTCGCTGGCGCAGCTGATCGGCTACAACCAGCGCAACGCGGCGGCGGAAATGCCCTACTTCGCCCAGGAACTGTTCGAACAGGCCGAGGCCAAGGGCGGGCTGAGCGATGCCGAATACATCGCCGCACGCAACCGCGCCCGGCGCCTGGCCGGGCCGGAAGGCATCGACGCGGCGCTGAAGGCGCAGCAACTCGACGCGCTGATCGCGCCGGCCACCGGCCCGGCATGGCTGACCGACCCGCTGACCGGCGACCATTTCGCCGGCGAAGGCTACGGCGCGGCCGCGGTGGCGGGCTATCCCAGCCTGACCGTGCCGATGGGCAACAGCAACGGCCTGCCGCTCGGGATCGTGTTCATCGGCGGCGCCTGGAGCGAACCGCGCCTGATCGAACTGGGTTATGCCTATGAGCAGCTGACCCGCGCGCGCAAGCCGCCGGAATACCGCCCCCACCTGTCCTCGAACGCGCCCGCAATACGTTAATTCGGGTAGGCACGCCGTTTCACATTAGTGCCGGCCCGGGCGTAGGATTGAACCGGGGATTGTCTCGCCGTGTTCACTTCCGGGGCGAATGCCAGATCGATGGGTGCGAACGCCGACCGTGCTTCGGAACTGCGCGTGCCGCGAGGATTGCACGCGGGCGCCGGCGCGCGGTTGCACCGCCTGCACGCGCTGTCGTGGCTGGTGCTGGTGCTGGGCAGCCTGATTTCGATCCTGTTCGGCTGGCTGGTCTGGGGCCTCGCGCGCGACGGCACGGCATCGCCGGGGGCGTTGCCCATCGTCGCCATGAGCGCCTGCGGCGTGTTCTTCTCCGCCCTGGTGTCGGCGTTGCTTCGGCAACTCGCGCGCGCCTACCGGCGCAACCGCGCCATGGTCGACGCGGTCGCCGACCACCTGCCCGCGCTGATCGCCTACATCGGCCGCGACGGCCGCTACGGCTTCACCAACCGCGCCGTGCGCGACTGGTTCTCCGCGGCCGAGAACTGGAGCGGGCGCCACTTCGCCGAGGCGCATGCCGGCGACCCCGTGTTCCGCGCTTCGCTGCAACGCGCGATGGACGACTGCACGCCCGAGCACTGGATCTGCTGGCAGGCCGAACTGGGCGCGCCGCCGCGCCCGGTGCAGGCCTACCTGGTGCCGGACCTGGACAAGAACCGGCGCATCGCCGGCTGGTACCTGATGGCCTGCGACACCAGCGAGCAACAGCAGGCCTACCGCGAGCTGGCGCAGGCGCGCGACCAGCTGCAGCGCGTCACCGACATCATGCCCGCCTACCTGGCCGAGTACGACCGCGACGGCACGCTGGTGTTCTTCAACCGCGCCTGCGCCGAGTCCGAGGTCTGGAGGGCGCGCTACCGGCCCGGGGTGACCATGCGCGAACTGATCGGCGAGCGCCTGTACCGGGACTGCGAACCGCAGGTCGAGTCGGCGCTGGCCGGCCAGACCGCCGAATACGAAAACGTCGTGCCGGGCGGTTCCGGCTTCCGCCGCCTGCATTCCTACTTCACCCCGGATGTCGACGAGGACGGCAGGGTCCGCGGCCTGCTGGTGCTGACCACCGACATCACCGAGAAGATCCAGCTGGAGCAGGCGCTGTACGACGCCAACGAGCGCGCCCAGGTCACCCTGAGCTCGATCCGCGAGGCGGTGGTCAGCATCGACGTCGATTCCTGCGTGACCTACATGAACCCCGCCGCCGAGCAATTGAGCGGCTGGAGTTGCGACGAGGCGCTGGGCCAGCCGCTGCAGCGGGTACTGCCGCTGCGGCCGGCGCAGCAGGCCGAGAACGGCGATGGCCTGCAGTCGTATGCCGTGGCCGGCGACCAGGAGCTGGTGCGCCGCGACGGCCGCCACATCCTGGTCGAACACTCGCAGTCGCCGCTGCACGATCGCGACGAGGCGCGAGTCGGTTCGGTGCTGGTGCTGCGCGACGTGACCGAAGCCCGCGCGCTGACCGCGCGCATGGCCTACCTGGCCCACCACGACCCGCTGACCGGCCTGCCCAACCGCCTGCAGCTCAACGACACCCTCGGCCAGCTGATCGGCACGGCCACCCGGCACGGCCACGGCCTGGCGGTGCTGTTCATCGACCTGGACCTGTTCAAGCACGTCAACGATGCGCTCGGCCACCACATCGGCGACCAGTTGCTGCAGCAGGTCGCGCGCCGCATCCAGCGCAGCGTCGGCCGCGACGGCAGCGTCTACCGCACCGGCGGCGACGAGTTCGTCGTGCTGCTGGACAACGTGGTCACCCGCGACAAGGTGAACCAGATCGTCGAGCTGCTGCTCGAGATCGGCGCGACCCCCTACGCGCTGGCCTCGCACGAACTGCACCAGGCCTTCAGCATCGGCGTCGGCCTGTTCCCCGACGACGGCTACGACGCCGCCACGCTGATGATGCGCGCCGACGCGGCGATGTACCTGGCCAAGCGCAGCGGGCGCAACGTCTGCCGCTTCTACACCCGCGAGCTGGCGGCCAGCGTCGACGCGCGCATCGAACTGGAGAACAGCCTGCGCCGCGGCCTGCGCAACGGCGAACTGAGCCTGCATTACCAGCCGCAGATCAGCGGCATCGACGGTCGCGTCGTCGGCGTCGAGGCGCTGCTGCGCTGGCAGCGCCGCGACCGGCTGGTGCTGCCGGCGGAGTTCCTGCCGATCGCCGAGGAGACCAACCTGATCGTCGAGATCGACCAGTGGGCGATCCGCGCCGCATGCCGGCAGAACCGCCTGTGGCAACAGGCCGGCCTGCCGCCGATCCGGGTTTCGGTCAACATCGCCGCGGCCAACTTCGACACCGACAACCTGATGCAAACGGTGCTCGCGGCGCTGGAGGAAAGCGGCATGCCGGCCGAACTCCTGGAGCTGGAAGTCACCGAGACCACGCTGATCCGCGACGTGCAGCGCACCGACCGCAGCCTGCGCGCGCTGAAGGCGCTCGGCGTGGGCATCGCCATCGACGACTTCGGCACCGGCTTCTCCAGCCTCAGCTACCTGGGCAACTACGGCTTCAACGTGCTGAAGATCGACCGCTCGTTCGTGCACGACGTGGTCGAGCCCAGCCAGGGCGCGATCACCCGCGCGATCATCGGCTTGGCCAACCAGCTGCAATGCCGGACCATCGCCGAAGGCGTCGAGACCGAGGAACAGCTGCAATGGCTGGTCGACAACAGCTGCGACGAACTGCAGGGCTACCTGTTCAGTCCGCCGCTGCCGGCCGACGAAATCGCGCGCTTGCTCGCCAGCGGCAGGGCCTGGCCGATCCCCGACACCAACGCGGTGCAGCCGGTGCCGTGGGTGTGAACGCGGGCGCCGCGGTTCAGCGCGCCGCGGGAGTCGTGGCCGCCCGGCCCTGCTTGCGCACGATCGCCAGCGCGATTTCCAGCGACTGCTCGTAGTTCAGGCGCGGGTCGACGGTGGAGCGGTAGCAGCGCTCCAGGTCGGCATCGGTCAGTTCGCGCGCGCCGCCGGTGCATTCGGTCACGTCTTCGCCGGTCAGCTCCAGGTGCACGCCGCCCAGGCGCGTTCCGGCCGCGGCATGCAGGTCGAACGACTGCTCGACTTCGCCGAGGATGTTGTCGAAGCGGCGGGTCTTGTAGCCGTTGCTGGTGCTCTCGGTGTTGCCGTGCATCGGGTCGCAGACCCACAGCACGCGGCGGCCGTCGCGGCGCACCGCTTCCAGCAGCGGCGGCAGCTTCTCGGCGATCTGCTTCGCGCCCATGCGGTGGATGAAGGTCAGCCGGCCCGGCTCGTCGTCCGGGTTCAGCACGTCGATCAGGCGCAGCAGCTGGTCCGGCTGCACCGACGGGCCGACCTTGATCGCGATCGGGTTGCGCACGCCGCGCAGGTATTCGACGTGCGCGCCGTCGGTCGCGGCGGTGCGCATGCCGATCCACGGGAAGTGCGTGCTCAGGTTGAACCAGCCCCACTGCCGCGGCACCTCGCGGGTCAGCGATTCCTCGTAATGCAGCAGCAACGCCTCGTGCGAGGTGTAGAAGTCGATGCGGTTGAGGTTGTGCACCTCGGAGCCGGACAGCGTCTCCATGAAACGCACCGCGTCGCCGATCGATTCGACCATCTGCTGGTACTCGACCGAGCGCGACGACAGCTTCATCCAGCTCAGGTTCCAGTATTCCGGGTGGTGCAGGTCGGCGAAGCCGCCGTCGACCAGCGCGCGGACGAAGTTCATCGTCATCGCCGAGCGCGCGTGCGCCTTGATCATCAGCCGCGGGTCGGGAACGCGCGCCGCGGCGGTGAATTCGGGCCGGTTGACCACGTCGCCACGGTAGCTGGGCAGGGTCACGTCGCCGCGGGTCTCGGTGTCGGCCGAACGCGGCTTGGCGTACTGGCCGGCGAAGCGGCCCACGCGCACCACCGGCAGGCGCAGGCCGTGGACCAGCACCAGGCTCATCTGCAGCAGCACCTTCAGGCGGTTGGTGATCAGTCCGGATTCGCAGTCGCTGAAGCTCTCGGCGCAGTCGCCGCCCTGCAGCAGGAAGCGCTTGCCCTCCTGCGCCTCGGCCAGCTGCTGCTTCAACGCGAAGATCTCCCACGACGTCACCAGCGGCGGCAACTGGCGCAGTTCGGCCAGCGCCGATTCCAGCGCGGCGGCATCCGGATAGGTCGGCATCTGCAGCGCGGTGCGCGAGCGCCACGAATCCGGTTTCCAGTTCGCGGGAAGGTTCACGGCGCGGAGACTACGGTCGGCACTGCTCATGGCGGAAGCTGCGGGGAAACGCGTGGGGATTGGCCATGTTGCCAGATTCCCGCCCCACGCGAAAATTTCGTTACCGCTGCAACGTCCCCCCGCTGCCGGCGATCAGCGGCGCCCCGGCCGGAACGCCGCCCACAGCGCCCAGGCCAGCAGCGCGACGAACCACAGCAGGCTCCATTCCGGCATCGACAGGCCGAGGAAGGTCCAGTCGACCTTGGCGCACTCGCCCGAACCGGTGAACACGCGGCGCAGCACGTCGCCCAGCGGGAAGGCCTGCAGCATGAAATTCAGGTCCGGGCCGCAGGCCGGCACCTGGTCCGGCGGCAGGTGCTGCAACCAGACGTGGCGGCCGGCGATGGCGATGCCGAGGCCGGCCGCGAGCAGCGCGAGCACGCCATAGGCGCCGCGGCCCGTCCGTCCGCGCGGCCCGTGCAGGGCACCGGCCAGGAAGACGAGGCCGAGCAGGATGAAGGCGCCGCGCTGGAAGCTGCACAGCGGGCACGGCACCAGGCCCAGGAAATATTCCGTGTACAGCGCGAAGGCCAGCAGGCCGGCGCAAACGGCGAAGCCCAGCAGGTACTGCGCGCGGAAAGACCAGCGGAACGGATTCATCGCCTGCACGTCGTTGTCGAAGTCGCCGCGATTATCGCAAGCGCCGGAAAAAACGAAACCCCGGACCTGCCGGGGTTTCGCGAACGGTTCGTGCTGCCGGATCGGCGGTTGCCGTGCGGTTACTCGGCCGCTTCCGGACGGTCGACCAGCTCCACGTAGGCCAGCGGCGCGTTGTCGCCGGCGCGGAAGCCGCACTTCAGGATGCGGGTGTAGCCGCCCGGGCGCGACTGGTAGCGCGAGCCCAGCGTGGTGAACAGGGTGCCGACCGCTTCCTTGTCGCGCAGGCGCGAGAAGGCGAGGCGGCGATTGGCGACGCCGTCGGTCTTGGCCAGGGTGATCAGCGGCTCGACGACGCGGCGCAGTTCCTTGGCCTTCGGCAGGGTGGTCTTGATCAGGCCGTGCTTGATCAGCGAGGCGGCCATGTTGCTGAACATCGCATCGCGATGGGCGCTGGTGCGGCTGAATTTGCGGCCGGATTTCTGGTGGCGCATGGGAATGATTCCTTACGGGTGAATGTTGGAACTCTGGACTTCGTTGTCGCCATCGTGGCGTTGTTGCACGGACTGCGGTTGGCCCTGGTCCGGCATCCCTTGCCGGACGTGCCGCGAACTTCTGTTCGTCGGCGATGGTGTTGCATGGTGGAGCGGCCGTGGCCCGCATCGCCGCGGGCCACGGAAAGGCGTCAGCCGAGCATGCCGTGGGCCGAGACGCCGGCCGGCGGCCAGTTCTCCAGCTTCATGCCGAGCGAAAGGCCGCGCTGGGCGAGCACTTCCTTGATTTCGGTCAGCGACTTCTTGCCTAGGTTCGGGGTCTTGAGCAGCTCCACTTCGGTCTTCTGGATCAGGTCGCCGATGTAGTAGATGCTCTCGGCCTTGAGGCAATTGGCCGAACGCACGGTCAGCTCGAGGTCGTCGATCGGGCGCAGCAGCACCGGATCCACGCCGGCCGTCTGCTGCTTGGCCGGGCCGCGGTCGCGGTGGGTGAAGTCGCCGAACACCGACAGCTGGTCGCTGAGGATGTCGGCGGCGGTGCGCACGGCTTCCTCGGCGTCGATGGTGCCGTTGGTCTCGATGTCGATGATCAGCTTGTCCAGGTCGGTACGCTGTTCGACGCGCGCGGCCTCGACCGCGTAGGCGACCTTGCGCACCGGCGAGAACGAGGCGTCAAGGACCAGGCGGCCGATGGCGCGGGATTCCTCGTCCGGGCGACGACGGGCGGCGGCCGGCTGGTAGCCGAAGCCGCGCTCGATCTTCAGGCGGATGTTCAGCGCCGTGTCCTTGGTCAGGTGGGCGATGACGTGGTCCGGGTTGAGGATCTCGACGTTGTGGTCGGTCTTGATGTCGCCGGCGGTGACGAGGCCCGGGCCCTGCTTGGACAGGGTCAGGGTGGCGTTGTCGCCGGTGTGGATGCGGATCGCCACGTCCTTGAGGTTCAGCAGCACTTCGAGCACGTCTTCCTGCAGGCCCTCGATGGTGCTGTACTCGTGGAGCACGCCGTCGATCTCGACCTCGGTGATCGCGAAGCCGGGAATGGACGACAGCAGGACGCGACGCAGCGCGTTGCCGAGGGTATGTCCGTAACCGCGCTCCAGCGGCTCGATCACGACCTTGGCGCGGTTGTCGGTGATGCGTTCGATTTGCGGGCCGCGCGGGCGCAGCACCTGCTGGTTGGTAACCGTCATGTAGCGGGGTCTCCTGCCAACCCCGGTCGGGGGAACCGGGGGTGCGTGAAATGGATTACTTCGAGTACAACTCGACGATCAGCGCCTCGTTGATGTCGGCGGGCAGATCCGAACGCTCCGGCACGGCCTTGAACACGCCGCTGAACTTCTTCGAATCCACTTCGACCCACGACGGGCTCAGGTCCAGCTGCTCGGCGACGGTCAGCGATTCCTGCACGCGCAGCTGCTTCTGCGCCTTTTCCGACAACGCGATCGCGTCGCCGGCCTTGACCTGGTACGAAGGCAGGTTGACCGGCTTGCCGTTGACCAGCACGCCGCGGTGCGAAACCAGCTGGCGGGCCGACGGGCGGGTCACCGCGAAACCCATGCGGTAGACGACGTTGTCGAGGCGGGTTTCCAGCAACTGCAGCAGGTTCTCGCCGGTGTTGCCCTTCTTGGTGCTGGCCTTCTTGTAGTAGTTGCGGAACTGGCGCTCCAGCAGGCCGTAGATGCGCTTGACCTTCTGCTTCTCGCGCAGCTGGGTGGCGTAGTCGGACAGCTTGCCCTTGCGCGCGGCGCCGTGCTGGCCGGGCTTCTGCTCCAGCTTGCACTTGGAGTCCAGCGCGCGCGCCGGGCTCTTCAGGGACAGGTCGGCGCCTTCGCGGCGCGCGAGCTTACAGGTAGGACCGATATAACGAGCCATTTCTTATCGCCCCCTTAGACGCGACGCTTCTTCGGCGGACGGCACCCGTTGTGCGGGATCGGCGTCACGTCGATGATGTTGGTGATCTTGTAGCCGACGTTGTTCAGCGAACGCACGGCCGACTCGCGGCCCGGACCCGGGCCCTTGATGCGCACTTCCAGCGACTTGACGCCGTAGTCCAGCGCGGCGCGGCCGGCCTTCTCGGCGGCGACCTGCGCGGCGAACGGGGTCGACTTGCGCGAGCCGCGGAAGCCCGCGCCGCCCGAAGTCGCCCACGACAGCGCGTTGCCCTGGCGGTCGGTGATGGTGACGATGGTGTTGTTGAACGAAGCGTGGACGTGGGCGACGCCGTCGGTGACGACGCGCTTGATCTTCTTCTTAGGTGCCTTGGCGGCGGACGGCTTGGCCATGTTGGTCGCCCCTTACTTCTTGATGGCTTTGCGCGGACCCTTGCGGGTACGGGCGTTGGTACGGGTACGCTGGCCGCGCAACGGCAGGCCGCGACGGTGGCGCAGGCCGCGATAGCAGCCCAGGTCCATCAGGCGCTTGATCGCCATGCCGACTTCGCGGCGCAGGTCGCCCTCGACCGTGTACTTGCCGACTTCGGCGCGCAGGCGCTCGACTTCCGGCTCCGACAGGTCGCGGATCTTGGTGGTCACAGGCACGCCCGCGGCTTCGCAGACCTGCTTGGAACGGGTACGGCCGATGCCGTAGATGCTTTGCAGCCCCACCCAGACGTGCTTCTGGGCAGGCAGGTTGACACCTGCAATACGCGCCATGACGCGGTTCTCCAAACTGTGGTGTTGGCCCGAAACGCACGAAACCCGCGAGGTTTCGCGCAGACGGACGGAGTGAACTGATAAGTTTAGCAAGGTCCCGGGTTACTTGGAAGTCCAAGCCCGTCCACGGACGGGCCTGGACCCGGCATGGGGAGTGTGCCCATGCTCCGGCGCCGGAATCGGCCTGGGACCGGTCCGGCCGGCTTGCGCCGGCCTTCCCCGCCCCGCCCCGCGCTACTCCGGCGCAGGGACTGGCTGGTTCTCACCCGTGCACGAGACCGCTGCACGGGCCGCCCATCATTGCCGGCCTGCCGTCGCGGAGGACGGGGCCGGCGTTGCATTCATCAGCCGCGCGGCAAACCGCGCGAGCCGCCTTTCAGGTTCGCCTTCTTCAGCAGGCTTTCGTACTGGTGCGACATCAGGTGCGCCTGGATCTGCGCGATGAAGTCCATCACCACCACCACCACGATCAGCAGCGAGGTGCCGCCGAAGTAGAACGAGGTGCCGAGCTGGGTACGCATGATCTCCGGCAGCAGGCACACCGCCACCAGGTACAGCGCGCCGGCGCCGGTCAGGCGGGTCAGCACGCCGTCGACGTAGTCGGCGGTGGCCTTGCCCGGACGGATGCCAGGGATCAGCGCGCCCGACTTCTTCAGGTTCTCGGCGGTTTCCTGCGAGTTGAACACCAGCGCCGTGTAGAAGAACGCGAAGCCGATGATCAGCGCCGCGAACACGATCATGTGCAGCGGCTCGCCCGGAGCCAGCGCGTTGGAGATGCGCTGCAGCCAGGTGGCCGAGGTCGACTGGCCCGACCACATCGCCAGCGTGGCCGGGAAGGCCAGGATGCTGGAGGCGAAGATCGGCGGGATCACGCCCGACATGTTGAGCTTCAACGGCAGGAACGAGGTCTGGTTCATGTACGCGTTGCGGCCGCCCTGGCGTCGCGCGTAGTTGACCGTGATCCGGCGCTGGCCGCGCTCGACGAACACCACGAACCAGGTGAAGCCCAGCACCAGCAGCGCGATGACGACCAGCGCGATGAAGCTCATCGTGCCTTCCTGCACCGCGCCGAAGGTCTGCACCACGGCGCCCGGCAGGCCGGCGACGATGCCGGCGAAGATGATCAGCGACACGCCGTTGCCGATGCCGCGCTCGGTCACCTGCTCGCCCAGCCACATCAGGAAGATGGTGCCTGCGGTCAGCGCGACCACCGCGGTCAGCACGAAGCCCAAGCCCGGCGCGTAGACCACCGGCGCGCCGCCCGGCGCCACCTGGTTCTGCAGCGCCAGCGCGATGCTGCCGCCCTGCACCACCGCCAGCAGCACCGCGCCGATGCGCGAATACTGGGTGATCTTGCGGCGGCCGGACTCGCCTTCCTTCTGCAGCGCCTTCAGGCTGGGGAAGATGTGCACGCCCAGCTGCATCACGATCGACGCCGAGATGTACGGCATCACGTTCAGCGCGAAGATGCTGAAGCGGTGCAGGGCGCCGCCCGAGAACATGTTGAACATGTCCACGATGCCGCCGCCCTGCTGCTGCATCATCGCCAGCATGGCCTCGGGGTTGACGCCCGGCACCGGCACGTAGCAGCCGATGCGGTAGACGACCAGCGCGCCCAGCACGAACAGCAGGCGCTGGCGCAGTTCGGTGAACTTGCCCAGACCGCCGGCGATGCCGCCCACGTTGCCCTGCGCCATGCGCCGCTTACTCCTGCACGCTGCCGCCGGCAGCCTCGATGGCCGCCTTGGCGCCGGCGGTGGCCAGCACGCCCTTCAGCGCGAAGGCCTTGCTCAGCTCGCCCTTCTTCACGATCTTGGCCCGCTTGGCCTTGGCCGGAACCAGCTTGGCCTCGCGCAGCACGGCGAAGGTGATCTCACCGGCGGCCAGCTTGTCCAGCTGGTACGACAGCACTTCGGCGGTGTCGTCCTTCAGCTTGGAGCGGAAGCCGACCTTCGGCAGGCGCTTGATCAGCGGCATCTGGCCGCCTTCGAACTTGGCCTTGATCTTGCCCTTGCCCGCGCGCGCGAACGAACCCTTGTGACCGCGGCCGGCGGTCTTGCCCAGGCCGGAACCGATGCCGCGGCCGACGCGGACGCGCTCGGTGCGGGCGCCCTCGGCGGGCTTGAGAGTGTTGAGACGCATGTGATTACTCCTCGACCTTGACGAGGTAGTGAACCTTGGCGATCAGGCCGCGCACCTGCGGGCTGTCCTTCAGTTCACGCACGTCGTTGAGCTTGTTCAGGCCCAGCGCCTTCACCGACAGGCGGTGACGCGACTGGGAACCGCGCAGGCCGCGCACCAGGCGCACCTTGACCGTCTTGGACTGCTCAGACATGGGTCAGTTCCTCCACCTTCTTGCCGCGCTTGGCCGCGATGCGGGCCGGCGACTGCATTTCGCTCAGGCCCTTCAGGGTGGCGCGGACCAGGTTGATCGGGTTGCGCGAACCGGTGGCCTTGGCCAGCACGTTCTTGACGCCGACCGCTTCCAGCACGGCGCGCATCGCGCCGCCGGCGATCACGCCGGTACCTTCCGAGGCCGGCTGCATGAACACGCGCGCCGCGCCATGGCCGGACTTCACCGAGTGCCACAGGGTGCCGTTGTTCAGGTCGACGGTCATCATGCCCTTGCGGGCGTATTCCATCGACTTCTGGATCGCGACCGGGACTTCGCGGGCCTTGCCGTAGCCGAAGCCGATCTTGCCGTTGCCGTCGCCGACCACGGTCAGCGCGGTGAAGGTGAACTGGCGGCCGCCCTTGACCGTCTTGCTGACGCGGTTGACCGCGACCAGCTTCTCGATCATGCCGTCGTCGATTTTTTCCTCGCGGGGCGCGCGATCACGGTCGCGGCCACGCGGTGCACGTTCTTCTGCCATTTCCGAATACCTTTGTGAGTGGATTGATTACGGCTGCTGCCGCTTATGGTTGTGGACTGTCGCGGTGTTCCGCGTTCGCGAAGCAGAAGTCGCGGCGCGTCCGATACATTCCCCTATCGGCGGGGGTGCTGCCACTGCAAGAGCCTGCATGGGGACGGACCCCATGCATTGCAAATCAGAACTGCAGGCCGCCTTCGCGGGCGGCGTCGGCCAGCGCCTTGACGCGGCCGTGGTAGCGGTAGCCCGAGCGGTCGAAGGCGACCTTCTCGATGCCTGCGGCCTTGGCGCGCTCGGCGATGATCTTGCCGACGCGCGTGGCGGCGTCGCTGTTCTTGCCGTTCTTCAGGCCTTCCTTGACGTCCGCCTGCAGGGTGTTGGCCGAGGCCAGCACCGTGGAGCCGTCGGCGCTGAAGATCTGCGCGTACAGGTGCTGGCCGGTGCGCAGCACGCTCAGGCGCGGCACGCCCAGTTCGCGGATGTGCGCGCGGGTCGACTTGGCGCGGCGCAGGCGGGCTTGGTTCTTGATGCTCATGATTAAGTACCTTTAGAAGCGGATTGGCGCGGGCTTTCCCCTTTTGAATCCCCGGCCTTGGCTGGCCGGGCTTTCGCGGGGGCCCCGCATTACGCCTTCTTGGCTTCCTTGCGGATGATGGTTTCGTCGGAGTACTTCACGCCCTTGCCCTTGTACGGCTCCGGCGGGCGGAAACCGCGGATCTTGGCGGCGACTTCGCCGACGCGCTGCTTGTCGGCGCCCTGCACCAGGATCTCGGTCTGCGTCGGGGTGGCCAGGGTGATGCCTTCCGGCGCCTTGAACACGACCGGATGCGAGAAGCCCAGCGACAGGCTCAGGTCCTTGCCCTGCATCGCGGCGCGGTAACCCACGCCGACCAGCTCGAGCTTGCGCTCGAAGCCTTCGGACACGCCCTTGACCGTGTTGGCCAGGATGGCGCGGACGGTACCGGTGATGGCGTCGTCCCCGGCCGTGACCGGCGACAGGTTGACCACGCCGTTCTCGACCTTGACTTCGACGCCGGCCGGCTTGGCCAGCGACAGGGCGCCCTTCGGGCCCTTGACGTTCAGGGCATCGCCCTGGGTATTGATTTCCACGCCCTTCGGCAGGGCGATCGGCTTCTTGGCTACGCGGGACATTGGTTCGGCTCCTTCGCTTAGGCCACGATGCACAGGACTTCGCCGCCGACGCCCTGCTGGCGCGCCTGCGCATCGGTCAAGATGCCCTTGGAGGTGGAGATGATGGCGATGCCGAGGCCGCCGAGCACCTTCGGCAGCTCGTCCTTGCCACGGTACTGGCGCAGGCCCGAGCGCGAGACGCGCTGCAGCTTCTCGATGACCGGCTTGCCCTCGAAGTACTTGAGGACGATCTCGAGTTCGGACTTGTTGTTCTGGCCCTGCACGACGCGCAGGTCGGTGATGTAGCCCTCGTCCTTCAGGACCTTGGCGATGGCGACCTTCGTCTTCGACGACGGCAGCTTCACCGTGGGCTTGCCGACGGCGGCGGCATTCTTGATGCGCACCAGCAGGTCGGCGATGGGATCAGTCATGCTCATGGATTCACCTTATGAGTAGCACCGATATCCGCTTTCGCGAAAATCTGTTCGGGTTGTGGGTACAGCTTGCTCGGAACCGCCGGCCCCGGAAGGCCGGCGCGGAGCCGGGCATTGTACCCGGTTCCGCGGGGTTTTGCCCGCCCGGTTTTTACCAGGAGGCCTTGCGCAGGCCCGGCACGTCGCCGCGCATGGTGGCTTCGCGCAGCTTGTTGCGGCCCAGGCCGAACTTGCCGTAGACGCCGCGCGGGCGGCCGGAAAGCTCGCAGCGGCTGCGCTGGCGGCTCGGCGAGGAGTCGCGCGGCAGCTTCTGCAGCTTGGTCGACGCTTCCAGCTTCTCCTCGTACGAGGCGTCGGCGCTGGAGATGATCTTCTTCAGCGCCTCGCGCTTGGCGGCGTGCTGCTTGGCGAGTTTGGCCCGCTTGATATCGCGGTTAACCATCGAGGTCTTGGCCATAATCGGTTTCCTGCGACTTAGTTGCGGAACGGGAACTTGAACGCCTCGAGCAGCGCCTTGGCTTCGGCGTCGGTCTTGGCGGTGGTGGTGATGGCGATATCCATGCCGCGGACCGCGTCGACCTTGTCGAAGTCGATTTCCGGGAAGATGATCTGCTCCTTCACGCCCATGTTGTAGTTGCCGCGGCCGTCGAACGAACGGCCGGACACGCCGCGGAAGTCGCGGACGCGCGGCAGCGCGATGGTGATCAGGCGATCGAGGAATTCGTAGGCGCGAGTGCGACGCAGGGTGACCTTGCAGCCGATCGGCCAGCCGTCGCGGATCTTGAACGAAGCCACGGAGACGCGCGACTTGGTCGTGATCGGCTTCTGGCCGCTGATCGCGGCCAGGTCGGCCACGGCGTTTTCCAGGATCTTCTTGTTGGTGGCCGCTTCACCCACACCCATGTTGATGGTGATCTTGGTGATCTTCGGCACTTCCATCGGATTGGCGTAGCCGAACTTCTTGATCAGAGCCGGCACCACCTCTTCCTTGTAGATTTTTTCCAGACGAGTGGTCATGACCTCATTCCTCAGGCGTCGAGCGCCTCTCCGCTGGAGCGGAACACACGCAGTTTGCGTCCATCCTCCAGCACCTTGAAGCCAACGCGCTCGCCCTTGCCCGTGGCCGGGTTCAGGACCTGCACGTTGGAGATATGGATCGAGGCTTCGCGCTCGACCACGCCGCCGGCGATGCCCGCCTGCGGGTTCGGCTTGGTGTGGCGCTTGACGACGTTCACGTTCGACACGACCACGCGGTCGCCGTCGACGCGGACGATTTCGCCCTGCTTGCCCTTGTCCTTGCCGGCGATGACGACCACCTGGTCGCCCTTCTTGATACGGTTAGCCATTGTTCTGTCCTCCGCTCACAGCACTTCGGGCGCGAGCGAAACGATCTTCATGAACTTCTCGGAGCGGAGTTCGCGGGTGACCGGCCCGAAGATGCGGGTACCGATCGGCTCCTGCTTGTTGTTCAGCAGGACCGCGGCGTTGCCGTCGAAGCGGATCAGCGAGCCGTCGGCGCGGCGCACGCCCTTGCGGGTGCGCACGACCACGGCATCGTAGACCTCGCCCTTCTTGACCTTGCCGCGCGGGATCGCGTCCTTCACGGTGACCTTGATGATGTCGCCGATGCCGGCGTAGCGGCGCTTCGAGCCGCCCAGCACCTTGATGCACATCATTTCCTTGGCGCCGGAGTTGTCGGCGGCTTCGAGGTAGCTTTGCACCTGGATCATGTTTAAGCCCTCTTATTCAGCCGCGCGGGTGACGATTTCCACCACGCGCCAGTTCTTGGTCTTCGAGATCGGGGCGACCTCGACCACGCGGACGATGTCGCCTTCCTTCGCACTGTTGTCGGCGTCGTGGGCGTGAAGCTTGGTCGAACGCTTGATGTACTTGCCGTATAGGGCGTGCTTGACCTGACGCTCCACCAGCACGGTGACGGTCTTGTCCATCTTGTTGCTGACGACGCGGCCTTCGATGGTGCGTTGCGCTTTGTCTTTGTTATCGCTCATCTCGGGCGCTCCTTACTTCGACTGGCCGAGCAGCATGTTGACGCGAGCGATCTCGCGCCGCACGCGGCGGGCCTCGTGGGTCTTGGCCGGCGGCAGCTGGCCGGTGGCCTTCTGCATGCGCAGGGAGAACTGCTCCTTGCGCAGGTCGGTCAGGTGGGCGTTCAGCTCTTCGGCGGACTTGCCGCGCAGTTCGTTGATGTTGGCCATTAGCGCACCGTCCGGCTCACGAAAGTGGTGGTGACCGAGAGCTTGGCGGCGGCCAGGCGGAACGCCTCGCGCGCGGTCGTCTCGTCGACGCCCTCGATTTCATAGATCATGCGGCCCGGCTGGATCTGCGCGACCCAGTACTCGACGTTGCCCTTGCCCGAGCCCATGCGGACTTCGATCGGCTTCTTGGTGATCGGCTTGTCGGGGAACACGCGGATCCACATCTTGCCGCCGCGCTTGACGAAGCGGCTGATGGCGCGGCGCGCGGCCTCGATCTGACGCGCGGTCAGCTGGCCGGTCGCGGTCGCCTTCAGGCCGTATTCGCCGAAGCTGACGGCGTTGCCGGACCAGCTCAGGCCGTCGTTGCGGCCCTTGTGCATCTTGCGGTACTTGGTTCGTTTCGGTTGCAGCATGACTGATTACCTCGCATCACGATCGCGGGACGGACGCGAGGGACGTTCGCTGCGCTCGGAGCGCGGGGCGTTGTCTTCCTGCTTTTCCTGGCCCACCTGGCTGAAATCGAAGATTTCGCCCTTGTAGATCCACACCTTGATGCCGATGATGCCGTAGGTGGTCTTCGCTTCGGCAAAGCCGTAGTCGATGTCGGCACGCAGGGTATGCAGCGGCACGCGGCCTTCGCGGTACCACTCCGAACGCGCGATCTCGGCGCCGTTCAGGCGGCCGGCGACGTTGACCTTGATGCCCAGGGCGCCGAGGCGGATCGCATTGCCCACGGCGCGCTTCATCGCGCGGCGGAACATGATGCGGCGCTCAAGCTGCTGGGCGATCGACTCGGCCACCAGCTGCGCGTCGAGCTCGGGCTTGCGCACTTCGGTGACGTTGATGTGCGCCGGGACGCCCATCAGGTCGGACACTTCCTTGCGCAGCTTCTCGATGTCCTCGCCGCGCTTGCCGATCACCACGCCCGGACGGGCGGTGTGGATCGTCACGCGCGCGGTCTTGGCCGGACGCTCGATCAGGATCTTGCTGATGCCGGCCTGGGCCAGCTTCTTGCGCAGCATCTCGCGAACCTTCAGGTCGGCCGCCAGGTAACCGGCGTATTCCTTCTTGTTGGCGAACCACTTGGAATTCCAGTCCTTGGCGATGCCCAGGCGGATTCCGGTCGGATGAACTTTGTGACCCATCGTTTTCTTCCTTCCGCCTTACTTGCCTTCGCCCACGACCACGGTGATGTGGCTGGTGCGCTTGAGGATACGGGTGCCGCGGCCCTTGGCGCGGGCCATGAACCGCTTCAGCACCGGGCCTTCGTCGACCATGATGGCCTTGACCTTGAGCTCGTCGATGTCGGCGCCCTGGTTGTTCTCGGCATTGGCAATCGCCGACTCGACCACCTTCTTGATCAGGTGGGCGGCCTTCTTGTCCGAGAACTTCAGCAGGTTGACCGCGCGCTCGGCCTGCAGGCCGCGCACCTGGTCGGCGACCAGGCGGGCCTTCTGCGGGGAGATGCGCGCGGTGCGCAGGATGGCTTTCGCTTCCATTGTCATCGCTCCTTACTTCTTCGCCGCGGCGGCTTTCTTGTCGCCACCGTGGCCCTTGAAGGTGCGGGTGATGGCGAACTCGCCGAGCTTGTGGCCGACCATGTTCTCGTTGACCAGCACCGGAACGTGGTTCTTGCCGTTGTGCACGGCGATGGTGAAGCCCACCATTTCCGGCAGGATCATCGAACGGCGCGACCAGGTCTTGATCGGCTTCTTGCTGCCGCCGGCGGCCTCCACCTTCTTGATGAGGTGGTGATCGACGAACGGGCCCTTCTTGAGTGAACGTGCCATGGTCGATTAGCCCCTACGATCGCGGACGATGAATTGCTGAGTGCGCTTGTTCTTGCGCGTCTTGTAGCCCTTGGTGGGCACGCCCCACGGGGTGACCGGGTGCGGGTTGCCCTGGCCGGCCTTGGCCTCGCCGCCACCGTGCGGGTGGTCGACCGGGTTCATGGCCGCGCCGCGGACGGTCGGGCGCACGCCGCGCCAGCGCTTGGCGCCGGCCTTGCCCAGCTTCTCGAGGCTGTGCTCGTCGTTGCCGACTTCGCCGACGGTGGCGCGGCATTCGACCTGCACCTTGCGCACTTCGCCGGAACGCAGGCGCAGCGTGGCGAAACCCTGCTCGCGCGCGACCAGCTGCACCGCGGCGCCGGCGGCACGGGCGATCTGCGCGCCCTTGCCCGGCTTCAGCTCGATGGCATGGATGGTCGTGCCGACCGGGATGTTGCGCAGCGGCAGCGTGTTGCCGGTCTTGATCGGCGCGTCGCTGCCCGCGATCACCTGGTCGCCGGCCTTCAGGCCCTTCGGCGCGATGATGTAGCGGCGCTCGCCATCGACGTAGCACAGCAGCGCGATGTGCGCGGTGCGGTTCGGGTCGTACTCGATGCGCTCGACGCGCGCCGGGATGCCTTCCTTGTCGCGCTTGAAGTCGATCAGGCGGTAGTGCTGCTTGTGGCCGCCGCCGATGTGGCGGGTGGTGATGCGGCCGTGGTGGTTGCGGCCGCCGGTCTTGCCCTGCTTCTCCAGCAGCGGCGCGTACGGCGCACCCTTGTGCAGGTCCGGCGTCACGACGCGCACCGCGGAGCGGCGGCCGGCGGACGTGGGCTTGAATTTCATCAGAGACATGGGTCGTTACCTCAGGCCGTGGCCGACACGTCGATGGCCTGGCCATCGGCCAGACGCACGTACGCCTTGCGCCAGTTGCCGCGGCTGCCGCTGCGGCCGCGGAAGGACTTGTTCTTGCCCTTCACGTTGACCACATTGACATCCTCGACCTTGACGGCGAACAGCTGCTCGACCGCGGCCTTGACGTCGGCCTTGGTGGCGTCGTTCGACACTTCGAAGACGTACTGGTTGGTGACTTCCTGCAGGCGCGCGGTCTTTTCCGAGACACGCGGGGCGCGCAGCACGCTGAAAATTTTGGCGGACGCGCTCATGCCAGCCACTCCTCGATCTTCTTGACCGCCTCGGTGGTGACGACGACGGAGTCGGCGCCGACCAGCGAGACCGGGTCCAAACCCTGGACGTCGCGCACTTCCACGTACGGGAGGTTGCGGGCGGACAGGTACAGGTTTTCCGAAGCGTCCTCGGTGACGATCAGCGGGCGCTGACCGACTTCCAGGCCCTTCAGCTTGGCCAGCAAGCCCTTGCTCTTCGGGGCGTCGACGTCGAAGCCCTCGACGACCTTCAGGCGGCCCTGGCGGTTCAGTTCCGACAGGATCGCGGCGATCGCGGCGCGGTACTGCTTGCGGTTGACCTTCTGCTCGAAGCTGCGCGGCTTCGCGGCGAAGCTCACGCCGCCGCCGACGAAGATCGGCGCGGTCAGCGCGCCGTGGCGGGCGCCGCCGCCCTTCTGCTTCTTCGACTTCTTGGTGGTGCCGTTGACCTCGGCGCGGGTCTTCTGCGCCTTGGTGCCGGCGCGGCCGGCGTTGCGATAGGCGACGACGACCTGGTGGACCAGGTCTTCGCTGAATTCGCGGCCGAACACTTCGTCGGAGACCGACAACTTGCTGGCGCTACCGTTGATGGCGAGTTCCATGATGTTTCTCCTTACGCCTTGCTCGCCGGACGCACGATCACGTCGCCACCCGGGGCACCCGGGACGGCGCCGCGCACGGCGATCAGGCCACGCTCGGCATCGACGCGAACCACTTCGAGGTTCTGCGTGCTCTGCTGCACGGCGCCCATGTGGCCGGCCATCTTCTTGCCCGGGAACACGCGGCCCGGCGTCTGGCGCTGGCCGATCGAACCCGGAGCACGGTGGCTCAGCGAGTTACCGTGGGTGGCGTCGCCCATGGTGAAGTTGTGGCGCTTGATGGTGCCCTGGAAGCCCTTGCCCTTGGTCACGCCCTGGACGTCGACCTTCTGGCCCACCGAAAAGATGTCGGCCTTGATTTCGCCGCCGACCTGGAAATCGCCCAGCTTGTCGGCTTCGACGCGCAGCTCCCACAGGCCGCGGCCGGATTCGACCTTGGCCTTGGCCAGATGGCCGGCTTCCGGCTTGGTCAGCAGCGACGCGCGGCGCGTGCCCACGGCGACCTGCACGGCGGAATAGCCGTCGGTTTCCGGGGTCTTCACCTGGGTGATGCGGTTCGGGGTGGCTTCGATCAGGGTGACCGGAATGGACTGGCCATCCTCGGTGAACACCCGGGTCATGCCGGCCTTGCGGCCGACGATGCCCAACGAATATTTCTTCGCAGTCATGGTCGCAGGCCTCAGGTCAGCTTGATCTGGACGTCGACGCCGGCCGCGAGTTCGAGCTTCATCAGCGCGTCCACGGTCTTGTCGTTGGGGTCGACGATGTCGAGCACGCGCTTGTGCGTGCGGGTTTCGTACTGGTCGCGCGCGTCCTTGTCGGCGTGCGGCGACACCAGGATGGTGTAGCGCTCGATCTTGGTCGGCAGCGGGATCGGGCCGCGCACCTGCGCGCCGGTCCGCTTGGCCGTTTCGACGATCTCGCTGGCCGAGCGGTCGATCAGGCGATGATCGAAAGCCTTGAGCCGGATCCGGATCTTTTGGTCCGCCATGACGGAATTCCTATCGTTGAAAAGAGCGACGGGCGCGGCCTCTGGGATGCCTTGCCCCGGTGGCCCGGCCGCGGTGGCCGGGTTCTTCCTGAAAAACTAGGCAGGCCGGAAATCCGGCCCGCCCAGACAAAAAAGTATAGAACGCGCGAACAGGCCCGTCAACACCTCGACGATGCCGAAAGCGCGGGACGGCCATGCCGCCCGCGGGATCGCGCGACCCCTCCATGTCTGGCGAACACGAGGAACTTCCCTGCCCCTCTTTTCGCGGTAGTCGGCGACCTCCCAGGGCCGCCTTGGTCCGTCTTTTGCGACTTCCGGCCCCCAGGGGCCTGGTCGCTGGCTCCCCGGCAAAAGCACCCGGGGACGACGTTCCGGCAAGGCGTCCGCGTTGCCGCGGACGCGCCGTCACATCACTTGATGATCTTGGCCACCACGCCGGCACCGACCGTACGGCCGCCCTCGCGGATCGCGAAGCGCAGGCCTTCGTCCATCGCCACCGGGTTGATCAGCGCCACGGTCATCTTGATGTTGTCGCCCGGCATCACCATCTCCACGCCTTCCGGCAGCGTCACCGCACCGGTGATGTCGGTCGTGCGGAAGTAGAACTGCGGACGGTAGCCCTTGAAGAACGGGGTATGACGGCCACCCTCGTCCTTCGACAGCACGTACACCTCGGCCTCGAACTCGGTGTGCGGGGTGATCGTGCCCGGCTTGGCCAGCACCTGGCCGCGCTCCACTTCGTCGCGCTTGGTGCCGCGCAGCAGCAGGCCCGCGTTGTCGCCCGCCTGGCCCTGGTCCAGCAGCTTGCGGAACATCTCCACGCCGGTCACCGTGGTCTTGGTGGTCGGGCGGATGCCCACGATCTCGATTTCGTCGCCCACCTTGATCACGCCGCGCTCGATGCGGCCGGTCACCACGGTGCCGCGGCCCGAGATCGAGAACACGTCTTCCACCGGCATCAGGAACGGCTTGTCGACGTCGCGCTCCGGGGTCGGAATGTAGTCGTCCAGCGCCTGCACCAGCGCAATGATCGACGGCACGCCGATCTCCGACTGGTCGCCTTCCAGCGCCTTCAGCGCCGAACCCTTGATGATCGGGGTGTCGTCGCCCGGGAACTCGTACTTGGACAGAAGCTCGCGCACTTCCATCTCCACCAGCTCCAGCAGCTCGGCGTCGTCCACCATGTCCGCCTTGTTCAGGTAGACCACGATGTACGGCACGCCCACCTGGCGCGCCAGCAGAATGTGCTCGCGGGTCTGCGGCATCGGGCCGTCCGCGGCCGAGCACACCAGGATCGCGCCGTCCATCTGCGCCGCACCCGTGATCATGTTCTTCACGTAGTCGGCGTGCCCCGGGCAGTCCACGTGCGCATAGTGGCGGGTCGGGCTTTCGTATTCGACGTGCGCCGTCGAAATCGTGATGCCGCGCGCCTTCTCCTCCGGCGCCGCGTCGATCGACGAGTAGTCCTTGAACTCACCGCCGAAACGCTCCGCGCCCACCTTCGTCAGCGCCGCCGTCAGCGTCGTCTTGCCGTGGTCCACGTGGCCAATCGTGCCCACGTTCACGTGGGGCTTGGTGCGCTCGAATTTACCCTTTGCCATGATTTGACTACCTTCTTATCTGTGATTCGGAACTTTGGTTGGCGAAGGCCTCAGGCCTTCTTGACGACCGCGTCGGCGATGTTGGCCGGGGCCTCGGCGTAGTGGTCGAACTCCATCGAGAACGTGGCGCGGCCCTGCGACATCGAACGCAGCGTGGTGGCGTAGCCGAACATTTCGCCCAGCGGCACCATCGCGTTGATGACCTTGCCCGACGGGCTGTCGTCCTGGCCCTGCAGGATGCCGCGGCGGCGGCTCACGTCGCCCATCACGTCGCCCAGGTAATCCTCCGGCGTGACGATCTCGACCTTCATCATCGGCTCGAGCAGGACCGGCTGGGCCTTGCTGAAGCCTTCCTTGAACGCCATCGAGCCGGCGACCTTGAACGCCATTTCGTTCGAGTCGACGTCGTGGAACGAACCGTCGACCGCCTTGATCGCGATGTCCACCACCGGGTAGCCGGCCAGCGGACCGTTGCGCATCGCTTCCTCGATGCCCTTGCCGGCGGCGGCGACGTATTCCTTCGGCACCACGCCGCCGACGATGGCGGATTCGTAGCTGAAGCCCGCGCCGCGCTCGACCGGCGACATCTCGATGACGATGTGGCCGTACTGGCCGCGACCGCCGGACTGGCGCACGAACTTGCCTTCCTGCTTGACCGCCTTGCGGATGGTCTCGCGGTAGGCGACCTGCGGCTTGCCGACGTTGGCCTCGACGTTGAACTCGCGCTTCATGCGGTCGACGATGATCTCGAGGTGCAGCTCGCCCATGCCGGAGATGATGGTCTGGCCGGACTCTTCGTCGGTGGCGACGCGGAACGACGGGTCTTCCTGCGCCAGGCGGCCCAGCGCCAGGCCCATCTTTTCCTGGTCGGACTTGGTCTTCGGCTCGACCGCCATCGAGATCACCGGATCCGGGAACACCATGCGTTCCAGGGTGATGACGTGGTCCTGCGCGCACAGGGTGTCGCCGGTGGTGACGTCCTTCAGGCCCACCGCAGCGGCGATGTCGCCGGCGCGCACTTCCTTGATCTCGTCGCGGTTGTTGGCGTGCATCTGCAGGATGCGGCCGATGCGCTCCTTCTTCGACTTGACCGGGTTGTAGACCTGGTCGCCGGAGTTCAGGGTGCCGGAGTAGACGCGGAAGAAGGTCAGCGAACCGACGAACGGGTCGGTCATGATCTTGAACGCCAGCGCCGAGAACGGCTCGTTGTCGCCGGCCTTGCGGCTGGCTTCCTTGTCGTTCTCGTCGATGCCCTGCACCGGCGGACGGTCGATCGGCGACGGCAGCAGCTGGATCACGGCGTCGAGCATGGCCTGCACGCCCTTGTTCTTGAACGCGGTGCCGCAGTAGACCGGGATCACCTCGGTCTTCAGGGTGCGCTCGCGGATGCCGGACAGGATCTCGGCCTCGGACAGGTCGCCCTCTTCCAGGTACTTGTTCATCAGCTCTTCGCTGGCCTCGGCCGCGGCCTCGACCATGAAGCTGCGCGCCTCGGCGGCCTTGTCGGCCAGGTTCGCCGGGATGTCGCGGTACTCGAACTTGGTGCCCTGCGAGGCGGCATCCCAGTGGATCGCCTTCATCTTGACCAGGTCGACGACGCCTTCGAAGTTGTCCTCGGCGCCGATCGGCACCTGCATCGGCACCGGATAGGCGCCCAGGCGGGTCTTCAGCTGGTCGACGACCTTGTCGAAGTTGGCACCGGTGCGGTCCATCTTGTTGACGAACGCGAGGCGCGGCACGGCGTACTTGTTGGCCTGGCGCCACACGGTCTCGGACTGCGGCTGCACGCCGCCGACCGCGCACAGCACGAACACCGCGCCGTCGAGCACGCGCAGCGAACGCTCGACCTCGATGGTGAAGTCGACGTGCCCGGGGGTATCGATGATGTTGAAGCGGTGCTCCGGCATCGAGGCATCCATACCCCTCCAGAACGCGGTGGTCGCGGCGGAGGTGATGGTGATGCCGCGTTCCTGCTCCTGCTCCATCCAGTCCATCGTCGCGGCGCCTTCGTGCACCTCGCCGATCTTGTGGTTGACGCCGGTGTAGAACAGGATGCGCTCGGTCGTCGTGGTCTTGCCCGCGTCGATGTGGGCCATGATGCCGAAGTTGCGGTAACGCTCGATGGGGGTAGTACGGGCCACAATCGCCTCTCAAATATCTCTGTTGGAAGCCGGCGCATCGGCGCAGGCTTTGTGGGAATCCCACATGGCCGAATGCCGCCTCGCGGCGGCCTTCGGATTCGTCGCGCGGCGCCGCGGCCGCGATGGCGCCTGTCAGGCAGCGCCGGGGACCCCTCGAAACCGAGGGGCGAGGACATTACCAGCGATAGTGCGCGAACGCCTTGTTGGCTTCCGCCATGCGGTGGGTTTCTTCGCGCTTCTTGATCGCGCCGCCACGGTTTTCCGAAGCGTCCAGCAGCTCGGCCGCCAGCTTGCGCGGCATCGAGTTCTCGCCGCGCTTGCGCGCCGATTCGATCAGCCAGCGCATCGCCAGGGCCAGGCGGCGCGAGGCGCGCACTTCGACCGGCACCTGGTAGGTGGCGCCGCCGACGCGACGCGACTTGACCTCGACGGTCGGGGCGACGTTGTCCAGCGCCTTCTCGACCAGTTCAAGCGGGTTCGGATTCTTCTCGCCAATGACGTCCATGGCGCCATAGACGATCGACTCGGCGACCGACTTCTTGCCGCTCAGCATCACCATGTTGATGAAGCGGGCGATGGTCTGGCTGCCGTGCTTCGGGTCGGGCAGGACGGTACGTTGGGGGGCGGAACCTTTACGCGACATGATTCTGTTTCCTTAACCTTAGGCCTTCGGACGCTTGGCGCCGTACTTCGAGCGGCTCTGGCGGCGCTTGGCGACGCCGGCGGCGTCCAGCGAACCGCGCACGGTGTGGTAGCGCACGCCCGGCAGGTCCTTGACGCGGCCGCCGCGGATCAGCACCACCGAGTGCTCCTGCAGGTTGTGGCCTTCGCCGCCGATATAGCTGATGACCTCTTCCTGGTTGGTCAGGCGCACCTTGGCCACCTTGCGCAACGCCGAGTTCGGCTTCTTCGGGGTGGTGGTGTAGACGCGGGTGCACACGCCGCGACGCTGCGGGCACTTGTCCAGCGCCGGCGAGGCGCTCTTGTAGGTGGTCGCCTGCCGCGGCTTGCGGACCAGCTGGTTGATGGTTGCCATTTTTCGGGATTCTTCGACGAATGGGGCGCAGACCCGGGCGGACTGGGCTTTGCGCGTGAAAACGACGGCAGGCCGCAACCGGCCTGCCGAGACAGGAAAGTATAGCGGGCAGCGCCAAATCCCGTCAACCGGGGCCTCGCCCTGCCTGGCCCCTCCCGGGCCGGAACACGGGGCGCATCCTGCACCCCATTTCACCTGGTACTGCCCTGCCCGACCGGCAACCGGCCGGGCAGTTGTTGCGGACCTTACTCTTCCGCGCCAGTAGCCGGCTCGGCGGCCTCCTCGACCGCAGCCGGAGCCGCGGCCGGGGCGGCCAGCGCCTCGACCTCGGCTTCGGTCAGGCCGGAAGCGGTGCGGCGACGCTGGTTGTGGTAGGCCAAGCCGGTGCCCGCCGGGATCAGGCGGCCGACGATCACGTTCTCCTTCAGGCCGCGCAGGCTGTCGCGGGTGCCGCGTACGGCGGCCTCGGTCAGCACGCGGGTGGTCTCCTGGAACGAGGCCGCGGAGATGAACGATTCGGTCGCCAGCGAGGCCTTGGTGATGCCCAGCAGCACCGGCTCGTACTTCGCCGGCAGCTCGTTGCGCGCGCCCAGCTTGGCGTTTTCCTCGATCACCCGCTGCTTCTCGACCTGCTCGCCGGCCAGGAACTTGCTGCCTCCGGCGTCGGTGATCTCGACCTTGCGCAGCATCTGCCGGGTGATGACCTCGATGTGCTTGTCGTTGATCTTCACGCCCTGCAGGCGGTACACGTCCTGGATCTCCTTGACCAGGTAGGCCGCCAGCGGCTCGACGCCGAGCAGGCGCAGGATGTCCTGCGGGCTCGGTTCGCCGTCGACGATGGTTTCGCCCTTGGCCACGTGCTCGCCCTCGAACACGGTGATGGCCCGGTACTTCGGGATCAGCTCCTCATGCTCGTTGCCGTCGCTGTCCTTGATGATCAGGCGCTGCTTGCCCTTGGTGTCCTTGCCGAAGCTGACCACGCCCGAGCGCTCGGCCAGGATCGCCGGATCCTTCGGCTTGCGCGCCTCGAACAGGTCGGCCACGCGCGGCAGACCGCCGGTGATGTCGCGGGTCTTCGACGCTTCCTGCGGCACCTTGGTGACCACGTCGCCGACGCCGACGGGCGCGCCGTCCTGCAGGTTGACGATCGAGCGCGGCGGCAGCAGGTACTGCGCCGGCAGGTCGGTGCCCGGGATGCTCAGGTCCTTGCCGTCCTTGTCGACGATGCGGACGATCGGGCGCAGGTCCTTGCCGGTGGAACCGCGGCGCTTCGGGTCGGTGATCTCGCGCGAGGCCAGGCCGGTCAGTTCGTCGGTCTTCTCGATGACGGTGACGCCGTCGACGAAGTCGACGAAGCGGACGAAGCCGGCCACTTCCGACACGATCGGGTGGTTGTGCGGATCCCAGTTGGCCACGGTCTGGCCGGCCTTGACCGCATCGCCGTCCTTGACGGTGATGTTGGCGCCGTACGGCAGCTTGTAGCGCTCGCGCTCGCGGCCGTGGGCGTCGAGCACCGAGACTTCGCCCGAGCGCGACACCGCGACCAGGTTGCCGCTGGCGTGGTCGACGGTCTTGAGGTTGTTGAACTTGACCGTGCCGGTGGTCTTGACCGTGACGTTGTCCACCGCCGCCGCACGCGAGGCCGCGCCGCCGATGTGGAAGGTACGCATGGTCAGCTGCGTGCCCGGCTCGCCGATCGACTGCGCGGCGATGACGCCGACCGCTTCGCCGATGTTGACCAGGTGGCCGCGCGCCAGGTCGCGGCCGTAGCAGTGCGCGCAGACGCCGAACTCGGATTCGCAGGTGATGGTGGAACGCACCTTCACCGACTGCACGCCGGCGTCCTCCAGCTTCTGCACCCAGACTTCGTCGAGCAGGGTGTTGCGGGTCACCACCGGATCCTCGTCGTCGCCCGGTAGGAACACGTCCTCGGCCACGATGCGGCCGAGCACGCGGTCGCGCAGCGGCTCGACCACGTCGCCGCCTTCCACGATCGGGGCCATGGTCAGGCCGTCGTGGGTGCCGCAGTCGTTCTCGGTGATCACCACGTCCTGCGCCACGTCGACCAGGCGGCGGGTCAGGTAACCCGAGTTCGCGGTCTTCAGCGCGGTGTCGGCCAGGCCCTTGCGCGCGCCGTGGGTGGAGTTGAAGTACTCCTGCACGTTCAGGCCTTCGCGGAAGTTCGCCTTGATCGGCGTCTCGATGATCGAGCCGTCCGGGCGCGCCATCAGGCCGCGCATGCCGGCCAGCTGGCGGATCTGCGCCTGCGAACCGCGCGCGCCGGAGTCGGCCATGATGTACAGCGAGTTCATCGACTTCTGGTCGATGGTCTCGCCCTTCGCGGTCTGCACCTTGTCGGTGCCGATGGTGTCCATCATCGCCTTGGCGATGCGCTCGTTGGTGCGCGACCAGATGTCGACGACCTTGTTGTAGCGCTCGCCGGCGGTGACCAGGCCGCTCTGGTACTGCTCCTGGATCTCCAGCACTTCCTGCTCGGCTTCGCCCAGGATCGCCTTCTTCTCGGCCGGGATCAGCATGTCGTCGATGCCGATGGAGACGCCGGCGCGGGTGGCGAAGGCGTAGCCGGTGTACATCAGCTTGTCGGCGAAGACGACGGTGTCCTTCAGGCCCAGCATGCGGTAGCTGGAGTTGATCAGGCGGCTGATCGCCTTCTTGTTCAACTCGGTGTTGGCCAGCGCGAACGGCAGGCCGTCCGGCAGGATCTCGGCCAGCAGCGCACGGCCGACCGTGGTGTCGACGATCGAGGTCGCCTTGGAACGCGTGCCGTCCTCGGCGACCACGGTCTGGTTGATGCGCACCTTGACCTTGGCGTGCAGCTCGACCGCGCGGTTGTCGTAGGCGCGGCGCACTTCGGCGACGTTGGCGAACGCCATGCCCTCGCCCTTCTTGTTCTCGAGGGCGCGGGTCATGTAGTACAGGCCGAGCACGACGTCCTGCGACGGCACGATGATCGGCTCGCCGTTGGCCGGCGACAGGATGTTGTTGGTCGACATCATCAGCGCGCGCGCTTCCAGCTGCGCCTCGAGGCTCAGCGGCACGTGCACGGCCATCTGGTCGCCGTCGAAGTCGGCGTTGAACGCGGTGCAGACCAGCGGGTGCAGCTGGATCGCCTTGCCTTCGATCAGCACCGGCTCGAACGCCTGGATGCCGAGGCGGTGCAGGGTCGGGGCGCGGTTCAGCAGCACCGGATGCTCGCGGATCACCTCTTCGAGGATGTCCCACACCTCGGCCTCTTCACGCTCGACCAGCTTCTTGGCGGCCTTGATCGTGGTGGCCAGGCCGCGGCGTTGCAGCTTGGCGAACACGAACGGCTTGAACAGCTCCAGCGCCATCTTCTTCGGCAGGCCGCACTGGTGCAGCTTCAGGTACGGGCCGACCACGATGACCGAACGGCCGGAGTAGTCGACGCGCTTGCCGAGCAGGTTCTGGCGGAAGCGGCCCTGCTTGCCCTTGATCATGTCGGCCAGCGACTTCAGCGGGCGCTTGTTGGTGCCGGTGATGGCGCGACCGCGGCGGCCGTTGTCCATCAGCGCGTCGACCGACTCCTGCAGCATGCGCTTCTCGTTGCGCACGATGATGTCGGGCGCGTTGAGCTCGAGCAGGCGGCGCAGGCGGTTGTTGCGGTTGATGACGCGGCGGTACAGGTCGTTCAGGTCGGAGGTCGCGAAGCGGCCGCCGTCCAGCGGAACCAGCGGGCGCAGGTCCGGCGGCAGCACCGGCAGCACGGTCATGACCATCCATTCCGGGCGGTTGCCGGATTCGAGGAAGGCCTCGACCAGCTTGATCCGCTTGGTCAGGCGCTTGAGCTTGGTTTCCGAGCCCGTGCTGGCGATTTCCTCGCGCAGGTTGGCCATCTCGGACTGCAGGTCGATGGTGCGCAGCAGTTCGTACACCGCCTCGGCGCCCATCGCGGCGTCGAAGTCGTCGCCGTGCTCTTGGCGCGCCTGCAGGTACTGCTCTTCGGTCAGCAGCTGGCGGCGCTCGAGCGGGGTCAGGCCCGGCTCGGTGACCACGTAGGCTTCGAAGTACAGCACGCGCTCGATGTCGCGCAGGGTCATGTCCAGCATCAGGCCGATGCGCGACGGCAGCGACTTGAGGAACCAGATGTGCGCGACCGGCGAAGCCAGGTCGATGTGGCCCATGCGCTCGCGGCGCACCTTGGCCAAGGTCACTTCGGTGCCGCACTTTTCGCAGACCACACCGCGGTGCTTCATGCGCTTGTACTTGCCGCACAGGCACTCGTAGTCCTTGATCGGGCCGAAGATCGCGGCGCAGAACAGGCCATCGCGCTCGGGCTTGAAGGTGCGGTAGTTGATCGTTTCCGGCTTCTTCACTTCGCCGAACGACCACGAGCGGATCAGGTCCGGCGAGGCCAGGGCGATCTTGATCGCGTCGAAGTCGACGGTGGTGCGCTGCTGGTTGAACAGGTTGAGCAGGTCTTTCATTAGTTTTCTCCGTCAGGAGGAATTCTTGGGGGCGGGAAGTGGAAAGTCCGGCCGGGAGGCGCGCCTCCCGGCCGTCCGGATCAGTTCTCTTCCAGCTCCATGTTGATGGCCAGCGAGCGGATCTCCTTCACCAGGACGTTGAAGGATTCCGGCATGCCCGCGACCATCTCGTACTCGCCGTCGACGATGTTCTTGTACATCTGGTTGCGGCCCTGCACGTCGTCCGACTTCACGGTCAGCATTTCCTGCAGGGTGTGCGCCGCGCCGTAGGCTTCCAGCGCCCAGACTTCCATTTCGCCGAAGCGCTGGCCGCCGAACTGCGCCTTGCCGCCCAGCGGCTGCTGGGTGACCAGCGAGTACGGGCCGGTGGAGCGCGCGTGCATCTTGTCGTCGACCAAGTGGTTCAGCTTCAGGTAGTGCATGTAGCCGACCGTGGTCTGGCGATCGAACGGCTCGCCGGTGCGGCCGTCGTACAGCTGGGTCTGGCCGCTGCTCGGCAGGTCGGCCAGCTGCAGCATGTACTTGATCTCCGACTCGGCGGCACCGTCGAACACCGGGGTGGCCATCGGCACGCCGTCGGTCAGGTTCTTCGCCAGCGCGATCAGCTCGTCGTCGTTGAACTGCGACAGGTCGACGCGCTGTTCGCCGGTGACCTTCTGGTCGTGGTTGTAGATCTGCTCGAGGAACGCGCGCAGGTCCTTGACCGCGGCCTGGGCGTCGAGCATCTGCTGGATCTTCTTGCCCAGGCCCTTCGCCGCCCAACCGAGGTGGACTTCGAGGATCTGGCCGATGTTCATGCGCGACGGCACGCCCAGCGGGTTCAGCACGATGTCGACCGAGGTGCCGTCGGCCATGTACGGCATGTCCTCGACCGGCACCACGTTCGACACCACGCCCTTGTTGCCGTGGCGGCCGGCCATCTTGTCGCCCGGCTGGATGCGGCGCTTCACCGCCAGGAACACCTTGACCATCTTCAGCACGCCCGGGGCGAGGTCGTCGCCCTGGGTGATCTTGGCGCGCTTGTCGGCGAAGCGCTTCTCGAACTCCTTCTCGTGCGCGGCGATCTGCTTCTGCGCGCGCTCGATGGCTTCCGAGGCGTCGTCGTCCTTCATCCGGATCGAGAACCAGTCGGACTTCTTCAGGCCGTCGAGGAAGGCGTCGCTGACCGTGTCGCCCTTCTTCAGGCCGGCGCCGCCGTTGGCGACCTTGCCGACGATCTGCGAGCGCAGGCGGGCGTAGATGGCGCTTTCCAGGATGCGGAACTGGTCGTCGAAGTCCTTCTTGACGCGCTTGATCTCGTTTTCCTCGATCTGGCGCGCGCGCTTGTCCTTCTCGATGCCGTCGCGGGTGAACACCTGCACATCGATGACCACGCCGTCCATGCCCGGCGGCACGCGCAGCGAGCTGTCCTTAACGTCGCTGGCCTTCTCGCCGAAGATCGCGCGCAGCAGCTTCTCTTCCGGGGTCAGCTGGCTTTCGCCCTTCGGCGTGACCTTGCCGACCAGGATGTCGCCGGCGCGCACTTCGGCGCCGATGTAGACCACGCCCGACTCGTCGAGGCGGTTCAGCGCGCTCTCCGACACGTTGGGGATGTCGGCCGAGATCTCTTCCGGGCCGAGCTTGGTGTCGCGGGCCTGCACGGTCAGCTCTTCGATGTGGATCGTGGTGTAGCGATCCTCTTCGACCACGCGCTCGGACAGCAGGATCGAGTCTTCGAAGTTGTAGCCGTTCCACGGCATGAACGCGATCAGCATGTTCTGGCCCAGCGCCAGCTCGCCGATGTCGGTCGAGGGGCCGTCGGCCAGCACGTCGCCGCGCGCGATCACGTCGCCCACGTTCACCAGCGGACGCTGGTTGATGCAGGTGTTCTGGTTGGAACGGGTGTACTTGATCAGCGAGTAGATGTCGACGCCGGCATCGTGTTCGCCGGAGATCTCGTCCTCGTTGACCTTGACCACGATGCGGCCCGCGTCGATCTGCTCGACCACGCCGCCGCGCTTGGCGTTGACGGTCACGCCCGAGTCGCGCGCAACGGCGCGCTCGATGCCGGTGCCCACCAGCGGCTTCTGCGAGCGCAGGGTCGGCACGGCCTGGCGCTGCATGTTCGCGCCCATCAGCGCGCGGTTGGCGTCGTCGTGCTCGAGGAACGGCACCAGCGCCGCGGCGACCGACACGGTCTGCATCGGCGACACGTCCATGAAGTGCACTTCCGCCGGCGGCTTCAGCAGCGACTCGCCCTGGAAGCGGCACGGCACGAACTGTTCGGTCAGCTTGCCCTTGGCGTCGTGCAGCGCGTTGGCCTGGGCGATGACGTATTCGTTCTCCTCGATCGCCGACAGGTACTCGATTTCGTCGGTGATCTTGCCGTCCACGACCTTGCGGTACGGCGTCTCGAGGAAGCCGTACTGGTTGGTGCGGGCGAATACCGCCAGCGAGTTGATCAGGCCGATGTTCGGGCCTTCAGGCGTCTCGATGGTGCAGACGCGGCCGTAGTGGGTCGGGTGCACGTCGCGCACCTCGAAGCCGGCACGCTCGCGGGTCAGGCCGCCCGGGCCCAGCGCGGAGACGCGGCGCTTGTGGGTGACTTCCGACAGCGGGTTGTTCTGGTCCATGAACTGCGACAGCTGCGAGGAGCCGAAGAACTCCTTGATCGCGGCGGCCACCGGCTTGGCGTTGATCAGCTCCTGCGGGGTCAGGCCCTCGGACTCGGCCATCGACAGGCGCTCCTTGACCGCGCGCTCGACGCGGACCAGGCCCACGCGGAACACGTTCTCGGCCATTTCGCCGACCGAACGCACGCGGCGGTTGCCCAGGTGGTCGATGTCGTCCACCGTGCCGCGGCCGTTGCGGATCTCGGTCAGGACCTTGATCACTTCCAGGATGTCGGAAGTCTCGCCGTTGGTGCCAACCAGGCGCTTGGCCTCCTCGTCGCTGCGCTGGCTGAAGTACTTGTGGTCGTACAGCACGGCCTCGCCGGTGACTTCCTTGCGGCCGACGCGGCGGTTGAACTTCATCCGGCCCACGGCCGACAGGTCGTAGCGCTCGAAGGTGAAGAACAGGTTGTGGAACAGGTTCTGCGCCGCGTCCTTGGTCGGCGGCTCGCCCGGGCGCATCATCCGGTAGATCTCGACCAGCGCTTCCAGCTGGGTCTTGGTCGGGTCGATGCGCAGGGTGTTCGACAGGTACGGGCCGCGGTCGAGGTCGTTGACCCACAGCGTACCCACGCTGTCGATGCCGGCCTTGCGGAACTTGTCCAGCTGCTCGACGGTGATCTCGTCGTTGGCGTTGGCCAGCAGCTCGCCGGTGTTGGCGTCGATGACGTCGTGCGAGAGGATGCGGCCGACGATGTATTCGTCAGGCGCGGCCACGGCGGCGATACCGGACTGCTCCAGCTGCTTGACGTGGCGCGCGGTGATGCGCTTGCCGGCCTCGACGATCACGCGGTCGCCGTCGGCCAGGTCGAAGTTCAGGGTCTCGCCGCGCAGGCGCTCGGCCACCAGCTCCAGCTGCACGCCTTCCGGCAGGATGTGGAAGGTGTTGATGTCGAAGAAGGTGTTGAGCATCTCCTCGTTGGAGTAGCCCAGCGCGCGCAGCAGGATGCTGACCGGCAGCTTGCGGCGGCGGTCGATGCGGGTGAACAGCGCGTCCTTCGGGTCGAACTCGAAGTCCAGCCACGAGCCGCGGTAGGGGATGATGCGGGCGCTGTACAGCAGCTTGCCCGAGCTGTGGGTCTTGCCGCGGTCGTGGTCGAAGAACACGCCCGGCGAGCGGTGCAGCTGCGAGACGATGACGCGCTCGGTGCCGTTGACGATGAAGGTGCCGTTGTCGGTCATCAGCGGGATCTCGCCGAGGTAGACCTCCTGCTCCTTCACGTACTTGATCGCCTTGGTCGGCGATTCGCGGTCGTAGATCACCAGGCGCACGGTCACGCGCAAAGGCGCGCCGTAGCTCATGCCGCGCTGGCGGCACTCGCGCTCGTCGAAGGCCGGCTCGCCGAGCTTGTAGCCGACGTATTCCAGCGCGGCGTTGCCGCTGTAGCTGACGATCGGGAACACCGACTTCAGCGCGGCGTGCAGGCCCTTGTCCTCGCGCTTGGCGGGATCGGTGTGCTCCTGCAGGAACTCGCGGTAGGAGTCGACCTGGATGGCGAGCAGGAACGGGACCTCGAGGATCGAGCGCTGCTTGCCGAAGTCCTTGCGGATGCGCTTCTTCTCGGTGAACGAATACGTCGTCATGTGGCTGTGCCTCTGGCATCTGGGAGCCGCGCGCCGGCGGCTCCGGGGGGATGTTCGTTGCCGTTTCCTTGTCGCAAGGAAAAGCGGGAAATCGTCAGTTGGAAGCCGCTGGTATTGCCGGCACCAGCACGCCTGTCTGAATCTGCTTCCAACTACCAACTCGGGATTTTGTGGTTCCTGGTTGTTGGTTCTTGGTTGCCGGGAAGGGCGTCATCCGTCTTCCCCAACAACCAGAAACCAAGAACCTGCAACCGCACTTCAACAACGGCCAAAGGCCAGGGGCTTGCGCCCCCGGCCTCGGCTTGCCGTCACGATGTTGCGCGGACGGCGTGCAACGATTACTTAACTTCGACGGTCGCGCCGGCGGCCTCGAGGTCCTTCTTGAACTTCGCCGCGTCGTCCTTCGACGCGCCTTCCTTCACGATGCCGCCGGCCTCGGTCAGGTCCTTGGCTTCCTTCAGGCCCAGGCCGGTGATGGCGCGGACGGCCTTGATGACTTCGACCTTCTTGTCGCCGGCCGACTTCAGCACGACGGTGAACTCGGTCTGCTCTTCGGCCGGGGCGGCGGCGGCGGCCGGACCGGCGGCCACGGCGACCGGGGCGGCGGCGGAAACGCCGAACTTCTCTTCGATGGCCTTGACCAGCTCCATCACTTCCATCAGGTTCTTTTCGGCGATCGCGTCGACGATCTGTTCGTTGGTAAGGGACATGTGATTACCTTTGAATGATTTCTGGGTTAAGGATTACGGACGTCGAACTCAGGCTTCGGCCGCGGCTTCGGCGACGGTTTCCTCGCCGCCACCCTGCTTGTCGGCCACGGCCTTGACGGCGCGGGCGAACATGCGGGCCGGCTCGGACAGCACGCTGGCCAGCATGGCCAGGGCCTGTTCGCGGGTCGGCAGCGAAGCCAGCACGTCGACGTGGCTGGCCGGGTACAGCTGGCCATTCAGCGCAACGAGCCTGGGCTGCAGCTTGTCGTTGCCCTTGGCGAATTCCTTGATCAGGCGGCCGGCGGCGCCGGGCTCCTCGGTCGAGAACGCGTACAGCAGCGGACCGACGAGCTTGTCCTTGACAACCTCGTATTCCGTGCCTTCGACGGCGCGCGCGGCCAGCGTGTTCTTGACGACTTTCAAGTACACGCCGGTTTCGCGGGCCTTCTTGCGCATCGCGGTCATCTGCGAGACCGTGGTGCCAGCGTATTCGGCGGCGATCAAGGAGTGGGCCTTGGCGGCGACGTCTGCCAGTTCGGCGACAACTTCTTGCTTCTGGGACAGATTCAGAGCCATTTACACTCCTCCGATTGAATTCCGCTCGCGGCTCCTGCCGCTCGCGGTCCAGGGCGGCGTCCTTCCTGGACGCCGGGGACGCCGATCGGCATCCCGGTGGTGGCCTTTCCGACTCTCGTCCCAATCGCGTTGGAACCAGAAACTTCCAGAAGGCGGCACCATCTGCGCAGGCTTCTCCGCTGTTACGCGGATGGATCAAGCGACCCCGCTTGCCCCGACGGCGACTCCGTGCAATGCACCGAGCTTCCCTGCCCGTCGTCGTGGCGCGCTGACCGCACCTGCGGTCTTTGACGGCTGTCGCTTCGGGCCTGCTCGGCCATCCGCGACTGCCCCCAAAATTTGGTTGCGCCCTTCCCCGTCGCCGGGGGAGGGGTGAAGCATTCTTCCGGCAAACGCGTCCGCGCAAGCGCGGACGCGCCGCCACGTCACTTCAGGCTCAGCGAAGCCTGGTCGACGATCACGCCCGGACCCATGGTCGAGCTGATCGAGATCTTCTGCAGGTACTGGCCCTTGGCCTGCGACGGCTTGGCCTTGACCAGGTCGGCGAGCAGCGCCTGCAGGTTCGACTTCAGCGCCTCGTCCTCGAAGCTGGCCTTGCCGATCGTGCAGTGGATGATGCCGGCCTTGTCGGTGCGGTAGCGCACCTGGCCCGACTTGGCGTTCTTCACCGCCTCGGCCGGGTTCGGCGACACGGTGCCGACCTTGGGGTTCGGCATCAGGCCGCGCGGGCCCAGCACGGTGCCGAGCTTGCCGACCACGCGCATCGCGTCCGGCGTGGCGATGACCACGTCGTAGTTGATGTCGCCGGCCTGCATCTTCTCGGCCAGGTCGTCCATGCCGACCACGTCGGCGCCAGCGGCCAGGGCCTCGTCGGCCTTCGCGCCGGCCGGGGCGAACACCGCCACGCGCACGCTCTTGCCGGTGCCGGCCGGCAGCACGGTCGAACCGCGCACCTGCTGGTCGGACTTCTTCGCGTCCACGCCCAGGCGCACGGCGACGTCGACGGACTCGACGAACTTTGCCTTGGTCGCGGTCTTGATGATCTTCAACGCCTCATCGATGGCGTAGGCCTTGCCCGGGGTGACCGCGGCGAGGATCGCTTTCTGTCGCTTGTTCAATGCCATGTCCTCAACCCTCCACCGTCAGGCCCATCGAACGGGCCGAGCCCGCGATGGTGCGCACCGCCGCATCCAGGTCGGCCGCGGTCAGGTCGGGCTCCTTCGCCTTGGCGATGTCCTCGAGCTGCTTGCGGGTGACCTTGCCCACCTTCTCGGTGTTCGGGCGCTTGGAGCCGGACTGGATGCCGGCCGCCTTCTTGAGCAGCACGGTGGCCGGGGTGCTCTTGGTGATGAAGGTGAAGGTACGGTCGGAATAGGCCGTGATGATGACCGGCACCGGGATGCCCGGCTCCAGCTTCTGCGTGGCGGCGTTGAACGCCTTGCAGAATTCCATGATGTTCAGGCCGCGCTGGCCCAGCGCGGGACCGACCGGCGGCGAGGGGTTGGCCTGGCCGGCCTTCACCTGCAGCTTGATGTAGCCGATTACTTTCTTTGCCATTTCGATTGTCTCCGGGTGCTAGCGCCCGAACCTCGGGCTCCCCATCGCGCCGGAAAAATCACGCGTCCCGGCACCGCGTAAAACCATGATTCACAAGGACTTTCGCCCCACGGCACGAACGGCCGCAACAGGTGCGGCCGGCGTTTCGCCCGGTCCAGCGGGCACAGTGAGCCGCTTAATATAGCAGCTTTTGGCGGCCCGTGGGGCCGCTGGGCCCGGCTCAGGCCTTCTCGACCTGGCCGAATTCCAGTTCCACCGGGGTGGAACGGCCAAAGATCAGCACCGCCACGCGCAGGCGGCTCTTCTCGTAATTGACCTCTTCGACCACGCCGTTGAAGTCGTTGAACGGGCCGTCGGTGACGCGAACCATCTCGCCCGGCTCGAACAGCACCTTCGGCCTGGGCTTCTCGACGCCTTCCTGCACGCGATCGAGGATGGCGGCCGCCTCTTCGTCGCGGATCGGCAGCGGACGGTCGGCGGTGCCGCCGATGAAACCGAGCACCTTGCTGGTCTCCTTGACCAAGTGCCAGCTCTCGTTGTCCATGCGCGGTATGCCGGCTTCGTCGTGGGTTTCGATCTGGACCAGCACGTAGCCGGGGAAGAACTTGCGCTCGGAACGGCGCTTCTGGCCGGAGCGCATCTCCACCACTTCCTCGGTCGGCACCAGCACGTCGCCGAACCGGTCCTGCATGCCGGCGCGCGCGATGCGGTCGCGCAGGGCCTGCGCCACCGATTTCTCGAAGCCCGAATAGGCGTGAACGACGTACCAACGCTTCAAGGCATTCTCCTTACGCGGCGCGACCGGAACCGAGGAGCCACTCGATCGCGTTCTTGATGACCAGGTCGAAGCCGGCCAGGATCAGGCTGAGGATGACGACGGCCACGATCACCACCCAGGTCATGCGCCAGGCCTCCTGGCGGGTCGGCCAGACCACCTTGCGCAGCTCGAAGCGCGACTCGCCGAGGAACTCGCGGGTCTGGCGGCCCTTGGCCGTGGTCAGGAACACGCCCGCGCCGAGCACCAGCCCGGCGACCACCGCCAGCGCACGCAGGGGCGTGTTCCACTGGCCGGCGAAATACCACCAAGCGGCCAGACCGGCCGCCAGCAGCGCCAGCGCCAGCACGTACTTGGCGATGTCGGCGGCGGAAGCGCCGGCTTTCGGATTTTCGACCTTGCTGTTCAAGATGACGCCAACTCTTCGATGATGTGCGGCCGGCCACGAGGGCCGGGACCGCCGCGGCAGGCCGCGGGTTTGGCACGCCAGGAGGGACTCGAACCCCCAACCTGCGGTTTTGGAGACCGCTGCTCTGCCAATTGAGCTACTGGCGTAAATTGTGGAACCGCTTAGACGGCGACGGCGAGCCGTCTCCGACTCGCCCTTCGACGCGGCAAAGCCGCCTTGCGGCGACCCTGCCAGATACAGCTTACTTGATGATCTTGGCCACCACGCCGGCGCCGACCGTACGGCCGCCCTCGCGGATCGCGAAGCGCAGGCCCTCGTCCATCGCCACCGGGTTGATCAGCGCCACGGTCATCTTGATGTTGTCGCCCGGCATCACCATCTCCACGCCTTCCGGCAGCGTCACCGCACCGGTGATGTCGGTCGTGCGGAAGTAGAACTGCGGACGGTAGCCCTTGAAGAACGGGGTATGACGGCCACCCTCGTCCTTCGACAGCACGTACACCTCGGCCTCGAACTCGGTGTGCGGGGTGATCGTGCCCGGCTTGGCCAGCACCTGGCCGCGCTCCACTTCGTCGCGCTTGGTGCCGCGCAGCAGCAGGCCCGCGTTGTCGCCCGCCTGGCCCTGGTCCAGCAGCTTGCGGAACATCTCCACGCCGGTCACCGTGGTCTTGGTGGTCGGGCGGATGCCCACGATCTCGATTTCGTCGCCCACCTTGATCACGCCGCGCTCGATGCGGCCGGTCACCACGGTGCCGCGGCCCGAGATCGAGAACACGTCTTCCACCGGCATCAGGAACGGCTTGTCGACGTCGCGCTCCGGGGTCGGAATGTAGTCGTCCAGCGCCTGCACCAGCGCAATGATCGACGGCACGCCGATCTCCGACTGGTCGCCTTCCAGCGCCTTCAGCGCCGAACCCTTGATGATCGGGGTGTCGTCGCCCGGGAACTCGTACTTGGACAGAAGCTCGCGCACTTCCATCTCCACCAGCTCCAGCAGCTCGGCGTCGTCCACCATGTCCGCCTTGTTCAGGTAGACCACGATGTACGGCACGCCCACCTGGCGCGCCAGCAGAATGTGCTCGCGGGTCTGCGGCATCGGGCCGTCCGCGGCCGAGCACACCAGGATCGCGCCGTCCATCTGCGCCGCACCCGTGATCATGTTCTTCACGTAGTCGGCGTGCCCCGGGCAGTCCACGTGCGCATAGTGGCGGGTCGGGCTTTCGTATTCGACGTGCGCCGTCGAAATCGTGATGCCGCGCGCCTTCTCCTCCGGCGCCGCGTCGATCGACGAGTAGTCCTTGAACTCACCGCCGAAACGCTCCGCGCCCACCTTCGTCAGCGCCGCCGTCAGCGTCGTCTTGCCGTGGTCCACGTGGCCAATCGTGCCCACGTTCACGTGGGGCTTGGTGCGCTCGAATTTACCCTTTGCCATG
>Ga0180220_1000189_pt1 | contig 97096 bp, 88 predicted proteins | sample eDN5th37CBELigBY_FD_151335 | JGI IMG/M metagenome (GOLD analysis project Ga0180220, IMG submission 151335) | Enriched backyard soil microbial communities from Emeryville, California, USA - eDNA 5th pass 37_C BE-Lig BY (version 2) (version 2) | ecosystem: Environmental > Terrestrial > Soil >...
CCCGTCTTTTCGAGTCGGTCATCCGTCGGGCCGCCTCCCTTCCCGTCGTCAAACCGGCAGGCGATCCCGCGCCTGCCTGGCCATTCGTCGCCAGCCCCGGAAATAAAACGACTGATCCGCTACCTTTTTTTACCCTCGTAAGGTATATTCCCGCATAGAGTTACATAACGCTACATAAAGATATGTTGACGGCGGATTGGGATCACTTGCGTGAAGCGGCTGCGAACACGATGCAGCTCGCCCTGGAAACGGTCAGAAACCTCGAGGTAGAGACTTCCACGATGGTTGCCGCGGGCGTCATGGCGTATCTCGCCAGGCGCATCTGGAGACGACGCGCCGCCCGGATCGCCGAACTGAACGCGCTGATTCCCATCTACGGCAAGAAACTCTCGCACCAGATTCTGCGCGACCGGCGCGCCTCTTCCAACTACATCATGCCGCCCCGCTCGGACGATGACGAGCCCTGGAGCTGGCGGAGCTGAAGGCGGGCGATCCGAGACGCGCTTGCGGATCCGCGGGCCTGCGGACCCGCACGCCCGAGCAGCAGCATCCGGTTACCCTCGCCTACGCCCAGTCAGGCAATGGCCTGTTAAGGTGGCCCCGTTTTCCACTGACGGTCACGCCCCATGCGCAACTCCTCGCTCTCCCGACCCTGTACCGGCCTGCTGAACCTGTCCGCCGCGGCGCTGCTCGCGCTCGCGCCATTCGCCGCGGAGGCCGATCACGACCGCCACCGCCACCGGCACGGACGCGAATACAAGGAAAAATACTGGGACGGCGCCTGCAAGGTGGAGCGGCAATGGAAGCGCAACGGCGAATATCGTGAAAAGCGCAAATGCCGCCCCGACTACGGCTATGCTTATGCCGTGCCCCGCGCGGCCGTGCAGCCGGTCGTGCCCGCCATCGTGATCAATCCGCCGCCCATCGTCATCCGGCCCTGACCCCATGCCATGGATCCCTCGGTAAAAGATGCGCTCGCGCGCTGGCCCAACGTCCCGGCCGTCTACGGCTGGCTGTCGCTGGACGCGCGCGGCCGCTGGCGCTTCCATCCCGAAGGCCGGGCGGCCGAAGGCGGGCCGGGGGAATCCATCACCAATACGCAGATCCTCGGCTTCATCGACCGCAACTACGGTCATGACGAGCAGGGGCGCTGGTTTTTCCAGAACGGGCCGCAGCGGGTATACGTCAGGCTGGACGCGGCGCCGTGGGTGCTGCGGCTGTCGGACGACCAGCGCAGGCTGCTGACCCATACGGGCCGGCCGGTCCAGTCGGTGCTGGGCTGGCGGCTGGACGAGGACGGCCGCCTGTATGCGCGGACCGAGGCGGGTGCGGGTGTGGTGCTGGACCGCGATCTGCCCATGCTGCTGGAAATCCTGCGTACCCCCGACGGCCGTCCGCTGCTGGACGCGCTGGAGGGCGCGCCGCCTCCGGCTATTTCGTTTCCGGGCGCATACGAGCCGGCCCCCCTGGCCTCTCTTGCCCGGGCGGAGGCGGCCGCATGCCTGGGCTTTGTGGCCGACCCCGCGCCCGCCCCGGAATGACTCCGCCCGCGCAAGCCGCGGGCATCCGGATCGCGCACCCCTAGGCGGCGGGGCGCTTGCCGGGCGCGAGCGCCAGCTTGCCGTCGCCCAGCAAGGCCAGCGCGAGCGCCGCTACCGCCAGGAAGACCGGATACTCCCAGCCGCCGCCGGGGTTGCCGAAGCCCCAGCCATTGCCGAAGTGCACGGTGGCGGCCACGAACAGCTGCACAGCCCCTACGGCGGCCACCCAGCGCGGCGCGACGCCCAGGATCAGCAGCGCGCCCGCCCCGATCTCGAAGAACGTTACCGGATAGGCCAGCCAGGAGGGAAAGCCGATCTGGCCGAAGAACCCGGCCGTGCCGGGCAGCGTGAAAACCAGCAGCTTGGTCAGGCCGTGGGCCAGGTACATGACGCCCAGCGCCAGGCGCAAAAGCAGGGCGGCGTACGGAGCGGTGCGGGAATCGATCATGAACAACCTCTGTATCGGATACGGGATAGGACTCGCCGCCCACGCGGGAGCCGTCTCGGCGCTATTCTTCCCATTCCGGAAAAGGCGATAAAGATGCAAAATCGCAAATTATTGTTCCTGTTCGGGAAATAATCGTGGATACGCATGCCGCCATGCAGACCTTTGCCAAGGTCGTGGAACTGGGGTCTTTCGCTGCGGCGGCGGACAAACTGGACCTCGCCCGCTCGGTGGTGACGCGCCAGATCGCGCACCTGGAGCACCGGTACGGCGTGCGCCTGCTCAACCGGACCACGCGCAAGCTCAGCCTGACCGATGCCGGACAGGCTTTCTACGAGCGCGTGCGCCCCATCCTCGCCGAAGTGGCCGACCTGGAACTGGCGCTGCAGGCGCAGGGCAGCACGCCCAGCGGCCGGCTGCGGGTAAGCGCGCCCGTGTCCTTCGGCATCCTGCACCTGGGACCGGCCATCGCGGAGTACCTGCAGCAATATCCCGAAGTCACTATCGACCTGGATCTCAACGACCGGGTGGTGGACCTGGTGGAAGACGGCTACGACGTGGCGGTGCGCATCGGGCCGCTGCTGGACTCGTCCCTGGTGGCGCGGCCGCTGGCGCCGCAGCGGCTGCACGTGTGCGCTTCGCCCGGCTACATCGAGCGCCACGGCGCGCCGCGGGTTCCCGAAGACCTGAAACGGCACCGCTGCCTGCACTATGCCTATGCCAGCACCGGCAACGAATGGCGCTTCGAGAAAGACGGGATCAGCCACCTGGTGCGCGTGAACGCGGCCCTGCGCGCGAACAACGGAGACGTGCTGCGCACGGCGGCCCTGGCCGGCCACGGCATCATCTTGCAGCCGGAATTCCTGATCGGCGCAGACCTGCGCGCCGGGCGCCTGGTCGCGCTGCTGGAAGACTACGCCCACACCGAGATTTCGATGTACGCGGTGTACCCGCACCGGCGGTTTCTGTCCCCCAAAGTGCGGTCCTTCGTGGAGCACCTGGAGCGCCGCTTCGGCGCCTCGTCCGAGGATCGCGCAGGGCCGCGCCGCACCCGTTAGAATCGTGCCCATGACCGACAAACCGCCTCTCGTCTATTTTCCCGCGCCGCGCCGCGCCAATTTCTGCAGTCAGTGCGGCTCGCCGGTCAGCCGGCGCGTGCCGGAAGGCGACAACCGCGAACGCGACATCTGCGACCATTGCGGCGCCATCCATTACCAGAATCCGCGCCTGGTGGTGGGCACCGTGCCGGTGTGGCAAGACCGCGTGCTGCTGTGCCGCCGCGCCATCGAGCCCCGCTACAACACCTGGACGCTGCCGGCGGGCTTCATGGAGCTGGGCGAAAGCACCGCGCAGGGCGCGGCCCGCGAAACCCTCGAGGAATCGGGCGCGCGCGTGCGGCTGGGCGAGATCTACACCATCATCGACGTGCCGCAGATAGAACAGGTGCACGTGTTCTATCTCGCGCACGCCGCCGGCCCCGAACTGGACCCCGGGCCCGAGAGCCTGGAAGCCCGCTACTACGACGAAGCGGAAATCCCCTGGGACGACCTGGCGTTCCGCACCGTCGTCACCACGCTGCGGCACTTTTTCGAAGACCGCAAGCGCGGCATGTTCGGCCCTCATCACTACACGCTCGAATCGCACCGTTGAAGCTGCCCTGGCTCGCCGCAGACACGCCTTTCCCGCCAGCCTACACAGCGCTGCGCGACCCGGACGGCCTGCTCGCCGCGGGAGCCGATCTTTCGCCGCGCCGCCTCGCGCAGGCGTATTCCAACGGCATCTTTCCCTGGTACTCGGAGGGCGAACCGATACTGTGGTGGAGTCCCGATCCGCGCATGGTGCTGGCCTGCCGGGACTTCGCACCATCTCACTCGCTGCGCAAGCTGCTGCGCCAGATCGCGCGCCATGAACATGAGGCTCCGCGCGTGCGGGTCCGGGTCGACACCGCCTTTGCGGAAGTCATGGCGCAATGCGCCTCCCCCCGCGAGGGACAGCCCGGCACCTGGATCACGGCCGCCATGCAGCAGGCGTACCGCCAATGGCACGAGGCGGGCTTCGTGCACAGCATAGAAACCTGGATCGACGGCGAACTGGCCGGCGGGCTCTACGGCATCAGCCTGGGACGCATGTTTTTCGGCGAATCCATGTTCACCCGCGTGCCCAACGCCTCCAAGATCGCGCTGGCCTATCTGGTGCGGTTCCTGCAGGCGCAGGGCGTGGCCTGGATCGATTGCCAGCAGCAGACCCGGCACCTGGCCAGCCTGGGCGCGCGGCCCGTGCCGCGCGCCGCGTTCCTCGAACACGTGCGGCGGGCGACGGCGCGCGCGCCCATCGCCTGGACGCGCGGCTGGCTGGACAGCGCCGGCCGCCTGCATCCCGGAAGCGGCGCGGAACCCGCCCCCGGCGGCGTTAATATGTAGGCATCCCTTGCGGGCAGGCGTGCCGGCGGGATACGGGGATATTCATGAGCCAGCTCAAAGAGTTACCTTTCTCCACGCTGCAGTTCTACGCGACCGCGCCCTACCCCTGCAGCTACCTGCCCGGGCGGCAGGCGCGCTCCCAGGTCGCCGCGCCCGGCCACCTCATCAACGCCGGCACTTATTCGCAGCTCGTGGAGCAGGGCTTCCGGCGCAGCGGGCTGTTCACGTACCGGCCGCATTGCGATAACTGCCAGGCATGCGTGCCCGTGCGCGTCGATGCCGCGGCCTTCGCGCCCAACCGAAGCCAGCGGCGGGCGTGGCGCAACCATCAGAATCTGCGCGCCTTCGTGGCCGAGCTGGCCTGGTCGCCCGAGCATTACCGGCTGTACACCCGCTACCAGCAGGGGCGCCATCCGGGCGGCGGCATGGACGAGGACAGCCGCACCCAGTATGCGCAGTTCCTGCTGACCAGCCGCGTCAACACGAGGCTGGTCGAATTCCGCGACGGCGAAGACCAGTTGATGATGGTGTCCATCATCGACGTGCTGGACGACGGCCTTTCCTCCGTCTACACCTTCTATGACCCCGACGTGCCGGGCAGCCTGGGCACCTACAGCATCCTGTGGCAAATCGAGCAGTGCCGCACGCTGGGCCTGCCCTGGCTCTATCTGGGATACTGGATCCGCGACAGCCGCAAGATGTCGTACAAGTCCGGCTTCCGGCCCGCCCAGCTCCTGGTGCGTGGCGCCTGGCGCGAGGCGGATTTCGACCCGCCCGCCTAGCCGGATCTGATCTGGCGCGGCCGGCAAGGCGCGGCCGGCGAGGCGCGGCCTGCCCCAAGTCGCTCTACAATCGCGCCTTATGTCTATTCTCTTCCACGCCTATCCCCTGGCCCGCACGGCGCTCTTCGCCATGGATGCGGAAACCGCCCACGAAGTCACGCTGTCGGGGCTGCAGCGCGCCTATGACTGCGGCGCCACGCGCAGGCTGCTGCATGCGCAGCCCAAGGCGCCCTGCACCCTCATGGGCATGACACTCTCGAACCCGGTCGGACTCGCGGCGGGGCTGGACAAGAACGGCGCCTACATCGACGCGCTCGGCAACCTGGGCTTCGGCTTCGTGGAAGTGGGCACGGTCACGCCGCGCGCCCAGCCGGGCAATCCCAAGCCGCGCATGTTCCGCCTGCCGCGCGCGCAGGCGCTCATCAACCGGCTGGGGTTCAACAACCAGGGGCTGGATGCTTTCCTGGCCAACGTGCGGCGCAGCCAGTGGCGCAGCCAGGGCGGCGTGCTGGGGCTCAACATCGGCAAGAACGCCGACACCCCCATCGAGAACGCGGCGAGCGACTACCTGATCGGGCTGGAAGGCGTATACCCCCACGCCGACTACGTCACGGTGAATATTTCTTCGCCCAACACCAAGAACCTGCGCGCCCTGCAGGGCGGCGACGAGCTGTCGGCACTGCTGGACCGGCTGGCGGACAAGCGCCGCGAATTGGAAGACCGGCATCAGCGGCGCGTGCCCATCGCCGTGAAGATCGCGCCCGATCTGACCGAAGAGCAGATCGACGCCATTGCCGGAATCCTGCCGCGCCACGGCATCGACGGCGTCATCGCCACCAACACCACGCTGTCCCGCGAGGCGGTGGCCGGCATGGCGCACGCCGACGAGGCGGGCGGCCTGTCGGGTGCGCCGGTGCACGAGCTGTCGCTGGCGGTGATCCGCCGCCTGCGCCAGAAGCTGGGCGCGGACATGGCCATCATCGGCGTGGGCGGGGTAATGTCGGGGCGGCATGCCCGCGAGAAGATCGAAGCCGGCGCCAACGCGGTGCAACTGTACACCGGCCTCATCTACCGGGGCCCGGCCCTGGTCGGCGAATGCGTGAGCGCGCTGGCGCGGGCGTAAAAAAAGGCCACCCGTGGGTGGCCCTAATTCCAGCTCTGCTCTGTCACTCAACAGTACTACATAACTGCGGTTTGCGCACCGCCTGCGTTCGGCCCGGGATGTAAATCCCGGACCAGGCCCCATGATCCGTTACCGGACTCAGGCGCTGCGGCGGCTGCGGCTGGCAACCTTGGTGGCGGCGTCGGCGGCGTCCGAGGCAGCCTTGAAGGTCGCGTTGGCGGCGGCGTTCAGGTTCGATTCGGCGACTTCGGCGGCCTGCTTGGCAGCCTTGGACAGCGAATCGTAGGCGCTGGTCGCGGTGGCCAGCGAGGACTTGATCAGCGCGACGGCGCTTTCCGAGCCGGCGGGAGCGTTCTTGGAGAACTGCTCGACGGCGTCGGACAGCTGCTGCTGCGTTTCGGCGATCTGCGCTTCGGTCAGCTTGGCCAGGTTGCCCTGCACGCCGGCCACGATGTCGTAGACGTGCTTGCTGTAGGCCAGGGCCTTCTCGGCGCCGGGCTGCAGCAGGCCGGTGGCGAAGGCGGCGGCTTCCTGCGGATCCTTGACTTCGACGGCCTGCTGCGACTTCTGGGCGACTTCGTCCAGGGTGGCGCGCACGACCTTCAGATTCAGTTCAACGAGCTTTTCGAAGCCCGCGAAAACGGCGGATTGGGCAGCCAGAAAGGTGTTGACGCTGGCTTTCTGACGGTCCAGGACTTGTTGCGGAATAGTGCTCATAGGATGCTCCTATCGGTGCCGGACGCGCCGGCAAGGTGGGTGTCTGCGACGAAAGAAAAAAACGTGCGCGGATACTGGTACTACACGCAACCGCCGGCTCGTTTGATGCACTGCACAATGCACATTCTAGGGGCCTCAAAAAACTTGTCAAGCAGTTTTTGTGCAACGCAACAACTGTTTGCACTTTCGTGGGGCATGCGGGCTCGGGCCTTGATCTGGCACAAGATTCCGCTTCGCGTTGGGGAAATACCGGACTGACTCCGTACCCAGTCTTCCCTACACTCGCGGCACACTGGTGTGATTCAAACTATTACAAACCGGTATCCCATAACGACTACGCAGCACAGCAAACCCTGCATTGGAGACCCCATGAATTTCCTCCCCCGCACGCTTTCGGCTCTCTTCGCCGCCAGCGCCCTGCTCGCGGCCGGCGCTGCCCACGCCGAATACCCGGACCACCCCATCAACATGGTGGTGCCTTTCGCCGCGGGCGGCCCGACCGACAACGTCGCGCGCTCGCTGGCTGAGGCCATGCGGACGTCTCTGGGCCAGACGGTCGTGGTCGAAAACAAGGGCGGCGCCGGCGGCACGATCGGCACCACCCAGGTCGCGCGCTCGCAGCCCGACGGCTATTCCGTCCTGCTGATGCACGCCGGCTTCTCGACGGCGCCCTCTCTCTACAAGAACCCCGGCTACGATCCGTACAAGAGCTTCGAGCCCATCGGCCTCGTGGTGGACGTGCCCATGACCGTCATCGCGCGGTCGGACTTCCCGCCCAACACCATCCAGGAACTGGCCGAGTACGTCAAAAAGAACAAGGACAAGGTTTCGCTCGCCAACGCCGGCATCGGCGCGGCCAGCCACCTGTGCGGCACCATGCTCCAGGAAGCCCTGGGCGTGCAGCTGCTGACCATTCCCTACAAGGGCACCGCTCCCGCCATGAACGATCTGCTGGGCAAGCAGGTGGACGTGCTCTGCGACCAGACCACCAACACCACGCAGCAGATCGACGCCGGCAAGGTGAAGGCCTATGCCGTCACCAGCCTCAAGCGCGTGCCCACGCTGCCCAAGCTGCCCACCATGGACGAGTCGGGCTACAAGGGCTTCGAAGTCGGCATCTGGCATGGCATGTGGGTGCCGAAAGGCACGCCCAAGCCCGTGGTGGACAAGCTGGTCAAGGCATTGCAGGCCGGCCTGGCCGATCCCAAGTTCCAGGAGCGCATGAAACAACTGGGCGCCACCGTGCTCACCGCGGAAGCCAATCCGCAGGCGCTGGAAGCCAAGGTGAAGCAGCAGGTGCCGCAGTGGGCCGAGCTTTTCAAGAAGGCGGGCGTCGAGCCGCAGTAAGCCGCGCGGCCGCCCCTCCCCGGCAAACGCCCTGCGATTGTGAACTGCCCCCGAAGGTTGGATTCGTCCAACTTTCGGAGGGCAGTTCAGATGCGGGGCGTTTTCTTTTCAAGAAGGCGGTTCTTCGCGCGATGCGCGGCGCGCGGGCCGGGCGGCGGAATGCCGCGGCTACACGCGGGCGGTGGTTTCGGGCGCGGGCAGGCCGTTGAAGCCGCCGGGGCCCGCGCCGGGCGGCTCGTAGCCCAGCGCCTCGGAAATTTCGGCGGCGGTGTCCACCAGCGCCTTGATCCATTCGTCCTGCAGGCGCTCCGCCGGCGCCGAAATGGACAGGCCGGCCACCAGCTTGCCGGTGTCGTCGTAGATGCCGGCCGCGATGCAGCGCACGCCCAGTTCCAGTTCTTCGTTGTCGCGCGCGTAGCCGTGGCGGCGCACCAGCGCCAGTTCGCGCTCGAGGCGGTCGAGGTCGGTGAGGCTGTTGCGGGTGTGGCCGGCCAGCCCGGTGCGCAGCGCGTAGGCGCGCACCTGGCGGGAGTCGGCGGTGGACAGGAACAGCTTGCCCGTGGAGGTGAGGTGCAGGGGCGCCCGGCCGCCGATGGCCCGCACCACCTGCATGCCGGAACGCTCGCTCCAGGCGCGCTCGATGTAGACGATTTCGTCGCCCTGCTGCACCGAAAGGTTGATGGTCTGGCCCGTGAGCTTGTGCAGCGAACGCATGGCCGAGATCGAGGCCTCGCGCACGTTGAGCCGCCCCTTGACCAGCGAGCCCAGTTCCAGCAGACGCATGCCGAGCTGGTAGAGGCCGTTATCCACGCGCTCTACGTAGCGCCCCACCACCAGGTCGTTCAGGATGCGGTGGGCCGTGGAGGCGTGCAGGCCCGTGGTGGCCGAGAGCTCCTTCAGGGTGACGGGGTCGGGCTGGGCCGCCAGCGCGTCGAGCAGCCGCATGGCCCGCTCGATGACCTGGATGGCGATGGGATGGGACGAGGCGCCATCGTGCTCGGCGTCCGGGGCATTGCGTGAATTGGGCAGACGGGACATAGATTGACGGAAAGGGCTTGGCGGCACGGCCATGGCACAGGGGTTTTGCGGCAATGCAGCAAACAAATCTTTCCCGTATTGTGAAATTTAGCGACCCGTTTGGCAATTGGTTTTTTTAATCGGATTGCGACGGATCGCAACGCCGGACGCTCAGGCGGCGGGCGGCGCCAGCTTGCCGCCCAGGCGCAGCACCTCGGCGCGCAGGTATTCCAGCGCGGCCGCCGCCGCCTCGGGCTCGCCCTTGACGCCCAGGTCGATGTGCGGCGTGCCGCCCGCCTCGCCCACGCTGGGCAGGCTGAAGGCGCGCACCCCCGGCCAGCGGCTTTCGACCGTGAGCATGGCGGGCGTGATGCGCGATTCGGGCATGCCGAACACCAGGAAGGAATGCTCGACGTGCGCGCGCGCATGCTGCAACGCACGATAGCGGGTGTCCAGCGTCCATTCGAGCATGGGCCAAGCCATGACCGGAAATCCAGGCACGAAGGTGTGATCGCGGATGAAGAAGCCGGGAATGCGGTTGTACGGGTTGGGCACGATTTCACAGCCCCGGGGAAACACGCCCATCTGCAGCCGCTGCTGGTTCTCGGGCGTGCTCATGTCGGCCGAGCCCTGGCCCTTGGCCGCCATCTCGGCAGCCCGCTGCGCGATGGCCTCGGCCGCCTGGGGATGCAGCTCCAGGGGCAGCCCCAGCGCCTCGGCCGCTGCCTGGCGGGTGTGATCGTCGGGCGTGCCGCCGATGCCGCCGCAGGAGAACACCACGTCGCCGCTGGCGAAGCTGCGGCGGTAGGCCTCGACCAGGCGGGCGCGGTCGTCGGGCAGGAATTCGGCCCACCCCAGCTGCATGCCGCGCGCCGAGAGCATTTCCACGACTTTGGAAAAATGCTTGTCCTGCCGGCGGCCGGAGAGGATTTCGTCTCCGACGATGATAAGGCCGATGCGGCGGGCGGCGGTTTCTGCGGACATGATGGGGTTCCGGATAGCGGTGAAAGGGGAAGGATCAGACGTCGATGGTGCGCTGCTGGCGCAATTGCCGCAGCGCGTCCAGCCCGTAGTGCGCATACACCAGCGCGGAAAACACGGGCAGCACCACCCAGGCCGGCGGCAGCAGGTTCAGCAGCGAGCAGACCAGGCCGATGATCCAGAAGCCGACGTTGTTGCGCTTGAGCAGGATCTGGCGCTCGGCGGGGCTGGCGTGCTCGACGATGGCGTCCACGCGCATCATCCGCGAAAAAGCGAAGGCCCACCAGAACACCGACAGCACCACGGCCATGGGAGGCACCAGCCACAGGGGCAGCGTCAATACCCACCCCAGCGCGAACGCGAGCGACACCCACACGGCGTTCCACACGCTGACCGCCGTGGAAAAACGGCCCTGCCGCGCCACGCCGGCGTACTCGCGCTCGCTCACGTGCCGCAGCACCAGCGGCATGACGAACACCGCCGCGATGGCCAGGCCCAGGATGCCCGACACGGGCAGCAGGATTCCGGCCGCGATGACGGGCACCAGATAGAGCTTGAGGGAGAACAGCCCCACCGCGACCAGCCAGTCATCCACGCGGTTGACCATGTCCCATTGGGAGGCTTCCATGCGCAGCCAGTCGGTCAGGGGCGTCCAGAACAGCCAGAGCAGAACGATGGCGCCCACCAGCGCGATCAGGAACGGCAGCAGCACGGCGAACAGCATGCTCGGATGGCATTGCGACACCAGGGCGCGCTTGAATGCCTGGGCCACGCCCGCCGCGCCCGCGCTCGCGCGGGGCGAAAATCCTGGACGCGATTCGGACGTATCGGACTCGGGGCGCAGTGCGTTCATGGCAGGCAGGCGTGAATGGACAACCCGGGTATGATAGTCAAACACGTCCTGATCTGCTTCACATGCCCCTACTCGTTCCCGGCGCCGACCTGGGCGCCCTGCGCGATCGCCTCGGATCGCCCGATACCTGGCTCATTGCGTGTTTCTGTGCCGCCTGGTGCGATACCTGCGGACAATACCGCCCCCGTCTCCAGGCACTTTCCGACACCCTGCCGCAGCACGTCTTCGCATGGATAGACATCGAAGACCATGAAGAACTGCTGGGCGAGGAAGACGTGGAGAACTTCCCCACTCTGCTGGTGCAGGCCGGCCCGCGCACGGTGTTCTACGGCCCGATGCTGCCCCACATCGGCCACCTGGAGCGGCTCCTCGACAGCCTGGGGCCGGACAGCCCGGCCGTGGCGACCGCCCTGCCCGACCTGCGCCGGCTGCTGCGCGGCTGAACCTTCCGGCCGCGCCAGGCGCGGCCCGCTGCGGGGAGCCTCGAAAGCCGCGTACGAACGACCGCGAGGGCTCAGGCCTTGCGGCTGCCGCCCAGCAGGACGGCAAGCTGGCGCTTGGGCGCCGCGCCGTTCTTGGGCGCGGGCGCGTCTTCGGCGCGCGGCGCCGGCGCGGCGGACGGCTCGTAAGGCTTGTAGAAAAAATCGTCCGCCGGCTGGCGCGGCGCCGATGCCGCATGGCCCGACCGGCGCTCCGGACGGCCGCGGCTTTCGCGGGCGCCGCGCTCTTCGCCCCGCCCGTGGCTGCGGGCGAGCAGGTCGGCCGGCACTTCCAGCGTGCCGCGCGGCACCTGGCGCTTGATGAGTTTCTCGATGTCGAGCAGATAGCGCTCTTCGTCGGGCGTGAAGAGGGCGATGGCTTCGCCCGAGGCGCCCGCACGGCCGGTGCGGCCGATGCGGTGCACGTAGTCTTCCGCATTGTGCGGCAGGTCGTAGTTGATGACGCAGGGCACGCCCGCCACGTCCAGGCCGCGCGCGGCCACGTCGGTGGCCACCAGCACTTCGAGCTCGCCCGCCTTGAAGGCGTCCAGCGCCTTCATGCGGTCGGCCTGGGTCTTGTCGCCATGGATCGACTCGGCTTTCACGCCGTCGCGCTCCAGTTGGCGCGCCAGGCGCGCGGTGCCGATCTTGGTGTTGGAGAACACGATGACCTGGTTCAGCCCGCGCGACTTGACCAGGTGGACCACGGCGGCGCGCTTGGCTTCGCCGGACATCTTGTAGGCGATCTGGCTGACCGTGTCGGCGGTGGCGTTGCGGGCCGCGACCTCGATCTCGACCGGATGGTTCAGGTACGAACGGCCCAGCTTGCGGATCTCGTTGCTGAACGTGGCCGAAAAGAGCAGGCTCTGGCGCTGGGCGGGCAGCAGCCGGATGATGCGTTCCAGGTCGGGCAGGAAGCCCATGTCCAGCATGCGGTCGGCTTCGTCCAGAACCAGGATGCCCACCTGGCCCAGGTTGACGTTCTTCTGCTCCACGTGGTCCAGCAGGCGGCCGGGCGTGGCGACCAGCACCTCGCAGCCGCGGCGCAGCGCTTCTTTCTGGGGGCCGATGTCCACGCCGCCGAACACCACGGCCGAACGCAGCGGCGTCTGCTTGCTGTAGCGCTTGACGCTTTCGTAGACCTGGTCCGCCAGCTCGCGGGTCGGCGCCAGGATGAGGGCCCGCACCGGATGGCGGGCCGGCGAGGCGCTGGTGTTGGCCAGCGGCATGAGGCGGTGCAGGATGGGCAGCGTGAAGGCCGCGGTCTTGCCGGTGCCGGTCTGCGCGGCGCCCATGACGTCCCGCCCGGCGACGACGACCGGAATGGCCTGGGCCTGGATGGGGGTGGGAGTGGTGTAGCCGGTTTCGGCGATGGATTGCAGCAGAAGCGGATGCAATCCGAAATCGGCGAAAACGGGCGCGGGCGCGTCGGGGTTGGATGCTACGGTTTGAGTAGATTCAGTCATCAGGGTTGGGCAAGCGCCGGACCAGGTAAAAAGAACAAAACGAGAGTGCTGCATGCACCGCGCCGCATGGATATCGAACCCCCGGATTGCGCGGCACGCACGCTGGCGTGCCGACGGCGCGCGGTTTTCCGCGGCGGCGATCCGCGGTCAGCCGGGCAAGCCATGCGGCGCATTCTGGAACGGATATCCGTGGGGCAGTACCAAGCCCGGATTGCTGTGGATCGCATAATTTTAGCGCAGGCCGGCTCTGCGGCTGTCAAGCCGGGCCCTGACGCCTTCCGGCCCGGGCCTGGGAGGCCCCGCCGGGCGGCCGCCGGCGGATGGCCGCGTCCGCGGGCCGTACAGGCTACTGGCGAGTAACCCCGATCAGCCCGCCAGCCAGCGCAGGCCCCACAGGACCAGCATGCCCGCCACGATGACGAGCACCGCGCTGCGCGTGCGCAGGAACACCAGGATGCCCACGACGCCCGCCACCAGCTTGTAGTCGAACACCGGCCCCAGCCCGGCCTTCCAGGGCAGCAGGTCGGGCACCACGATGGCGGTGAGCGCCGCCGCCGGGGCATAGCGCAGCGCGCGGCGCACGTGGTCGGGCAGCGGGATGTAATCGCCGAACAGCATGAAGCCGGCGCGGGTCAGCACGCTGCAGAGAGTCAGCAGCAGGATGGCCGAATAGACGTAGATCTCGGAAGGCCAGAGTGTCATGCGCGCGCCTTGAAATAGCGTTCCGCCCAGATGCCGGCCCCCACGCCCGCGATGACGGCGGCCGCCAGGCCCAGCCGCAGCGGCAGCGCCTGCCCCACCCAGGCGACCACGCCCGCCGCCAGCATGGAGATCAGCATGGGCCTGGAGTTGGCCAGCGGCACCGTGATGGCCAGCAGCGCCAGCACCGCGGCGAAATCGAGCGACCAGGCCGCCGGCACCAGCGTGCCCATGTAGATGCCCGCGATGGACGAGGTCTGCCAGACCAGCCATCCGGGCGCGATCGTGCCGAGGAAGTACCAGAGCTGCTCGCGCGTGCCGCGCTCGGCCGCGTCGCCGTAGCGGGGCATGAAGAGCACGAAGCCCATGTCCGTGGTGAAGTACCCCAGGCCCAGCCGCTTGGGCCAGGACAGGTGGCGGAAATAAGGCTGCAGCGCCGCGCCGAAGATGATGAAGCGCAGGTTCACCACGAAGCCGGCGGCGAAGACCAGCCAGAGCGGGGCGCCGGTGGCGATGAGCGGCAGGGAGGTGAGCTGGGCCGAGCCCGCGTAGAGCAGCAGGGTCATGGCCAGCGCCATGGACTCCGTGAGGCCGGATTTCACCATGGCGACGCCGGTGACCAGCCCCCAGGTGGCGGTGGCGACGAGGGCGGGAACGATGGCATGCACGCCGGCGCGGAAAGCCTCGGCACGCTCGCGGCGGGCGAGCTTCGCGTCTTCGGCGCCGGGCAACGCGGACTCAGATGACAAGGGCGGCCCCCCGGCGATTCGGACAGAACGTCATGGCACTTTGAAAAGGAAAGAAAACGCACGGCATTCCGCCAGGTCCGCCCGGCAGGCGGACGCGCGGCGCCCTGAAGCGCCCCGCCGGAGCTGAATGGCGATTATTGTAACCTCGCCGCTTGATACAATAAGCGGCCCGCGTTTTCCGAGTCTCCCGGCGGTGTGGCCCGGGACGGCAGGCCGGCGCTCATTGGGGAGACGACCATGTCTATGGCGGACCGAGACGGTTTGATCTGGTATGACGGCAAGCTGGTGCCGTGGCGCGACGCCACGACACACGTCCTGACCCATTCCCTGCATTACGGCCTGGCGGTCTTCGAAGGCCTGCGCGCCTACCAGTCCGAGATCGGCACCGCCATCTTCCGCCTCGAAGACCACACCCGGCGCCTGTTCAATTCCGCGCACATCTACCAGATGGCCATTCCCTGGGACCGCGACACGATCAACGAGGCGCAGCGGACGGTGGTGCGCGAGAACAAGCTCGAATCCTGCTATATCCGCCCGCTGGTGTTCTACGGCTCCGAAAAGATGGGCGTCTCGCCGCGAGGCGCCCGGGTCCACGTCGCCATCGCCGCCTGGCCCTGGGGCGCCTACCTGGGCGAAGAGGCCCTGTCCAAGGGCATCCGGGTAAAAGTGTCTTCCTATTCGCGCCAGCACGTGAACGTCACCATGCCGCGCGCCAAGGTCGCCACCACCTACGCCAATTCCATCCTGGCCAACAACGAAGCCCTGCAGGACGGCTACGACGAGGCCCTGCTGCTGGACACCGAAGGCTTCGTGGCCGAAGGCTCGGGCGAGAACCTCTTCATCGTCAAGGACGGCGCGCTCTGCGAACCCGAGATCGCCTCGGCCCTCACCGGCATCACGCGCTCCACCATCCACGCGCTGGCTGCCGACCTCGGCATCCCCGTGCACACCCGCCGCCTCACGCGCGACGACGTCTACATCGCCGACGAGGCCTTCTTCACCGGCACCGCCGCCGAGGTCACGCCGATCCGCGAGGTGGACAACCGCCGGATCGGCGCCGGACGGCGCGGTCCGGTCACGGAGAAGCTCCAGCAGGCGTTCTTCGACGTGGTGCATGGCCGCAACCCGAAGTACCATCACTGGTTGAGCAAAGTTTGATCCCGCGGCGCTGCCGCAGCGCCCGCCTCCCCTTCAACCCTGCCGTTCCACGGTTTTTTTCATGTCAGGAAAGTCCATGTCCGCCGCAGCCCCGGCCGCCGCCCCCCAATCCCACGAAGTCATCGAAGTCGGCGCGGAAGACCTGCCCGTCTTCTGCCCCGGCCCCAAGGCTCCGCTCTGGAGCATGCATCCCCGCGTCTTCCTCGACGTGACGCACACCGGCTCGGCCAACTGTCCATACTGCGGCGCCAGCTATCGCCTGAAGCCCGGCGCCGTCCTGCACGGCCACCACTGAGCCGGCCCCGTCCACGTTTCCGCCCCCAGCCATGTTCGCCACGCCCGACGAAGCCGAGCACGCCTTCTACGAAGCCCTGGAACAGGGAGACGCCGTCCGCCTGATGCAAGTCTGGGCCGACGACGAGGAAGTCGTGTGCATCCATCCGGGAGGCCTGCGCATCGTCGGCCATTCCGCGGTCCAGGAGTCCTGGCAGCAGGTGCTGGCCAACGGCCCCCTGCACATCCGCGCCCTGCGTCCGCTGGTGATGCAGAGCATGATGTGCGCCGTGCACGTCCTGGTGGAGCAGGTGGCGGTGCGCACCCGCGAGGGCACGCAGTTCGCCAATTGCTACGCGACGAACATCTATCACAAGGGGCCGGCGGGCTGGCGCATGGTGATGCACCACGCTTCGCCGGCGCCGGCGGAGGCCGGCGTGCTGGACCTGCACGACGTGCCCGACATGCTGCACTGAATCGGGTGGATCGTTGGCCGCTGCACGCTTAGACACGTCTCCCTGTCCCGTTCCCGCCTGGCTGCCCGGCGGCGATGCCCAGACGGTGTACGCCGCGCTTTTCGCGCAGTACCACCGCATCGCCTTCGTGCGCGACCGCGTGGACACGCCCGACACGGATTTCGTCGACTTCGACTGGACCGGCCCCGGGCTCTTCCCGCACAAGGCCGCCGACGGCACGCCGGTCAGCGGCCAGCAGCCGGTCGTGAACGGCAGGACGGCGGCGGCGCGGTGGATGACCGAAGCCGACTGGAAGTCCCTGCCCCACACGCCCGATACGCCCGCGCTGATCCTCTTCCACGGGCTGGAGGGCGGCAGCACGAGCCGCTACGCGCAGTCCATCGCGCATCATTTCCGCGCGCGCGGCTGGATCGTCGTCATCGCGCACTTCCGCGGCTGCTCGGGCGTGCCCAACCGCCTGGCGCGCGCCTACTACTCCGGCGACTCGGCCGAAGTGGGGTTCCTGCTCCAGACGGTGCGCAACCGCATCCCGCACGCCAGGTGGCACGCGGTGGGGGTGTCGCTGGGCGGCAACGCGCTGCTCAAGTACCTGGGCGAGCACCAGGAAGAAACCGCCTGGCTCACGGCCTGCGCCGGCGTGTCGGTGCCGATGGACCTGGTCGCCTGCGGCAAGACGCTGTCCACCGGCGTCTTCAACCGCCGCGTTTATACGGCGCACTTTCTCAAGACGCTCAAGCACAAGGTGCTGGAAAAGGCGCACCGCTTTCCAGGCGCCATCGACGTGATGCGCATCGCCCACGCCCGCGACCTGCGCGACTTCGACGATGCCTACACGGCGCCCATGCATGGGTTCCGCAATGCGCTCGATTACTGGACGCGCGCCTCCAGCAAGCCCCTGCTGCCCGGCATCCGCGTGCCGACGCTGGTGCTCAATGCGCGCAACGACCCGTTCATTCCGCCGAGCGCCCTGCCCCGGCCCGAAGAGTGCTCGCCGTCGGTGCTGCTGCACCAGCCCAGCGACGGCGGCCACGCCGGCTTTCCGACCGGCGCCTTCCCGGCGCACCTGAACTGGCTGCCCCAGCGCCTGGGCCGCTTCTTCGAAACCGGCCTCTGAGCCCCCCGCGACGGGCGCTTTCCGACAGGGTGGACACGCTTCAGCCCGACTTGAAGCGTTCCAGGAGCTGCCTCTCCTCGGCCAGCTTGTCCTTCACTTCCTTGATTTCCACATCGATCTGCGACTGTTCGTAGAAATCGTTGGACATGCCGCGCGCCTGCTGGAGCTGGGATTCGGCGGCCGCGTAGGCGCCGGTCTGCACATAGAACTGGGCCAGGTCGCGGCGCGCCTGCACGGGCTTGCCCGTGCGCTCCTCGCTCTGGGCCAGCATCTGGTAGAGCGCGGGCTCGTCCGCCCCCCACTGCTTGATCTTCTCGCGCAGGTAGGCTTGCGCGTCGGCGTGCCGGCCCACCGCCTGCAGGGCGGTGGCGTAGGCCATGCCCAGGGCCCTCCGGTCGGGCCAGCGCCGGACAGCCGCCTGCGACAGCTCCAGGGCGCGCGCCGTGTCCTTGCGCGCCAGGGCGATATCCACGCTCAGCTTGGCCAGTTGCGGCGAGTTCTGGCCGTCGGCCGTGGCCTGCTTCCATTCGCGCTCGGCCTCGTCCAGGTTGTTGCGCGTGTAGGCCTGCAGCGCCAGCCCGTAGCAGGCCGCCGAGCGCCGCACGCCGGACAGCGCGCGCGCCTCGTCGCGCAACTGCTGCTCGGCGCTGCGCAGGCTGAGGGCGTCGCGTCCCTGCACCACGCGCATCTTGGCGCGCAGATACCAGAAATCGTCGCTGTCGAGATGCTGCCTGGGCGGCAGCGACCGGATGCGGTTCTGCACGTCGGACATGCGATCGATGGACAAGGGGTGGGTGCTGGCCCAGGAGCCGCCGCCCGCGCCTTCGTTCAGGCGCGATGCATTCATGAGGCGCGCGAACATCTGCGCCATGCCGCCGGGGTCATAGCCCGCCTTGGTGAGCATCTGCAGGCCGGCCCGGTCGGCTTCGCGTTCGGCGTCGCGCGAGAAGCCGAGCTGGCGGTTGATGGCCGCCGCCTGCCCGAACGCGGCCACCCCCATGGCGAGGTTGCCGCCGCCGCCCGCCAGGGCGGCCAGCAGCGCGCCGGCCAGGCTGGCCAGCATGACCATGCCGTTCTGGTTCTGCTGCGTCATGCCGCGCGCGATGTGCCGCTGCACCACGTGGCCGATTTCGTGCGCCAGCACGGCGGCCAGCTCGGACTCGCTGTCCGCGGCGACGATGAGGCCGGTGTTCACGCCGATGTAGCCGCCCGGCATGGCAAAGGCGTTGATTTCCGGATCGCGGACGCCGAACATCTCCACGTCGGGCACGGCGCCGGGCGAGTAGGAGGCCAGCTTGCGGCCCATGGTGGTCAGATACTGGGAAAGCTCGGAGTCGTCCACGTAGGTGGGATCGCGCCTGCCCTGCGCCATGATGGCCTGCCCCAGGCTGCGCTCGAGCATGGGCGAGAGTTCGGAAGCCGAGGCCGTTCCCATGGAAGGCAGCCCCACCGGCTGGGCCCAGGCGGCGACCGGCACGGCGGGCAAGGCCAGCGACGCGCACAGGCCGGCGATCAATCCTCGTTTTGCAATCGCGCAAATGGATGGCGTGTTCCTGCGTTTCATAAGCCTATGATAGCGATGAGCCTAAAATGTTTCATCGATACCCCATTCAACGAGGTTTCAATGCGTCCTGTCCGCAAAGCCGTTTTCCCCGTCGCCGGCATGGGTACGCGCTTCCTGCCCGCCACCAAGGCCATGCCCAAGGAAATGCTGCCCGTCGTCGACAAGCCGCTGATTCAATACGCCGTCGAGGAGGCCGTTGCCGCAGGCATCACGGACCTGATCTTCGTAACTGGCCGAAACAAACGCGCCATCGAAGATCACTTCGACTCCGCCCCCGAACTCGAGTCCGACCTGGAAAGCAAGGGCAAGCACGAATTGCTCGCCATGGTGCGCGGCATTCTACCCGCGCACGTGAACTGCCTCTACATTCGGCAATCGGCCCCGCTGGGGCTGGGCCACGCCGTGCTGACGGCCGCGCCCGCCGTGGGCGATGAGCCCTTTGCCGTGCTGCTGGCCGACGACCTCATCGACGCCGACACGCCGGCCATGAAACAGCTCGTGGACGTGGCCATGGCCCAGGACGCCAGCGTGCTCGGGGTGCAGGACGTGCCGCGCGCCGACACGCGCAAGTACGGCATCGTCGCCACCCGCGAGCACGATCCGCAGGCAGGCGGCCGCACCGAGCGCGTCACGCACATCGTGGAAAAGCCCGACCCCGGCGATGCGCCCTCGACGCTGGCCGTGGTGGGCCGCTATGTGCTGGAAGCCGCCATCTTCGACCACCTGCGCTCCACCAAGCTGGGCGCGGGCAACGAGATCCAGCTCACCGACGGCATCGCTTCCATGATGCGCGAGCGGGCGGTGTACGCGCACCGCTACGAAGGCGTGCGCTACGACTGCGGCAACAAGGCGGGCATGTTCCAGGCCACCGTGGCGCTGGGACGCAAGTACCACGGGCTGGAGCCCGAATAAGCGGCTGGCGGGCTCAGGCCGACAGCGCTTTGCCGGGCTTGTTGCGCATGCGCGCCTCGCGGTCGGCGCGGCGCAGCCGCCCCCGGCCCGACAGGCGCATCAACGTGCCCAGCGCCACCAGCAGCCCGATCACCTCGACCAGGGCGGCGGGAATCCACATGGTCAGCCCGCCGATGGTCTGGTCGGTCTGGGCCGACATCGGAATGGCCCGGCCGCACAGCTCGAAAATCGGATAGATGTCGCTTTCCGTGAAGGCGATGACGGCGCCCGCGACCATCTGCGGCGCCATGGTCAGGATGGGCGAGATCACCCGCCCGCCGGGCGACATGGCCGCGGGCGGGCTGGGCCGGCGGTCCAGGATGAGATTCCAGTACATGAATCCGCTGATCACCACCGACCAGTTCATCAGCCGGTACAGCCGCCAGTCCAGCATGGAATAGAACTGCACGGCGGGAATCAGCCACACCAGCACCAGGAACACGAACAGGGCCGGAACCAGGATCTTGTGGGTGCAGACCGCCGTCAGCGCCCGGCCCCAGGGAGTGGCCAGCCAGCGGCGCAGGCGGGCCCGCCAGGCCAGCGGCAGCCCCGCGCGCATGACCGAGCCCGGAAACGCCGCCATGACGAGCAGCGGCCCCAGGTGGTGGAGCACCAGGTGCTGGATGCGGTGGATGAAGAACATGCGCTCGGCGTAGTAGTCGAGCCGCGTGTGCATGGAGAGATACAGCAGCGCGAGCCCCGTCCAGAACAGCGCCTGGCGCGCCCACGTGACGCGATGCACCCGGCGGCCGCGCGCGAAAAGCGCGATGGCGGCCGCGAAGCCCGCCACCAGCGTGGGAGAGAACTCCCAGGGTATCAGCCATTCGAGAGAATCCATGCGCCCTATCCGGAGAACGGCCGCCCGGCGAAAGACCGCGGGGCGGGCGGCGGACGCACGCGTCCGCCCGGTGATTGTAGTGGAGGCCCGGCGGACGGCGTTCAGTAGCGGTGCGACACCCCCATTCCCGCCCTCGCGGTGCGGGAGCCGCCCGGGTCGAACTGGTTGTCCAACGTGTAATTGCGCGCGTAGCCGGCAAAGCCGTAGAGCGTCGTGCGCCGGGACAGGTCGTAGGTATAGCCCAGCGTCACGACCTGCGCCTTGCGCGCCGTCATGCCGCCGCGCCATTCCCAGTCGGGGCGGGCGATCGAGCCCTGGATGAGCACGGTTCCGGCGCCCAGGGGCAGGCTGGCGCCCAGCAGGTACGCGTCGGCGCGGCCGCCCCGCGCGAAGGCGGCCGGCCCCAGGCCGAGGCCCAGCCCGTCGGGGTCGCCGCCGTCCAGTCCCACATAGCCGTTGCGCTGGCGCGTCCAGGCCGCGGACAGCCTCACCCATTCGATGTCGTACGAAACGCCGAACTGCGCCGCCTGGGGCCGGCCGACGCCGGCCGGCGCATCGGCCAGCCGCAGGCGTTCCCAGGTGGCCACCGCCAGCAGCGGCCCGCTTTCATACTTGAGGCCCGCGCTCAGGGCGCGGTCGTTGTCGCGCGTGGCGTAGCGGCCCTGGTCGCCGGCATCGAACGCATAGCCCGCCCCCGCCTGCCAGCCTCCCCACACGGGCGTGAGGTAATTGAGCATGTTGCTGAACTGGTAGTTGTCGGCGGCCTTGAAGGTGGCGCCCATGCCCATGTCCTTCCAGGAAGCGATCTCGAGCGCGCTGGCGAAATCCCGCCCCACGGTGTATTGCCTGCCCAGGCGCAGTTCGCCCAGGTCCGCGCGGCCCAGGCCCACCCAGGCCTGGTAGTTGAAAAGGCGGGTGTCGTCGGCGGCGCCCGACGATGGATCGAAGCCGCTTTCGAGCCGGAAACCGGCGCGCCAACCGGCCCCCAGGGACTCGGCCCCGGCCAGGCCCCACAGCGAATCGGCCAGGCCCCCGTCAAGCAGGCGCACACTGCCGCCCTGCCCCGACTGGCGCGTGGCGGCCACGCCCGCGTCGACCACGCCGTAGAAGTCCAGTTGGGGCGCGGCCGCGCCGGGCCGGGCCGAAGCCAGCGCGGCCGCCACGGCGGCGCAGCGCAGGGCCTTGATGGCGCGCCGCGACGCCGGCGCAGGGCGCGCCTTGCCCGGAAAACGGCGCTCATTGCCAGCCATAGCGGCGCACCCAGATGTGCTTGAGTCCCTGCGTGAGCGCGCAATAGCCGAGCAGGATGGCGACGAGCCAGGGGAAGTAGCTCCAGGGCAACGCCTGCAGGTGGAAATACTCCGCCAGCGGCGAGAACGGCAGCGCCAGCCCCAGCGCGACCACCATCAGCGTCATGAGCATCAACGGCCAGGCGGCGCGGCTCTGCACGAAGGGAATGCGGCGCGTGCGGATCATGTGCACGATCAGCGTCTGCGACAGCAGGCCCTCCACGAACCAGCCCGACTGGAAGAGCGTCTGGTGCCCGGGCGTGTTGGCCTGGAAGACGAACCACATGAGCGCATAGGTGGCAATATCGAACACGGAGCTGATCGGCCCGAAGAACATCATGAACCGGCCCAGCCCCTCGGGATCCCATTTCTGGGGCCGCGCCAGCAGTTCTTCATCGACGTTGTCGAAGGGAATCGCGGTCTGCGAGATGTCGTACATGAGGTTCTGCACCAGCAGGTGGATCGGCAGCATGGGCAGGAAGGGCAGGAACGCGCTGGCGACCAGCACCGAAAAGACGTTGCCGAAGTTGGAACTGGCCGTCATTTTCAGGTACTTGAGCATGTTGCAGAAGGTCTTGCGGCCCTCAATCACGCCATCTTCCAGCACTATCAGACTCTTTTCCAGCAGAATGATGTCGGCGGCCTCCTTGGAGATGTCGACGGCCGAATCCACCGAAATGCCTACGTCGGCGGCGCGCAGCGCGGGCGCGTCGTTGATGCCGTCCCCCATGAAGCCGACGGTGTTGCCCTGCCCGCGCAGCGCGCGCACGATGCGCTCCTTGTGGGCAGGGGTCAACCGGGCGAACAGGTTGGCCTGGCGCACCGCGGCCGCCAGCCGGCCGTCGTCCATGCCGTCGATGTCGGCGCCCACATAGACGCCGCTCACCTCGAAACCCACTTCGCGGCACACTTTGCGCGCGACCAGCTCCACGTCGCCCGTCAGCACCTTGACGTCGATGCCGGACGCCTTCATGGCGGCCAGCGCCGGGGCGGTGGATTCCTTGGGCGGATCGAGGAAGGCGATGTAGCCCACCAGCAGCAGGTCGGATTCGTCGGCCACGCCATAGGCCTCGCGCGCCGGGGGCATCTGCTTCACGCCCACGGCGATGACGCGCAGGCCGTCTCGATTCAGCTTCGCCGCGACGCGGCGGATGTCCTCGCGGCGCTCGTCGGTGAGCGGAAGCGCCTCGCCGCCCGCGCGCAGGCGGGTGCAAGCGGACAACACCTCCTCCAGCGCACCCTTGCAGATCAGTTCGTGGTGGTCGCGCCCGTGCTCGGTTTCGTTCACGACCACGGACATGCGGCGCCGCGAGAAATCGAACGGGATCTCGTCCACCTTGCGGTATCTGCCGGCCAGGTCCAGGCTGCGCTCGACCTCGGCGTGCTGCAGCACCGCCACATCCAGCAGGCTCTTCAGCCCGGTCTGGTAGTAGCTGTTGAGGTACGCATAGGCGAGCACGTCGTCGCAGGTTTCGCCGTAGACGTCGGTATGCCGCTCGAGCACGATGCGGTCCTGGGTCAGGGTGCCGGTCTTGTCGGTGCAAAGCACGTTCATCGCGCCCAGGTTCTGGATGGCGTCCAGGCGCTTGACCACCACCTTGCGGCGCGCCATGCGCACCGCGCCCTTGGCCAGCGTGGCGGTGACGATCATGGGCAGCATCTCGGGCGTGAGCCCCACGGCGATCGCCAGCGCGAACAGCACAGCCTCCAGCCAGTCGCCCTTGGTGAAACCATTGATGAGCATGACGATGGGCGCCATGATCAGCATGAACCGGATCAGCACCCAGCTCACGCGGTTGATGCCTTGCTCGAATTGCGTGGGCGCCCGCGACGACTGGGCGAGCCGCGAAGCCAGGCCGCCGAAATAGGTGCGGCCGCCGGTGCCGACCACCATGGCCACGCCCGAACCGCTGACCACGTTGGTGCCCATGAACGCCATGTTTTCCAGCTCCAGCGCGCTGGCGGCCTCGCCGCGCACGGCCGCGTGCTTCTCCACGGGCAGGGACTCGCCCGTCAGCGCGGCCTGCGCCACGAACAGATCCTTGGCGGCCAGGATGCGGCAGTCCGCCGGGATCATGTCTCCGGCCGAAAGCAGCACCACGTCGCCGGGCGCCAGCTCCGCCAGCGGCAGCTCCCGGCCGCGCGGCGCGCCGCCGCGCCCCGCCCGGCCCTGGCCCGGCGCCTCGTCCCGACGCAGCACCGTCGCCGTGTTCTGGACCATGGCCTTCAGGGCCTCGGCCGCGCGATTGGAACGGCGCTCCTGGATGAAGCGCAGCACGGTGGATATCGCCACCATGGACCCGATGATGAACACCGCCGTCCAGGACTGCTCGCCGGGCCCGGCCGTGTGCACGTCGGTAAGCCAGGACAGCGCGGCCAGCGCCGTCAGCAGCAGGTTGAAGGGATTGCGGTAGGACAGCCACAGGTGCAGCGGCCAGCCCAGCGGCTTTTCCTGGGCCACCTCGTTGCGGCCATGGCGGGCCAGGGCGGCCTGCGCCTGGGCCTCGGTCAGCCCGTCGCGGCCGCTTTCGTAGCGCGCATAGAGCGCGGGCAGGTCCAGGCGCGCCAGCGCCAGCATCCGGCGGTTGGCGCGCCGGGCGGCCGCGGCCGACATGGCCCCGTGGCCGTTGCGCTCAAGGATGGGCGCGCGGCGGAAATGGCCGGCGCCGCGGCGCAGCCGGGCCGCGGCGGAAAAGAAGGATTTCAGGTGTTTGAACATCGGAGTGCTCCGCTTGTCATTGGTGTTCTGGGAGACACTGACGGCCAGGCGCGGGCGAGCGCGGGCCGAACGCCGCCGCGGCCCTCGTGCGGGGGGCCGTGATCCGTCGCGTACGGGCGTGCGCAGGCGCCGGCGCAATGCAGCCGGTGTCCGGGTCGCGTCAAGGTCGCGCCGGGTGCGGAAACGGAAGGGGGAGCGGGGAGAGATGCCGGGACCGGCGCGCGGGGCGGCCAGCCGGATGCTCAGGCTGCGAATTCCGTACGGACCGGGATGACTATCCGGCCGGTCGGCTCGCAAGGAGAAGACGGGTCAGACAGCCACGCCGGGACCGCGCACTGGGCGCAATCGAGGGTCAGGGTCTAAGGCACTGGGCATGGTCTCGCTCCAGGAAGAAAAAACGAAAGCGCGGGGCTCAGGCCGCAGTGCGCGCGCCGCCGGCCATGCCTGCCGCCGCGCCGGCCCCGAAGCGCACGTGGCGCACGGCGGGATTGGCGCTGAGGCGGCGCGCCTGCGACATCAGTTCGCCGCGCAGCTCGGGCGGGCAGTTCACGGTAATGCAGGCCGAGGCCAGCTCGGTGTCGCGGCCGGTGTCGACCTGTACCCGGGCCACGTCGAGGCCCGCGGCGCTGAAATCGAGACAGATCTGCTTGCGCAGCGCGCCGATTTCGTCACGCGGGCAGACGACGGTCAGGCGAGAGGTGCCGCGACGGCGGCCTTGGGCGGCGTGGCGGTCCACGCCGGCGCGGCGCAGGAACAAATCAAAAAAACGCATAGCGACCTCCATTGCGAAAACGGGAAGCGAAATCGCGGTCATCCGCGCGCGCAACGGCCGCGCTTGCGCACGGGGCGCGCAAGCGGGCGCGGACGCTGCAACGAGCGGCGGTTCTGGCGTTAAGGCGTTGGGGAGTATCCCGTCAAGCCGCGGGGCTTGCGCTCAGGGGCCGGCGAGCGGAAGCTCGCGATTCGGACCTGGCTTGGGTGGGATGCGCCGCAACCTGCATGACAGGATGCGGCAGAGGGCGTTCTGCGTGGATCCTGTCAGGCAGCGATGTCGATGCAAGATCGACTACTGTCGCCGGAATCGGTATTCACGAAAACTGCTCCTGGGATTGAAAACGGATAAATTTTACGCGGGTTTGCCCGTACGGACAAGGGTTTGCCCGAACAACCCGCGCAATCGCCGGCACCGCGCCGCTCAGGCGTGGAAATGCCACCCGAGGTAGACGGCGAACAGCGCGTAGAAGCCGCCGGCCGCCGACAGGGCCGGCACGCTCATGCCGGCGCGGCGGAAGCGCAGCCACAGCATGCCGATGGAAAACATGGTGACGAAACCCGCCGTCAGCAGCGGGCCGTCCAGCAGCCACGGGGTCAGGAAAATGCCCAGGGCGCTGGGAATGGTGGCCTGGATCATCATGGCGCCCGAAATATTGGCCAGCGCCAGCCGCTCCTTGCCCTGGCGCACCCAGATGAGCGCGTTCATGATTTCCGGCAGCTCGGTGGCGACGGGCGCCAGCAGCAGCGCCGCGACGTGCGGCGAGGCTCCCATGGCCACGCCGAGCAGCTCGATCTGGTTCACGAACACCCGCGAGGCGCCTGCGATGACGAGCAGGGCGAGCACGGTCTGGGTCACCGCCCAGCCCATGCTGGGGTCTTCGTCGCGCGGGCGCAGCTTGAGGGGTTCGAGGTCTTCGCAGTCCAGGCATTCGTCGTCGCGGCTCAGCTCGCGCTTGACGTAGAGCGCGTAGGTGCCCAGGAACAGCAGCCCCAGCCACGGCTTCCAGGCAAAGGCCAGCAGCCCCAGGCCCACCTTGGCCACGAAAATGCCCATGAACCATGCCTGATCGCGGGCCAGGCGCTGCTGGTCCGCGTTGATACAGGGCACGCCCGCCGCCTGCCCGTTGCGGCGGCGCCACAGGGCCAGCCCCACCACGGCGTAGGCCAGGGTCGCCAGCACCAGCGGGCCGCCCATGGCGGCGCCCACGCCGATGTCTTTTTGCTCCGGGGAAGTGCCGAACACCACGGCCATGAAAGTCACTGCGCTTTCGGGCAGCGCGGTGCCGAAGGCCGCCAGCACGGTGCCGGTGGCGGTGGCGCCCAGCTGGAAGCGGTGGCCGACCCATTCCACGCCGTTGACGAAGAACTCGCAGGCGAAATAGATGACGGCGGCGGACAGGAAAAACAGGAAGAGCGTGAGCAGCATATAGGCGAGCCGGACGAGCAGATACCCATGGCGCGACATCGCGGCTCGCCCGGCCAGGGTGAACGCGATGCGGCCAAAGGTCTCGCCGGGCTGCTCCATGCGCGGGCATGCCGCCTGCATGAATGCCGTCCGCGCCATGGGATCCAGGCTCTTGCTGCGCAAGGCCGAACCGCCAAGTCTGTTGACGCGGACTCCTTTGGGGGCAAAGGATGGCTACTCCCCAATGACAGAGGCGCGATTGTAGCAGCTTGAAAGCGCGTGTCCAGGTTTGCGCCGCGCCTCCGGCCCGGGCCGCGGCCGCCCTGCCGCGAGGCGATGACGGGTAAAGTAGTAGCGTCTCCCGCCACCTTCCGCGTGCCCGCCCATGAGCCTGCCTCCCTCCGACATCGCTCCCTTCGTCTCGCGCCGCCAGCGGCTCATGGCGCGCATGCGCGCCGAGGGCGGCGGCATCGCCATCCTGCCAACGGCGCCGGAAGCGTTCCGCAACCGCGACGCGGAGTATCCGTACCGGCACGACAGCGACTTCTTCTACCTCTCCGGATTCACGGAACCGCAGGCGTGGCTGGTGCTGGTCGCCGGCGCCGAAGACCGGGCGCTGCTCTTCTGCCGGCCGCGCCATGCCGAGCGCGAAATCTGGGAAGGCCGGCGTTTCGGTCCCGAGGCGGCGGCCGCGCATTTCGGCTTCGACGACGCCTACCCGGTGGACGCGCTGGACGAAGTGGTGCCGCCCCTGCTGCTCGACCAGCCGGTTCTGTACGGCCCGCTGGCCGAAGACCGCCGCACCGACGGACAAGTGATGCGCTGGATGGCGCGGGCGCGCGAATCCGCGCGCGGCGGGCGCAAGCCGCCCGAGCGCCTGGCGGACCTGCGGGCCATGCTGGCGGAAATGCGGCTGGTCAAGGACGCGAGCGAAATCGCGGCCATGCGCAAGGCGGCGAAGATCTCGGCGGGCGCCCATGCGCGCGCCATGCGCGCCGCCCGCCCCGGCATGCGCGAGTACGAACTCGAGGCCGAGCTGCTTTACGAATTCCGGCGCCACGGCGCCCAGTCGGTGGCCTACAACAGCATCGTGGCCGCCGGCGCCAACGCCTGCGTGCTGCACTACCCCGCGGGCGACGCGGTCATGCGCGACGGCGACCTGGTGCTCATCGACGCGGGCTGCGAGGTGGACAGCTACGCCAGCGACATCACGCGGACCTTCCCCGTCAACGGCCGCTACAGCGGCCCGCAGCGGGCGCTGTACGACCTGACGGTGGCGGCGCAGGAGGCGGCCGTCCGGGCCACCGCGCCCGGCCGCGGCTTCAACGAGGCGCACGAGGCGGCGGTGCGCGTGCTGGCCCAGGGCATGCTGGACCTGAAACTGCTCAGGGGCTCGCTGGACGGCGTCATCGAATCGGGCGAGTACAGCCGGTTCTACATGCACCGCACGGGGCACTGGCTCGGCCTGGACGTGCACGACGCGGGCGACTACCGCCTGCCGGGCGCCGGCGCGGACCGGCCCTGGCGCCCGCTGCAAACCGGCATGATGGTCACGATCGAGCCCGGCATCTACGTGCGGGCGGCCGACGACGTGCCCGAGGCGTACTGGAATATCGGCATCCGCACCGAGGACGACGCGCTGGTCACCGACGAGGGCTGCGAGCTCATCACCCGCGGCGTGCCCGTGCATGCCGGCGAAATCGAGGCCCTGATGCGCGAGTGACGCCCGCCCGCAAAAGCGCGGCTCAGAGCACGTACCCGTCCAGCCAGCCCATGGCCACCCAGACGTACACCACCACCATCGCGATCGCGAACATGGTGACGGTCGCCCCGATCAGGCAGGCCAGCAGGGCCACCAGCACCGGGCCCCAGCCGGTGCGGGACGGCCGGTCCAGGCCCGGGTTGTAGAGGCGGTCGAATTTCTCGTCGGACATGAGCGAAAACACCGCGCTTTCGACAAAGCCATCGATCACCGGAACGAAAACCAGGAAAAAGGCAGGGTTGTCGTACCAGACCGGATAGAAGCGGAAGGCGCAGAACAGGCAGACCGCCGAGAACGCGGTCACGGCCCAGGCGTGGCGGCGGCCCAGGTACCACCAGTGCGCGCCCAGGCCGCCGAGAAAGCAGGCCAGGAGGCCGACCGCCACCTTGCCGCGCGGACGGCGCGCGGCGGGGCCCGATAACGATGAAGAAACCTGAGCTTGCGTCATGTCGTCACGTCGTCATGTCGGTGGAAACGGGAATGAGGCGCAGCGGCGCCGTGCCATGGCGCCCGCAGGGGGGCGGCCCGCCGGGCGGACCCATTGTAGTGGCAGGCGCGGCGGGAGGGGGCGGGTAAAATCCGCCGCATGACTACGTCCGCCTTCGACATCGCGATTCTCGGCGCCGGCCCGGTGGGCCGGGTACTGGCTCTGATGCTGGCGCGCGAAGCGCCGGACCCGGCCCGCATCGCGCTCGTCCAGGGCGCCGCGCCGGGCGCCGTTCCGCCGGCGGCGGCGGACCCGCGCGTGCTGGCCATGAACCAGGGCAGCCGCGTGCTGCTGGAGTCGCTGCATGCGTGGCCCGAGCGCTCGGCGGATATCCGCCACATCCATGTGTCCCAGCGCGGCCGCCTGGGCCGCACCCTCATCCAGGCCGCCGATTTCGGCGTGCCGCAGCTGGGCAGCGTGGTGCCCTATGCGGGCCTGCACGCGCACCTCGAAGCGCGCGTGGCCGCCAGCGGCGTGACCGTGCTTTCGGGCCCGCCGGCGCGCATCGACGTCCAGGATGCCGACGGCATCGAAATCGTCCAGGGCGACTCGCGCCTGCGCTGCCGCGTGGCCGTGCAGTCCGACGGGGCGGGCGCGCCGGATGTCAGGCGCGAATACGGCCAGCACGCGGTGCTCGCCACCGTGCGCGCCGCCCTGCCCCGCCCGGGTTGGGCCTGGGAACGCTTCACCCCCGAAGGACCGCTGGCCCTGCTGCCGCATCCCCAGCAGGCCGACGCCTGTTCGGTGGTCTGGTGCAGCGCGCCGGCGCGCGCCGCCGAGCTGGCCGGGCTGGACGACGCGGCGTTTTCGCGGGCGCTCACGGAGGCTTTCGGCGACCGCCTCGGGCGGCTCCATGCCCTGGCGCCGCGCCATGTGTTTCCGCTGGCCCTGAGCGCGCGCCGCGCCCAGGTGCAGGGACGCACCGTCGCCATCGGCAATGCCGCCCAGACCCTGCATCCGGTGGCCGGCCAGGGCCTCAACCTGGGGCTGCGCGATGCCGCCCGCCTGGCGCAGGCGCTCGCTCCCTGGCTGCTGGCGCCGCAAGCCAGCCCCGCGCCTGCGCTGGACGAATTCGCCGGCGCGCGCCAGTTCGACCGCTACCTGACCGCCGGCATCACCGACCTGATGCCGCGCGTCTTCGCCACCCGGCTGGCGCCGGTGGAGCATGCCTGCGGGCTGGCGCTGCTGGCGCTGGATCTGTCTGCCGGGCTGCGCGCGCCGCTCGCGCGCCACCTGCTGCAAGGGTTCCGCGCCTGACGGCCCTTTCCGATACGGCCCCCTTTGCGGGGGCCGCCGCCCTCCGGCGGCCGCGGCTGTTACCAGGCCGCCGGCACGGTAAAAAAGAGGGTTGGATCGAGGCGGTTAAAATGTGAGCATGCGCATCGGCCCGTGGACTCTCCCCAACAACGTTCTGGTCGCGCCCATGGCGGGCGTGACGGACCGTCCTTTCCGCCAGCTTTGCAAGAAACTGGGGGCGGGTTACGCCGTGTCCGAAATGGCGGCGAGCAATCCCAGGCTCTGGGACAGCGTCAAAACCTCGCGCCGCCTCAACCACGACGGCGAGATCGCCCCCGTTTCGGTGCAGATCGCGGGAGCGGACCCCGCGATGATGGCGGAAGCCGCCGTGTTCAATGCGCACAAAGGCGCGAAGATCATCGACATCAATATGGGCTGCCCGGTCAAGAAGGTGTGCAACGTGGCCTCCGGCTCCGCGCTGCTGCGCCACGAAGACCTGATCGCGCGCATCCTGGAGGCGGTGGTCGAAGCCTGCGCCCCCCTGGGAGTGCCGGTCACGCTCAAGACCCGCACCGGCTGGGACCGCGAAAACCGCAATGCGTTGCGGGTGGCCCGGCTGGCCGAGAACGCCGGCATCGCCGCCCTGACGCTGCACGGCCGCACCCGGGCCGACCTGTACGCGGGCAAGGCCGAGTACGACACCATACGCGCCGTCAAGGCCGAGATCGGGATTCCCGTGATCGCCAACGGCGACATCGATTCCCCCGAGAAAGCCCGGCGCGTCCTGGATTACACTTCTGCCGATGCGGTCATGATCGGCCGGGCCGCGCAAGGCCGTCCCTGGATTTTCCGCGAGATCGACCACTACCTGCGCACCGGGCGGACGCTGGCGCCGCCCACCCATGCGGAAATGCGCGAGCTGCTGCTCGAACATCTCGACGACCACTACCGCTTCTATGGCGAGCACACCGGCGTGCGCACGGCGCGCAAGCACATAGGCTGGTACCTGGAAAGCCTGCCGGGCGCGGACGCGTTCCTCGCCCGCATGAACCGGATCGACAACACCCGCGACCAGTGGCGGGCCGTGGCCGACTGGTTCGATCTCCTGCAAGAGGAGGCCGGCTCCGGCCGGCCCCCTGCGGACGGCCCGGACGCCCCTGCGGGCGGCGCCGGGCAGTCCGGCATCACGCGCGGCGGCACTCATCCGGCGCCCGCCGCAAACGCCCTGCTGGCGGCATAACCGCCTAACACCAACATAAAAATATCTGTACTCCCATGAGCAAGAAAGATGTCCTGGAAGAATGCGTGCGCGCCAGCCTGGAGCGCTATTTCGAAGACTTGGGCGAATCCGAGCCCCACGACATGTGGGACATGGTGATGCGCTGCGTGGAGCGCCCGGTGCTCGAAGTGGCCCTGGAACGCTCCGGCGGCAACCAGTCGCGGGCGTCCGAAATGCTGGGCATCACCCGCAACACGCTGCGCAAGAAGCTGCTGGCGCACAACATCCAGGTATAGCTTTCCGCGGGCGGCTCCGGCCGTCCTCCGATTTCCCATCCGACCTGAACGAGAAAGGCCCGCGCGCCTCCTTCCGTCCCCATCATGAAAATCGAAACCGCCCTGATCTCGGTGTCCGACAAGACCGGCATCGTTGAATTCGCCCGCGCCCTGGCCGCGCGCGGCGTGCGCCTGCTTTCCACGGGAGGCACCGCCCGCCTGCTGGCCGACGCCGGCCTCGCCGTGACGGAAGTGGCCGCCCACACCGGCTCGCCGGAAATCCTCGACGGCCGCGTCAAGACGCTGCACCCCAAGATCCATGGCGGCCTGCTGGCCCGCCGCGACAGCGCTGAGCACATGGAAACCATCAAGCAGGCGGGCATCGACCGCATCGACATGCTGGTGGTCAACCTGTACCCGTTCCGCGAAACCGTCGCCAAGCCCGGCTGCACGTTTGCCGACGCGGTCGAGAACATCGACATCGGCGGCCCCGCCATGCTGCGCGCCGCCGCCAAGAACCACGGCACCGAGGCCGGCGGCGTGACCGTCGTGATCGACCCGGCCGACTACTCGCGCGTGCTGGCCGAGATGGACAACGGCGGCAAGACTTCCTACGGCCTGCGCCTGGCGCTGGCGGCCAAGGTGTACGCGCATACCGCCGCCTACGACGGCGCCATCGCCGCCTACCTGAGCAGCCTGGCCGAGCCCGAGCCCGCCCAGGACGCCGCGCCCGCCCGCAACGACTGGCCGGGCACGCTGACCATCCAGGTCAGGCAGCAGCAGGCGCTGCGCTATGGCGAAAACCCGCACCAGACCGCCGCCTTCTACGTGGACGGAGAGCGTCACGCCGGCCTGCTGGGCAACTACCGCCAGCTCCAGGGCAAGGAACTTTCGTACAACAACATCGCCGACGCCGACGCGGCCTGGGAATGCGCGCGCAGCTTCGAGGCGCCGACCTGCGTGATCGTCAAGCACGCCAACCCCTGCGGCGTGGCCGTGGGCGAGAACACGCTGGATGCCTACCAGAAAGCCTTCAAGACCGATCCCACCTCGGCCTTCGGCGGCATCATCGCGTTCAACCGCCCCGTGGACGCCGCCACGGCGGAAGCCGTCAGCGCGCAGTTCCTGGAAGTGCTGCTCGCGCCGGCCTATGACGGCGCGGCGCTGGCCATCCTGGCCGCCAAGAAGAACGTGCGCGTGCTGGAAGTGCCCATGGGCACGGGCCAGAACGCGTTCGACGTCAAGCGCGTGGGCGGCGGCTGGCTGGTGCAGAGCCCGGACGCCTACAACGTGCCGCGCGATGCGCTGAAGGTGGTGACCCGGCGCCAGCCCACCGAGCAGGAAATGAACGATCTCATGTTCGCCTGGAAGGTGGCCAAGTACGTCAAGTCCAACGCCATCGTGTTCACGGGCGGCGGCATGACGCTGGGCGTGGGCGCGGGCCAGATGAGCCGCATCGACTCCGCCCGCATCGCCTCCATCAAGGCGGAGAACGCCGGCCTGACCCTGCAGGGCTCGGCCGTGGCCTCGGACGCTTTCTTCCCGTTCCGCGACGGCCTGGACGTGGTGGTGGCGGCCGGCGCGAGCTGCGTGATCCAGCCCGGCGGCAGCGTGCGCGACGACGAAGTCATCGCCGCCGCCGACGAGCACGGCATCGCCATGGTGCTGACCGGCACCCGCCACTTCCGCCACTGATGCGCGTCCTCGGCATCGATCCCGGCCTGCGCCGCACCGGCTTCGGCGTGATCGATGCCGACGGCATGCGGCTGCGCTACGTGGCCAGCGGGACCATCGTGGTCCCGCCCGCGCTGCCGCTGCCGGAGCGGCTCAAGGTCATCCTGGACAACCTGCGCCAGGTGGCGCGCGACACTCGGCCCGACGTGGCCGCGCTCGAAATCGTCTTTCTCAACACCAACCCCGCTTCCACCCTGCTGCTGGGCCAGGCCCGCGGCGCGGCCCTGTGCGCGCTGGCCGACAGCGCGCTGGACGTGCATGAGTACACCGCCCTGCAGATCAAGAAAGCCGTGGTGGGAACGGGCCGCGCGGCCAAGGAACAGGTGCAGATGATGGTGCAGCACCTGCTGTCGCTGGACGGCGCGCCCGCGCCCGACTCGGCCGACGCGCTGGCCTGCGCCATCTGCCACGCGCACGTGGGCCCCTTGCAGGGCAAGCTCGAACGCCTGGGCGCCAGCCTGGGCGCGGCGGGCAGGACGCGGCTGCGCAACGGCCGCCTGGTGGGCTAGGGCGAACACGCCCTGGAACCCCGGCGCCCGGCTTTGTATAGAATCGCGGCATCGCCGCGCCCGCGGCCCCTCCCCTGCCTGGACCCGCCATGATCGGACGCATTACCGGAACCCTGATCGAGAAACTGCCGCCCACCGTCTGCGTGGACGTCAACGGCGTGGGATATGACATCGACGTGCCCATGAGCACGCTCTACGCGCTGCCCGAGACGGGCGCGCGCGTGACGCTCTATACCCACCTCACCGTGCGCGAAGACGCCCACATCCTGTATGGCTTCGGCACCGCGGCCGAGCGCGGGGCGTTCCGCGAGCTCATCAAGGTCAGCGGCATCGGCGCGCGCACCGCGCTCGCGGTGCTGTCGGGGCTCTCGGTGGCCGAACTGGCGCAGGCCGTGACGCTGCAGGAATCGGGCCGCCTGACCCGCGTGCCGGGCATCGGCAAGAAAACCGCGGAACGGCTGCTGCTGGAAATGCGCGGCAAGCTGGGCGCCGACATCGGCGCCGCGCCCCATGCCGCGCCCGACAGCCAGTCGGACATCCTGAACGCGCTGCTGGCGCTGGGCTATTCGGAAAAGGAATCGCTCGCCGCCCTGAAGAACCTGCCCGAAGGCGTGGGCGTGTCGGAAGGCATCAAGCTCGCCCTCAAGGCCCTGGTGCGCTGAGGGCGACCGGCCAGGGCGACCGGCCAGGGCGACCGGCCAGGGCGACCGGCGAGGGCGACCGGCGAGGGCGACCGGCGAGGGCCGCGCGTTTCAGCGCAGCGGCGTGCCGCCGCGCAGGTAGCCGGGCGCCACCGCCTCCAGCCCGGTGGGCACCACGCGCAGCTCCGGCGCGATGGGCCCGGCGCAGACGTTGTCGGTGCGCAGCGAGTCGAGATTGTCGCGCGACATCAGCGGCTCTCCCGGCATGCACTCGAACAGCCGCGCCTGCAGGCGCCCCAGGCCCATGGGCACCGGCAGCACCGGGCGCGGATGGCCGCCCCAGGCCGCGCACAGCCGCGCGATCTCGCCCAGCGTGTAGACCTGCGGACCGCCGAGTTCGTATGTCTTGCCGCCCGCGTGGGAATCGGTCAACGCGGTTTCCATGGCCTTGACCACGTCGCCCACGTAGACCGGCTGCATGCGCGCGCCGGCGCCCGCCAAGGGCAGCGCCGGCAGGCAGCGGGCCAGGCGGGCGAAGCGGTTGGTGAACTTGTCGTCGGGGCCGAAGACCACGGAGGGGCGGAAGATGGTCCAGCCTTGCGGGTTCCAGTCGGCGAATTCCTGCTTGACGGCGGCTTCGCCGTCGCCCTTGGAACGCTGGTACATGCTGGGACCGCCGGAATCCGCGCCCAGCGCGCTCATGTGCAACATGCGCCGCACGCCCTGACGCCGGCAGACTGCCGCCAGTCGCTGCGGCAGGTGCACATGCACGCGGGCGAAGTCGGATCCGTAGGGCCGGCCGCTGTTTCCATGCAGAATGCCCGCCAGATTGACCACCGCATCACAGCCCTCGGCCAGGCGATCGAGCGTGGCGTCGTCCTGGACATCGGCCTCCAGCACCGTGACGGTGGGCAAGAGTTGCAGGTCGCGCCCCCGCGCGTAGAGGCGGGAGGGAACCAGAACCTGATGCTGGCCGGCGCTCAGGCGCGCCACCAGATGACGGCCGATGAAGCCGGTGCCGCCGATGACAAGAATACGCATGTAGCAGCCCCTCTCGTGCGTCGGGATTCAAGCCCGATTCTGCCCTGCGTGGACGACAACCGCAAGCGCGGACGGCGCCGGCGCGCCGCTCGCGCCTGATATGCGTCTAGGAAGCCAGCAGGCGGGCGTAGGACGCCAGGTCGACGTTGCCGCCGCTGATGATGACGCCGACCCGCGCACCGCGCACCGGCACCACGTTCTGCAGCACGGCCGACGCGGCCAGGCAGCCGGTGGGCTCCACCACCATCTTCATGCGCTCGGCGAAGAACTTCATGGTGGAGACGAGCTGCTCGTCCTTGACCGTGACGATGTCGCGCACGTACTTCTGGATGAGCGGGAAGGTGAGATGCCCGAGATGCGTGGTGGCGGCGCCGTCGGCCAGGGTCTTGGGCGCCTGGATTCGGACGATTTCGCCTTTGCGCAGCGATTGCTGGCCGTCGTTGCCGGCCTCGGGCTCCACGCCGTACACCAGGCAGCGCGGGCTGAGGGCGTAGGCCGAGAGCGCCGAACCCGACAGCAGGCCGCCGCCGCCCAGACAGACGAACAGGTAGTCCAGTTCGCCGACTTCCTCGAACAGCTCCTTGGCGGCCGTGCCCTGGCCGGCGATCACGTCGGCGTGGTCGTAGGGCGGGATCAGCGTGGCGCCGGTTTCGGCCTGGATGCGGCGCGCGATGTCTTCGCGGTCTTCCGTGTAGCGGTCATAGGTGACGATCTTGCCGCCATAGCCTTCGGTGGCGGCGCGCTTGGCCGCGGGCGCGTCCAGGGGCATGATGATGGTGGCCTGCACGCCCTGCAGCCGCGAAGCCAGCGCGATGGCCTGCGCGTGGTTGCCGGACGAGAACGTCAGCACGCCGGCGGCGCGCTGACCGGGCGTCAGGCGCGCGATGGCGTTGTAGCCGCCGCGGAACTTGAAGGCGCCCATGCGCTGGAAGTTTTCGCACTTGAAGAAGACCTGCGCTCCGGCGACGGCGTTCGCCGTGGCGGAGGTGAGCACCGGCGTGCGATGCGCGTTGCCGGCCAGGCGCTCGCTGGCGCGCACGACGTCGTCATAGGAAGGCAGTTCGGGCTGCTGCATGGAGATCGGTCCTTGAATCGCGGGTACGGAAACCCTGCGATGATAAACCCGCCTGGCGCCGGCGCGGACGGCCTACTTGCCGAACAGGTCGCCGCTCGCGCTGGCCGCGCCGGCGGGCGGCGTGAGGCCCAGGTGGCGCCAGGTGGTCAGCGTGGCGGTGCGGCCGCGCGGCGTGCGCTGCAGGTAGCCGTGCTGGATCAGGTAGGGCTCGATGACGTCCTCGATGGTGTCGCGCTCTTCGCCGATGGCGGCGGCCAGGCTGTCCACGCCCACCGGCCCGCCGTCGAACTTGTGGACGATGGCTTCCAGCAGCTTGCGGTCCATCAGGTCCAGGCCCTGCGGGTCCACCTCCAGCATGGAAAGCGCCCGGCCCGCCACATCGGCGTCGATGAGGCCGCCCGCCTTGACCTCCGCGTAGTCGCGCACGCGGCGCAGCAGGCGGTTGGCGATGCGCGGCGTGCCGCGCGCGCGGCGCGCGACCTCGGCCGCGCCCTCGGGCGTGATGGCGGCGTTGAGCAGGCCCGCGCTGCGCGTCACGATGCGGCCCAGGTCGGCAGCGTCGTAGAACTCCAGGCGCGAGACGATGCCGAAACGGTCGCGCAGCGGATTGGTCAGCATGCCGGCGCGCGTGGTGGCGCCCACCAGCGTGAAGGGCTGCAGGTCCAGCTTGACGCTGCGCGCGGCCGGGCCTTCGCCGATGAGGATGTCGATCTGGAAATCCTCCAGCGCCGGATACAGAATTTCCTCGACCACCGGCGACAGCCGGTGAATCTCGTCGATGAACAGCACGTCGTTCTTCTCGAGATTGGTGAGCAGCGCGGCCAGGTCGCCCGGGCGCTCCAGCACCGGGCCGGACGTCTGGCGCAGCTGCACCCCCATTTCGTGCGCGATGATGTGGGCCAGCGTGGTCTTGCCCAGCCCGGGCGGGCCGAAGAGCAGGACGTGGTCCAGGGCCTCGCCGCGCTGGCGGGCGGCGGCGATGAAGATCTCAAGCTGCTCGCGCGCGCGCTGCTGGCCGACGTACTCCTGCAGCGCCTTCGGGCGCAGGGCGCGTTCGATGGACTCCTCGTTGGACGACACCGGTTGCGGCGTCACGATGCGGGCAGTGTCGGCGCGGGTAGAGAGGGAATCGGACTGTATGGCCATGTTGCGGGAACGGCGATGATGAATGCAGCAAGCATCGTACCGTAATGCGGGCCGCGGCGCGCCCCGCCGGACGGGCGCGGCCGGCGGGGCGTACAGGCCCTAGTTTTCGGCCAGCGGCAGGCGGACGCGCACGCACAGCCCGCCGGACTCGGCCTGGCGCAGCTCCAGCGACCCGCCGTGCGCGCGCGCGATGGCTTCGGCCAGCGCCAGGCCCAGGCCCACGCTGCCGGTGCGGGTGCGGGCATCGTCGAGCCGGCTGAACGGGCGCAGGGCTTCGAGCCGGCGCTCGGGCGCGATGCCCTCCCCGTGGTCGGCCACGTCCAGCACGGCCTCGCGGCCTTCGCGGCGCAGGTGGATCTCGACCGGCGGCCGGGCATGGTTGAGCGCGTTGCCGATGAGATTGTCGAGCAGCCTCCCGAGCGCGACCGCGTCGGCCTGCACCGTGAGCCCCGGCTCTTCGTCCATGTGCAACCGCACGTCGGTGCCCGCGCCCTGCCAGGCGCCCACGCGCTCGGCCAGCCAGTCGCCCAGCGCCATGGGCGCATAGCGATAGGCGGCCGGGTCCGTGCCGCGCACGAAACCGATGAACTGGTCCACCATGTGCTGCATGTCGCGCAGATCGGTGCGCAGCCCTTCCTTGAGGTCGGAGTCGTCGGCCAGCTCGACCCGCAGCCACATGCGCGACAGCGGCCCCTTCAGATCGTGGGGCAGGCCGGAGAGCAGGGTGCGGCGCACCGAATCGGATTCGGCCAGCGCGTCGAGCATGGCGTTGAAGCGCTCGCCCAGCGCCCGCGTCTCGTGCGGGCCGGATGGCTCCACGCGCTGGGGCTGCCCCGCCGCCAGGCGGTCGGCGGCATCGGCCAGGCGCGTGAGCGGGCGGGTGATATGCCACGAGAAGCCCACCGCCAGCAGCAGCAGCAGGCCCAGCCCGCCCAGCCAGGCGGCGACAAACGGCATGGCCACGGGCGGGTCCAGGCGCTCGAGCGGGATCACGAGCCATTCGCGCAGGCGCGGAACGTCCTCGCTGGCGGAATTGGGCGCCAGCGAAATGAAGATCTCCGGCGTGGGACCGTGCGAGAGCGCCACGCGGGTGCCGTCGTTCAGGCGCTCGTTGAGCTGGCGGACCAGGTCGCGCAGGTCGCGCCGGATGTCGTCGGGCTCGTTCTCGTACCGGTGGCGGCGCATGGCCCGCTCGGCGTCGTCGCGGTCGCCGCCGGCCTGCGCGCCGCGGTCGCCGCCGTCGCCGGCGCGTTCATCGGGCGGAGGCGGCGGGCCGCGGTCGGGCACGCCGTCGGCCATGGGCGGAGGCGGCAGCGGCGGGCGGTGGGACCGGGGCGGCGGCGGGCGTCTGCCATTGAAGCGCTGCAGGCGCGCCTCGGCCGGCAGCACCCGCGACCACAGCCGCCACTGGTTCTGCGAGGCCGAACGCACGAATTCCGCGCGGTCTTCGGCGGGCACCTGCGACACCGCCGCCCGCAGGGTGCGGATGGTGGTGACGATGTAGCCGATGGCCACGTCTTCCATGAACTTGTGCCGGAAGTACGAAACCGTGACCAGCGTGGCGGCCTGGGTCAGCAGCACCGAGCCCAGGACCAGCAGGATGAGGCGGGTGCGCAGCGAGCGCGGCACCAGCAGGCCGGGAGAAAAACGCATCAGGGAGAGAAACGGTAGCCGATGCCCCAGACCGTCTGGATCCAGCGCGGCTGCTTGGGGTCGTCTTCGATCACGCGGCGCAGCCGCAGGATGGCGATGTCGATGGCGCGGTCGTTGCGCTCGCCGGCGTCGTCGTCGCGCGCGAGCGCGAGCAGCCGCTCGCGCGACAGCGGCTTGCCGGCGTTGCGCACCAGCGCCTCGAGCAGGTTGATTTCACCGCCCGTCAGCTTGACCACCGCGCCGTCGCGCGAGAGCTGGCGCGTGGAAGGATCGAAGACGAAGGGGCCGAACGAGACGGGCGAGTCCTTGGTGAGCGCCGAGGGCCCGCGCTTGCGGCGCAGCACGGCCTCGATGCGGGCCAGGAGTTCGCGCGGATCGAAAGGCTTGCCCACGTAGTCATCGGCGCCGGCCTCCAGGCCGATGATGCGGTCCACCGCCTCGTCGCGCGCGGTGAGCAGGATGACGGGGATGTCTTCGCCCTGCTCGCGCAGGCGGCGGCAGGCGTCGGCGCCGTCGCCGCCGGGCAGCATGCGGTCGAGCACCAGCAGGTCGGGCGCGTAGCGCGTGATGCGCGCGGGCAGGTCGCTGGCGTCGGGGGCGAGCAGGGTGTCGTAGCCGTGCCGGTTGAGGTAATCGGCCAGCAACTGGCGCAGGGCCGGGTCGTCGTCGACGACCAGCAGCTTGGTATGCGGATTTTCCATATCCGCCATAGTGGCGGCGCGGCCGCCGGACGGCAAGAGGGGGGAAATCAACTGAAATACGGCTGTTGCGCAATGTTGCCGGAAGGTTCGCGATCTCGAGGGCGGAACCCCACGGGCGCCGCCGACTCGACCTACAATGGGCCGCGCTGCGGCGCGCGCCTTGCCGGAGATCCGGCATTCGTTTACACCTGCGCGCCCTTCCCTAATACAGTGTAGTCATGGCCGTTCCTGCATTCCGGGGCGTTCGGCTGTTCCGCGCCCTATTTTCCGCCAGCCTGATCTGCTGCGCGCTGCCCGCCGCCAGCGCGCCCGGCGAGGCCCGCGCTCCGGACGCGGCCGTCTACGTCGCGAGCGGCATCGGCGTGCTGGCCCCCGTCCAGCCCGTGCCGGTGCGTCCCGCCGTGGACATCCGGGCGCGCGCCGTGCCGCTGGACCCCATGCCCTGCGACCTGCAGGCCGCGGAGCCGGCCCTGGACAATTCGGTGCGCGGCGGGGGCGACATGGAAATCCCCGGCACCGGGCCCGGCCTGTCGGGAGAGCCGGTGTTCCCGCCGCCCGAGGCCGGCCCCCTGAACTGTTCCGACCCCGACGCCGTCGGCGCCCAGCCCCCGCCTGTGTATTCCCTGGGACTGGAAAGCGGCGACGTGCCGCGCCCGCCGGTGGTGGTGATCTCGGGCGTATCCCGTCCGACCCGTCCCTGGTTTGCCTCGGTCAGCAGCCAGGAAGGGCTGCGCTACGGCGACCGCAACTGGAACTACCGCAGCCCGGACGGCCCCTCGGTCACGGTGGGCAACCTCAACACCAACGCGCCCGCCTGGGGCAGCGCCGCGCCGCTAGGCGGCATCCAGATCTCCAATTGGGCGGGCGCGTCGGCCACGCTGCCCGAAGGCAGCCTGGGCTATTCCTCCTCGATCGGGCGGCTCAACCTCATGGACCCCAATGCCCAGGCCGGCGCCGTGGACTACGGCGCCTCGGTCGGGACCGGCAGCGTGCGCTACGGGCTGACGCCGTCGCTCACGGTCGAGGGACAGATGCAGAGCGCCCCCTCGCTCACGAGCCGCGGGCTGGGCACCACCTACAAAACGGCCGGCTACGGCACCTTCCAGGTCGGCGCCACCGAAAGCACCTTCGACGCCAGCAACGCCTGGCGCTACCGCTTCGGCTACAGCGTGGACGTGGCCGACGCGGTCAACCTGGGCTACGTGAACGAACAGATCGGCGCGGGCTTCGGCGACATCGCCTCGTACACCGGCGGCGTGGCCGGCGCGCCGCAGACGCGCAACACCCTGTCGGCGGGCATCCCGATCTCCGGCTGGGGCACCCTGAGCGGCACCTACTCGGGCCTGCGCGAAGGCTCGGCCCTGGCCGAGGAACGGCTGGGCATTTCGCACAGCATGTTCGTGGCGCCCAAGGTGCAACTGGCCGTGGGCGCGGATCGCGACATCATCAGCGGCAACTACGAATGGCGCGCCAATCTCAGCATGCCGGTGGATACCTTCATGCGGGGCACCTGGCTCAACTGGTAGCCGCCCGGGCCGCGGCCGGAACCGCCCGGAAGACGGAAACCTCTCCTTCGTGGGCGGTCCGGCGCAAATGCGGCTTAAAATCCCCGCCATGATGCTTCCGCCCTACCTCCATGTCTGACCCGCGCGCCCTCGACATCCTCCAGCGCGTTTTCGGTTACGAATCCTTCCGCGGCGACCAGCAGGCCATTGTCGAACAGGTGATCGGCGGCGGCGACGCGCTGGTGCTCATGCCCACGGGCGGCGGCAAATCGCTGTGCTACCAGATTCCCGCGCTGGTGCGCGAAGGCACGGGCGTGGTCGTCTCGCCCCTCATCGCCCTCATGCAAGACCAGGTCGACGCCCTGACCGAGCTCGGCGTGCGGGCGGCCTACCTCAATTCCACGCAGGACTGGCGTGTGGCCCGCGAGGTGGAACAGGCTTTCCTGGCCGGCGAGCTGGATCTGCTCTACGTGGCGCCCGAACGCCTGCTCACCGACCGCTGCATGCAGCTGCTGGACCGCGGCCGCATCGCGCTCTTCGCCATCGACGAAGCGCACTGCGTGTCCCAGTGGGGGCACGACTTCCGGCCGGAATACCTGGGCCTGTCCACGCTGCACGAGCGCTGGCCCGACGTGCCGCGCATCGCGCTCACCGCGACCGCCACAGCCGCCACCCGGACCGAGATCGCGCAGCGCCTGGCCCTGGACGACGCCCGCCACTTCGTGTCGAGTTTCGACCGGCCCAACATCCGCTACCGCATCGTGGAAAAGAACGAGGTGCGCAAGCAGCTGCTCGAAATGATCCGCAGCGAGCACGAGGGCGATTCCGGCGTGGTGTACTGCCTGTCGCGGGCCCGGGTCGAGGAAACCGCCGATTTCCTGTGCGGCCAGGGCATCGACGCCATGCCCTACCACGCCGGCCTGAGCCCGCAGGTGCGGGCCGCCAACCAGGCGCGCTTTCTGCGCGAAGACGGCGTGGTCATGGTGGCCACCATTGCGTTCGGCATGGGCATCGACAAGCCGGACGTGCGCTTCGTGGCGCACATCGACCTGCCCAAGTCGGTGGAAGGCTATTACCAGGAAACCGGGCGCGCGGGCCGCGACGGCCTGCCCGCCACGGCCTGGCTGGCCTATGGGCTGCAGGACGTGGTGCAGCAGCGCCGCATGATCGACGAGTCCCCGGGCGACGAGATCTATCGCCGCCGCCTGGGGCAGCAGCTCGACGCCATGCTGGGGCTGTGCGAAACCGTGGAATGCCGCCGCATGCGGCTGCTGGCCTATTTCGGCCAGCAGATCGGCCCCTGCGGCAACTGCGACGTATGCCTGGAGCCGCCCCAGGCCTGGGACGGCACGGTCGCGGCCCAGAAGGTGCTGTCGGCGGTCTACCGGCTCTGGAAAGAGCGCGGCCAGCGCTACGGCGCGGGCCACATCATCGATATCCTGCGCGGCAAGGTCACCGACCGCACCCGCCAGCACGGCCACGACACCCTGTCCGTGTTCGGCGTGGGCCAGGACCTGAGCGAAACCGCCTGGCGCGGCGTGCTGCGCCAGCTGCTGGCGCAGGGGCTGCTCACGGTGGACCACGAAGGCTACGGCACGCTCGCCCTCACCGAGGGCAGCCGCGCCGTGCTCAAGGGCGAACGCCAGCTCATGCTGCGGCGCGAGCCCGAAAAGAAGGCCCGCTCGGGCAAGACGGCCGGCGGCCGCGCCAAGGCGGCGGTGGTGGACCTGCCGCCGGAGCTGCAGCCCGTTTTCGAGGCCCTGCGGGCCTGGCGCGGCGAAGTGGCCAAGAACCACGGCGTGCCCGCCTACGTCATTTTCCACGACGCCACGCTGCGGGAAATCGCGCTGGCGCAGCCGGACTCCATGGAAGCGCTCAGCCGCATCAGCGGGGTGGGCGCGCGCAAGCTGGAAGCGTACGGCGAGGAAATCCTGCAGCGCGTGGCGCGGCCGGTGCTCTGACCGAGCCGCCGCGCTCAGCGCGATTCGGCGGGAGGCGGGAGCAGCGGCACGGGCGCGCGCTCCTTGCCGAACACCGAGCGGTAGGCCAGGATGTTGAACACCAGCACGACGGGGATGCCGATCACGGCCCCCGCCATCACCAGGCGCATCGAGCCCAGCGCGCCCACGCCGTCCCAGATCGTCATGTCGTCCAGGATGAGATAGGGAAACAGGCTGTAGGCCAGGCCGCTGAGCATCAGCAGGAAAAGCCCCACGCACAGTACGAACGGCAGCCAGCTAAAGCGCTCGGCGCGGCCGGGCAGGCGCGCCAGCAGCATTTCCGCCGCCACGTAGCCCGCCAGCATCAGCACCCAGACTGTGGCCGCCACGCCCAGGTGGGCGATGTTGCTCCATTTGTAGAAAATGCCGGCGTTGGCCAGGCCCAGCGTGACGGCCACCGCCACCATGCCCACCGCCGTCCAGCGGATGGCGTGGCGCGCCCAGCCGGAAGCGCGCCGCTGCAGTTCGCCGTCGACCCGCATCACCAGCCAGGCCGCGCCCAGCAGCACGTAGGCCGCCACGGCGCACAGGCCCACGAACACGGCGAACCAGCCGTAGCCGGCATCGGTCTGGTAGCCGGTGGCGATGCGGCCCAGCAGCATGCCCTGGCCGAATGCGGTCATGAGCGAGCCCGCCCAGAAGCCGAAGATCCAGCGCGGCTTGTGCTCGTTGCGGGCCCGGATGCGGAACTCGAACGACACGCTGCGCAACACCACGCCCAGCACCATGAGCGTGAGCGGGCCGTAGAGCTTGCCCAGCACCGCGCCCCAGGCGAACGGAAAGGCCGCGGCGAACAGCCCCAGCCCCAGCAGCATCCAGAATTCGTTGGCGTCGCGCCAGGGGCTGAGCAGCCCCATCATGCGCCCGCGCTCCTCGGCCGGCGCAAGCTGGACCAGGATGCCCACGCCGAGGTCGAAGCCGTCGAGCACGAGGCCGGCGGCGATCACGGCGAACAGCATCGCCAGGAAGGCCAGCGGCATCCAGAAAGAGGGGTCGTCGGGATTCAGGCCCTGCGAAGCGGCCAGCATGGCGATCATGGAGAACCTCCTCCGGGTTTGCGCACCGGCACCACGCCATAGCGCGCCGCATGGAACAGCATGCCGGCGAACGCGGCCAGCAGCAACGCGTAGAGCACGGCGTAGCCCGCCATTCCGTACAGCACGGCGGCGGTGGAAGCCTGGCCGAGAATCTCGGTCTGGGTAACGGTGCCGTTCACCGCGAAAGGCTGCAGCCCGATGATGGACACCCACCAGCCCGCCACCACGGACAGCCCGCCCGAGAACATCATGCCGCGCAGCATGCGGTGCCACCCCGGCGAAAGCGCGGCGGGGTCCAGGCCGCGGCGCCAGACCCGGAAAAACGTGAGCCAGGCGGCCAGCGTCATGAGCAGGGCCAGCAATGCCGCCACGCGCAGCGACCAGAACGTCAGCGCCACCGGCGGCAGCATGCCCGAATACTTGTCCAGGCCGCGGTAACGGCCGTCTTCGTCGCGGTGCAGCCAGGCACCGCCCATGCCGTGGAACGTGATGTCGGCCTCATTGGCGCGGGCGCGCGCGTCGGGCCAGCCCAGCAGCACCAGCGCGGGCTCGGGCCCGCTCTCCCAGTAGCCCGCGGCGGCGGCCGCCTTGGCCGGCTGGAGCCGGGCCATGAGCTTGCCCGAGCCCGCCGCCACCGGGAACTGGAGCATGGTGGCCACCAGCGCGACCACCAGCCCGGTCTTGAAGGTGCAGCGCTCGCCATCGCCCAACGGGCGGCGCAGCGCCTGCAAGGCCGTCACGCCCAGCATCAGGAAGGCGGTGGCCAGCGCCGCGCCCACGAGCACCGTGCCCATGCGCCAGCCCAGCGAAGGATTGAACACCACGGCCACCCAGTCGTACACCTGGTAGCGGCCGTCCACCAGCAGCGCGCCCGCCGGAGTCTGCATCCAGGATTGCAGGGCCACCACCCAGAACACCGCCACCACCTGGCCCAGCGCCACCATGAACACCGCCAGGGTGTGCGCCAGGTCGGATACGCGGCGCTGCCCGAACAGCATGACGCCCAGGAAGCAGGACTTCAGCACGAACACCGACAGGATGCCGAAACCGAGGAGCGGCCCGGCCACGTTGCCGATCTTGTCCATGAGGCCGGCCCACAGGCTGCCGAGCTGGATCAGCACGGGCACGCTGGAGGCCAGCGCGAGCACGAAGGCCAGGGCGAAGATGCGCACCCAGAAGCGGTAGGCCGCCGTCCAGCCCGGCAGGCCGGTCATGCGGGCGCGGATCTTGAAGAACAGCAGGACCCAGGCAAGCGAAAGGGAAACAGCGAGAAAGAGCGCCAGGAAGCTCAGGCTGGCGACGAATTGCGTGCGCGCCAGCGATAGCGTCGAAATATCCATGCGTGTCAGTGTTCCGCGGCGCCGGGGTGGCCGCCTTGTTGCAGTCTCATGCGTGGTCCTTCCCTTTTTTCGATGGCCCTAAGTGTAGAGCCTGTTACCGCCGGGCGGGAGCGCCGGGGCGGCGGGCGGCCGGGGCGCAAACGCCGGAACGTGGCAAAATTGACGCTTTGTCGCTGCTTTTTCCTATTCTTTCCAGAATGACCTCCGCCACGACGCCACCGCCCGCCGCATCGAATTTCCTGCTCCATATCGTCGAGGACGACCTGAAGGCCGACCGGTTCCAGGGCAAGCTCTGGGCCGGCAAGCCCGGACCGGCGTCGGTGCAGGCGCAGGGCCGGCCCGATCCGGCCCGCATCCGCACGCGCTTTCCGCCGGAGCCCAACGGCTACCTGCACATCGGGCACGCCAAGAGCATCTGCGTCAATTTCGGGCTGGCGCGCGATTTCGGCGGCGTGTGCCACCTGCGTTTCGACGACACCAACCCGGAGAAGGAAGACCAGGAATACGTGGACGCCATCATCGAGGCCGTGCACTGGCTGGGCTTCGACTGGAAGGCGGACGGCAACGACAACCTGTATTTCGCCAGCGACTACTTCGGCTATATGTACGAATTCGCCGAAGCCCTGGTGGAAGCGGGCCATGCCTACGTGGACGAACAGAGCGCCGACGAGATCCGCGCCAACCGCGGCACGCTGACCGAACCGGGCGTCGATTCCCCGTGGCGCAACCGCCCCGCGGCCGAGTCGCTGGCCCTGCTGCGCGAGATGCGCGACGGCAAGCATCCCGACGGCAGCCTGGTGCTGCGCGCCAAGATCGACATGGCCTCGCCCAACATCAACCTGCGCGACCCCGTAATGTACCGGGTGCGCCACGCCACCCACCACCGCACGGGCAACCAGTGGTGCATCTACCCCATGTACAGCTGGGCGCACCCCGTGGAAGACGCGCTGGAAGGCATCACGCACAGCGTGTGCACGCTGGAATTCGAAGACCAGCGCCCCTTTTACGACTGGATCCTGGCGCGCCTGGCCGAGCTGGGCAAGCTGGCGCGGCCGCTGCCGCACCAGTACGAATTCGCGCGGCTGAACCTGAGCTACGTCGTCACCAGCAAGCGCAAGCTGCTGCAGCTCGTGCGCGAAGGCCACGTGGACGGCTGGGACGATCCGCGCATGCCCACCATCTTCGGCCTGCGCCGGCGCGGCTATACGCCGTCCTCCATCCGGCTGTTCTGCGACCGCACCGCCGTGTCCAAGTCCGACTCGCGCATCGACTACAGCCTGCTGGAGCAGGCCGTGCGCGACGATCTCGACCCGGTCGCGCCGCGCTCGGTGGCGGTGCTGGACCCGCTCAAGCTGGTCATCACCAACTACCCCGAGGGGCAGACCGAAACCTGCACCGCGCCGCGCAACCCGCACGACCCGCAGGCCGGCCAGCGCGAATTCCCCTTCTCGCGCGAGCTGTGGATCGAACGCGACGACTTCCGCGAGGAAGCGCCCAAGAAATACTTCCGCCTGTTCCCGGGCAACACCGTGCGCCTGAAGTACGGCTATGTGGTGCGCTGCACCGGCTTCACCCGCAACGAGGCCGGCGAAGTGGTGGAAGTGCAGGCCGAATACCTGCCCGACACCAAGAGCGGCACGCCCGGCGCGGACAGCGTCAAGGTCAAGGGCAACATCACCTGGGTCAGCGCCGCGCACGCCGTGCCCGCGCAGATCCACTTGTACGACCGGCTGTTCGCCGACCCGCGCCCCGACGCGGGCGACAAGGACTTCATCGCCTGCCTGAACCCCGACTCCAAGCAGACCGTCTCGGGCTGGCTGGAACCGGGCACCGTGGCCGCGCCCGGCGCCACCTGGCAGTTCGAGCGGCTGGGCTATTTCACGGCGGACATGAAAGACTCCACCCCCGAGGCCCCCGTGCTCAACCGCATCGTCACGCTGCGCGACTCCTGGGCCCAGGGCTGAGCCCGGGCCCGACGCCCTCCGGCCGTCCATGGCCGCCTGCCGCCGCCCGGCCCTACGAAAGCGGCGGCAGGCGGGTTATCATGCCCGACATTCCAGAGCCGGCCGGACGCGCCGTTTCCCGGCGCGCCGGGTCCCGGCCTCTTCCTGAACATGAACACTGAACCCCTAGCCCTGGATTTCAAGAGCGCCACGCTGTATGCCGTGCGCGTGGTGCTGCACGATGCGGACCCCGAGCGCCTGAACGCCGCGCTGGCCAAGCGCATGGCCGACGCGGGCAGCTTCTTCGAAAACGAGCCGGTGGTGGTGGACGCCAGCCGGGTCGACGCCCCGATCGACTGGCCCGCCCTGCTGGCCGCGCTGCGCGAGCACAACCTGCCTCCCATCGGCGTGGTGGCCGAGGGCGCCAACCTGGAGGCGGCGCGCGCCGCCGGGCTGACCGCCGTCGAGCTCTCCGCCACGCCCGTGCGCCAGCCCCAGGCGGTCGATCCCGCGCCGCCCAACGACGTCTCCACGCCGGTGCCCGCCGTGCAGGCGGCGGCGGTGGAAACCGCCCCCGCGCCCGCCGACACCTCGGCCGCCGGCGACAGGGCCGCGGCCGAAGCCGAGCCCCTGCCCGAGCGCGCCGCCCGCGCCACCACCTCGGCCCCGGCGCCCGCGCCGGCCGCGCCCCAGTCGTCCTCCGCCCTGGTCATCACCCGGCCGTTGCGCTCCGGACAGCGCGTCTACGCGCGGCATACCGACCTGGTCGTGATCGGCATGGTGAGCCAGGGCGCCGAAGTGATCGCCGACGGCAACGTGCACGTCTACGGGCCGTTGCGCGGCAAGGCCATGGCGGGCGCGCGCGGCGACACCTCGGCGCGCATCTTCACCACGCACCTCGACGCCGAGCTGCTGGCGGTGGCGGGCGTGTACCGCGTGGTCGAAGACAAGCTCGACCGCAGCCTGCAGAACCAGCCCGCGCTGGTGCGGCTGGACGGCGACACGCTGCGCATCGAGGCGCTCAAATCCTGAGCCTTTGCGCGCCCGCGGCGCACGCTTGCACACATTCTGTAAGAGAAGCCTTACACGGGCTTTTTGATTTACGATAACGCGATTTATTCGAACATAAGGGTTTGATCGTCATGACACGCATTGTTGTGGTGACTTCCGGCAAGGGCGGCGTGGGCAAGACCACGACGAGCGCCAGTTTTTCCGCGGGCCTCGCGATGCGGGGCCACAAGACCGCGGTCATCGACTTCGATGTCGGCTTGCGCAACCTCGATCTCATCATGGGCTGCGAACGCCGTGTCGTGTACGACTTCGTCAACGTCATCCAGGGCGAAGCCTCGCTCAAGCAGGCTCTCATCAAGGACAAGCAGCTTGAAAACCTTTTCATCCTGCCGGCCTCGCAAACGCGCGACAAAGACGCGCTGACGCAGGAAGGCGTGGAGAAGGTCATCGACGAGCTCAAGGAAATGGGCTTCGACTACATCGTGTGCGATTCGCCGGCCGGCATCGAGACCGGCGCGCTCATGGCCGCCTACTTCGCCGATGACGCGCTGGTGGTGACCAACCCCGAAGTCTCCTCGGTGCGCGACTCCGACCGCATCCTGGGCATCCTGGCCGCCAAGTCGCGGCGCGCGGTGCAGGGCGACGAGCCGGTCAAGGAATACCTGCTGCTCACCCGCTACAACCCCAAGCGGGTGGTGGACGGCGAAATGCTGTCGCTCAGCGACATCGAAGACATTCTGCGCATCAAGCTGATCGGCGTGATTCCCGAATCCGAGGCGGTGCTGCAGGCGTCCAACCAGGGCCTGCCCGCCATTCATCTCAAGGGCACGGACGTTTCCGAGGCCTACAAGGATGTGGTTTCGCGCTACCTGGGCGAAGACAAGGCCCTGCGCTTCACCGACTACGAAAAGCCCGGCCTGCTGAAGCGTCTGTTCGGAGGGAAATAAGCAATGTCCTTCCTGTCGTTTCTGCTCGGTCAAAAAAAGACCTCCGCCGCTGTCGCAAAGGAGCGGCTGCAGATCATCCTGGCTCACGAACGCGGCCGCGGCGAGTCGCCCGACTACCTGCCGCAATTGCAGCAGGAACTGATCGCCGTGATTTCGAAGTACGTGAAGATCAACCCCGAAGACATCAAGGTCCACCTCGAGCGCCAGGACACCCTGGAAGTGCTGGAAGTCAAGATCGAGATGCCGCAAAACGAAAACTGACGGCCGCGCGGGCCCGCGCGGCCCGCGCCCATGAAAAGAAAAACGCCGCGAACTTCGCGGCGTTTTTCCGTTGCGGGCCGGCGCGGCGCGCCGGCGGTGGATAAGGGCGCCCGGCCGGACTCAGTGCTTGCCGATCTGGTCGCCGATGACGCCGCCGATCGCGGCGCCGCCCACCGTGCCCAGCACGCCGCCGTTGGTGATGACCGCACCCGCGACGCCGCCCAGCGCCGCGCCGCCGACGGCGCTCTTCTGGCGATGGCTCATGCTGTCCCAGGAAGAGCAGCCCGCCATGGCCAGGGCCATGCAGGCCGCGATGCAGACTTTGCTGATAGATGCGAATTTCATGATGGGCTCCTGTTCTTGTCCCGGGACCGCCACGCAAGCCCTGCGCAGGCGCGCGGTCCTCTCGTAATTACCGAAGCTACAGCATCGCAAAATCCGTGCGCTCCGGCTGTGAAGTTTGCCCAGGAATTGTGTCAAACGGCGAACGAATCGGACGTGTTCCCCGTGACAATATTGCAGCATGCGCCTGCTATTTGACCAGACGTAACACTTCGCGGAAGCGCGGGTGCTCGCAAGTGTCCATCCATTCGAAGATGGCCATTTCCGAAGTGACGATTTCGGCGCCGTGGGCGCGCGCGCGGCGCAGCGCCGCATGGTGGTCCGAACCGCGCCGCGAGCCCGCGGCGTCCGCCACCAGCACGGCGCGCAGCCCCAGCCCCACCAGCCCCAGCACGGTCTGCAGCACACAGATGTGCGCCTCGCACCCCGCCACCAGCACGGTCTTGCGCGCGGGCGGCAGCCAGGCTTCGAAGCCCGGTTCGCGCACCGAGGAGAAGTGCATTTTCTGGAAGGTGGCCTGCACCGACGCGCTCAGCGGCTCCACCGTGGGGCCCAGCATCTTGCCGTGGTGCTCGGTGGCCACTACGGGCACGTCCAGCAGCCGGGCCGCCCGGGCCAGCGTGCCGGCGCGGGCCAGCACCGAATCGCCGTCGTGGATCACGGGCATCAGCCGCGACTGCATGTCGACGATGAGCAGCGTGGAATCGGAAGCGTTGAGCAGCATGGGAAGACTCCTGGCGTGGAAACTTCCGGCGCGGGGCTCCAGCCCCGCCCGGGCGCGATGTCCCATTATCGCCCCGCCCCCGGAAAGCAGGAACCCGGCGCGAAGCCGGGTTCCTGTGGTGTCTGCCGCGGCTTGCGCGCCTTACTTCAGGGCCTTGTAGCGCAGGCGCCGGGGTTTGGCGCCTTCCTCGCCCAGGCGGCGCTTCTTGTCGGCTTCGTATTCCTGGTAGTTGCCGTCGAAGAACACCACTTGCGAATCGCCTTCGAAGGCCAGGATGTGGGTGGCGATACGGTCCAGGAACCAGCGGTCGTGGCTGATGACCATGACGCTGCCGGGAAACTCCAGCAGCGCGTCTTCGAGGGCGCGCAGGGTTTCCACGTCGAGGTCGTTGGAAGGCTCGTCCAGCAGCAGCACGTTGCCGCCGGCGATGAGCGTCTTGGCCATGTGCAGCCGGCCGCGCTCGCCGCCGGAGAGCTGGCCCACGAGCTTGTTCTGGTCGCCGCCCTTGAAATTGAAGCGGCCCAGGTAGGCGCGCGCGGGCATCTCGAACTTGCCCACGGTGATCAGGTCGGCGCCGTCGGCCACGGCGTCGAACACCGACTTCTTGTCTTCGAGCGCATCGCGGGACTGGTCCACGTAGGCCAGCTTGACCGTCTGGCCGATCTTCACTTCGCCCGAATCCGGCTGCTCGCGGCCGGCGATCAGGCGAAACAGCGTGGACTTGCCGGCGCCGTTGGCGCCGATGATGCCCACGATGGCGCCGGGCGGCACCTTGAAGCTCAGGTTGTCGATGAGCAGGCGGTCGCCGTAGGCCTTGCTGACATTGGCGAATTCGATGACTTCGTTGCCCAGGCGCTCGCCCACGGGAATGAAGATTTCCTGGGTTTCGTTGCGCTTCTGGTATTCGTAGGACGACAGCTCCTCGAAGCGGGCCAGGCGGGCCTTGGCCTTGGCCTGGCGGCCCTTGGGATTCTGGCGCACCCACTCGAGTTCTTTCTTGATGGTCTTCTGCCGCGCGGACTCCGAGGCTTCTTCCTGCTTGAGGCGCTCTTCCTTCTGTTCGAGCCACGAGCTGTAGTTGCCCTTCCAGGGTATGCCGTGGCCGCGGTCCAGTTCGAGGATCCATTCGGCGGCGTTGTCCAGGAAGTAGCGGTCGTGGGTCACCGCCACCACGGTGCCCGGGAACTTGTGCAGGAACTGCTCCAGCCATTCCACGCTTTCAGCGTCGAGGTGGTTGGTGGGCTCGTCCAGCAGCAGCATGTCGGGCTTGGAGAGCAGCAGGCGGCACAGGGCCACGCGGCGCTTCTCGCCGCCCGACAGGTTGCCGACGATGGCGTCCCAGGGCGGCAGGCGCAGCGCATCGGCGGCGATTTCCATCTGGTGCTCGATGTCGTCGGCGCCGCTGGAGGCGGCCGCGGCGATGATGGCCTCGAGCTCGGCCTGTTCAGCCGCCAGCGCGTCGAAATCGGCGTCCGGCTCGGCGTAGGCGGCATAGACCTCGTCCAGCCGCTTCTTGGCCTGGACCACGGCGCCCAGGCCCTCCTCGACGGCCTGGCGCACGGTGTGCGCCGGATCGAGCTGCGGCTCCTGCGGCAGGTAGCCGATGTTCAGGCCCGGCATGGGAATGGCCTCGCCCTCGATCTCGCGATCCACTCCCGCCATGATCTTGAGCAGCGTCGACTTGCCCGAGCCGTTCAGGCCCAGCACGCCGATCTTGGCGCCAGGAAAAAACGAAAGGGAAATGTCGCGCAGGATCTGCCGCTTGGGCGGCACGATCTTGCCGACGCGATTCATGGTGTAGACGTATTGGGCCATGGGCTCGTACCGGAGATGTAGCTGACAAACCCATGATTGTAGGCCGGAACCTCGAAGCTAGACGGATGAACGCCGCCCGCGGGCCGGGCGGGGCCCCATTTGCGCCAGCAGCACGCCGGCCAGCGCCAGCGCGCCGCCCGCAATGTGGAACAGGTGCGGCCGTTCGCCCAGGAAAACGGCGGCGATGGCCACGGTGGCCACCGGCATCAGGTTGATGAAGACGCTGGCGCGGTTGGGCCCGAGGTGGCGCACGCCCTGCATCCAGAGAAAGGGCGCGAACAGGGACGGGAACACGCCCGCATACAGCACCAGCGGCAGGTTGTCGGCGTTCAGCGGCGAGGCGGGCGCCATGAGAAAGGCCGGCAGCTGGAAGATCACGCCGAAAAGCACCTGCACGTAGAGCGACTGCCACGGCCCCACCGGCAGCGCCCAGCGCCGCAGCAGCACACCGTACAGCGCGTAGGCGAGCGCCGCGCCGCCCATCAGCAGGTCGCCATGGTTCGCGCCCACCGACAGCAGCCGGGCGGGATCGCCTTCGCCGATGAGCAGGGCCAGCCCCGCCAGCGACACCACGCCGCCCGCCACCGCCGTCCAGGCCGGCCGCTCGCGCAGCACCAGCGCGCCCACGCCGATGGTGAGCAGCGGCACCGTCGCGGTGATGAAACCCATATTGGTGGCGGTGGTCGTGGCGGCGGCCACGTAGGCCAGGCCCTGGAACAGCCACATGCCCAGCGCGCCCAGCGCCGCCAGGCGCGGCAGGCAGGCCAGCACGAGCCGGCGCTGGGCCCAGGTTCCCGGCAGGGCGAAGGGCGTCAGCAATGCGCCCGCCAGCACCCAGCGGTAAAAGCCGATGGCGGCCGGCGCGATCACGCCCGCCGCCATCTTCGTGACGATCATGTTGACCGACCAGATCAGGGCGGCCAGCAGCGGATACAGCAAATAACGGGCGGGAACGGGAGCGGTGGGGGCGGGGCGCGGCATGGAACGGGGGAAGGGAGCAAACCCCGCATATTAAAGCGCCGGAGCCGAACCCCGGACGCAGCCTTGTAGCACGCGCCCGTTGCACGCGCCCGTTGCTCGCGCCGCCGGCCGTCCCCGGAGCCGCCCGGCCCCGGTCATCCAAGCGTCTGATGCAGCGCACCGCGGTTCGCGCGACAATAGCGCCTGATTTCTCTTGCATCGCCGTGCCGCCGCGGCCTTCTCGCGCCAGGAACTTCCATGTCCGCATCCGCCACTCCCCCCGCCAGCCTCACCCGTTTCAGCGCCGCCGAGCTCGACATGCTGGCCAAGACCGCCGACGCCCTGAGCGCCTATCTCGGCAAGCCCGTACTGGCGGAAGTCGTGCTGGGCGAAGAAGGCACCGAGTGGGTGACCTACGGCGTGCCCATGGACGAAAACGCCGACGCGGACGAAGACCAGGTGCACGTGCAGCTCGGCGGCCCCGGCGCGCGCCTGCTCGGCAACCGCGGCGGCCTGCCGCCCGGCGACGAGGACACCTACGACTGCCTCTACCTGTGGGCCATCCAGATCTCGCTCAACGAGGGCGAGCGCTTCGTCAAACTCGACCATGACGGCGAAGAATCCGCCTGGTCGGACAACCTGGAAGACGTGCTGCCCTTCGCGCTGAGCGAAGACCCGCAGCCGCCCGAAGACGACGAGGACGATGACGAGGAAGACCGGGACGAAAACCCGGACGATCCGCGCGACGACGGACGGGCCGCGCCCCGCCACTGATCCGCGCCGCCCGCGCCCCGCCTGGATCGGCGCGGCCGCGCGGCGCCAGGCTCACGCGTCTTCGTCCGCGTCCAGCGGCAGGCCGAGCGGCACGTGCTCGGTCATGAGCACGCGCAGCATGTCGATGAGCAGCGCGGCCTTTTCTTCGCCGAAGGGCGCCAGCACCGCGCGCTGATGCTGCAGGGCCTGTTCACACAGGCCCGCGATGAGGTTGCGCCCCTTGGCCGTGATGCGCACGCGCGTCTGGCGACGGTCGGCGCGCACCCCCGCGCGCGACACCAGCCCCTCCGCCTCCATGCGCTGCACCACCTTGCTGAGCGTGGGCTGCTTGGTAATGGCCAGCACCGCCAGCGAACCAATGGTTTCGCCGGCGCTGCCCTGCAGGCTGGCCAGCACGCGCCATTCGGTGACGGACAGCCCCGCCGCCTTCACCTGCTGGTGGAACTCCGCCGAAATGCGCTGGCTCGCCTGCGCCAGCAGGTAGGCCAGGTAGCCATCCACGAAACGCGGCGTTTCCGCCGCCTGCGCGTCATCGGCGCGCTGCTTGTTGTGCCGCATGTCCATGTTCTGCACCGTATCCGAAATGTGGCGTCCGCGCATCGGCGCGCGCATCGGCGGCGCCTCGCACCACGCCGGCGCGCGGGCGCCCCGCGATGGTACGCGATGCTGTCCCGCAGCACAGGGTATACCCCTAAGCGGCACCGGTTTCTGCACCATCCAGGGTCACTGGAGCGGCCCCGGAATTCAAGGACAACCAGTATATACACCCTTGTTTTCGCGTGATATTTTTTTCAATCCATGAAATTTCATCTTTTTTGTTGACAGCTAAAACGTTGACTCCTAAATTATTTTCTGGAGGTCGGTTTCGTGACACGGCGATGCTGCGAGGCAGCATGCCCTGACCCCGGAGCGAGGAGTGCCAGATGGCGGAAAGGTCGTTCAAGAAAGAAGTCCAGCAGTTGCGCATAGGCGAAGGCGAGGAATTCCGCGGCGAGGGCATCCTGGCCGTGACCAAGGCCCTGCTGCAATCGGGAGTGGGATACGTGGCCGGGTACCAGGGCTCGCCCATCTCGCACCTGATGGACGTGCTGGCCGACGCCAACGACATCCTCCAGGAGCTCGGCGTGCACTTCGAGGCCAGCGCCTCCGAAGCCACGGCCGCGGCCACGCTGGCCGCCTCGGTCATGTACCCGATCCGCGGCGCGGTGACGTGGAAGTCCACGGTGGGCACCAACGTGGCCTCGGACGCCCTGGCGAATCTGGCCTCGGGCGGCGTGACGGGCGGGGCCCTCGTCATCGTGGGCGAAGACTACGGCGAAGGCTCGTCCATCATGCAGGAACGCTCGCACGCCTTCGCCATGAAATCGCAGATCTGGCTGCTGGATCCGCGCCCCAACCTGGAAAGCATGGTCAAGGCGGTGGAAGACGGCTTCGCGCTGTCGGAAGCCAGCAAGACGCCCGTCATGCTGCAGCTGCGCATACGCGGCTGCCATGTGCACGGCCGCTTCACCGCAAAAGACAACAAGCGCCCGGCCTTCACGCTGGCGCAGGCGCTGGAGCATCCGGCGCGCGACACCAGCCGCATCGTGCTGCCGCCTGCGTCCTTCCTGCACGAGCAGGAAAAGATCAAGGAGCGCTGGCCGGCCGCCATCCGCTACATCAAGGAACACCGGCTCAACGAGCGCTTCGAGGGCGACCAGGACGACATCGGCATCATCCTGCAGGGCGGCCTCTACAACGGCGCGATCCGCGCGCTGCAACTGCTGGGGCTGGCCGACAACTTCGGCAACAGCCGCGTCCCGCTCTACGTCATGAACGTGACCTATCCCGTCATCGAGGACGAGGTGCTGGACTTCTGCCGCGGCAAGCGCGCCGTGCTGCTGCTCGAAGAAGGCCAGCCGGACTACATCGAGCAGAACCTGCATGCCGTATTGCGCCGCGCCGGGGCCGGCGCGCACCTCTCGGGCAAGGACGTGCTGCCCATGGCGGGCGAGTACACCACCCAGGTCATGCGCGACGGCATCGCCGCCTTCCTGCGCCGCCACCGCCCTGAATCGCTGCAGACGCATCCGGCCGCGGCCGCCGACGCGCAGGCCGCCGAGGCGCGCCAGCTCGAGATCACGGAGGTTTCGCGGCCCCGTTCCGCGCAGCCCGCCGAGCGGCCCATTACCTTTCACAAGCACGTGGAGAACCTGGCGTCCGTCGTGCCGCCGCGGCCGGCGGGCTTCTGCACCGGCTGTCCGGAACGGCCGATCTTCTCGGCGCTGACGCTGGCGCAGGAAACCCTGGGCCAGCATCACATCTCCTGCGACATCGGCTGCCATCTGTTCTCGATCCTGCCGCCCTTCAACCTGGGCGCCACCACCATGGGCTACGGCCTGGGCGCGTCCAGCGCCGCGGCCTTCAACGTGCCCGCCGCCAAGCGGCCGATCTCCATCATGGGAGACGGCGGCTTCTGGCACAACGGCCTGGCCTCGGGCATCGGCAACGCCGTCTTCAACAAGTACGACGGCGTCATCGTGATCGTGGATAACTACTATTCCTCGGCCACGGGCGGCCAGGACATCCTGTCCTCGCGCGCCGAAAACCCCGACCGCTCCACCAACAACCCCATCGAGAAAGCCGTGCGCGGCGTGGGAGTCAAGTGGGTGCGCACGCTGGACCGCACCTACGACGTGGCGCGCGTGCGCGCCACCCTCGAAGAGGCGCTCACCACCGACGAAAAGGGCCCCAAGGTCATCATCGCGCAGTCCGAGTGCATGCTGAACAAGCAGCGCCGCGTCAAGCCGCAGTTCAACCAGGCCGTCAAGGCGGGCAAGCGCGTGGTGAAAGAACGCTTCGGCGTGGATCCCGACGTCTGCACGGGCGATCACGCCTGCATCCGGCTCTCGGGCTGTCCGTCGCTCACCGTGAAAGACAGCGGCGACCCGCTCAAGGAAGACCCGGTCGCGCACGTGGAAAGCAGTTGCGTGGGCTGCGGCAATTGCGGCGAGGTGGCGCATGCCGCCGTGCTGTGCCCTTCCTTCTATCGCGCCGACATCGTGCACAACCCCACGGCGCACGACCGCCGCCTGGCGCGCCTGCGCTCGGCCGTGATCGGCTTTCTGCAGCGGCGCCGCGCGGCGCGGCTGGCCCGCTACGCACTCTGACGACGAGGACAGACGCCATGAACCCGGTGGCTTTGCAACAAGGCACCCCCATCAAGATCGCCATCCTGGCCATGGGCGGCCAGGGCGGCGGCGTGCTCGCGGACTGGATCGTCGACATGGCCGAGCATGCGGGCTGGTGGGCACAGACCACCTCCGTGCCCGGCGTGGCCCAGCGCACCGGCGCCACCATCTATTACCTGGAGATTCTGCCCGAGGCCGACGTGCGGCGCGCGGGCCGCCCGCCCGCGCTGGCCCTGATGCCCACGCCCGGCGACGTGGACCTGGTGATCGCGGCGGAGCTGATGGAAGGCGGCCGCGCCATTCAGCGCGGCCTGGTCACCCCCGGGCGCACGGTGCTCATCTCGTCTTCGCACCGCAGCTACGCCGTCAGCGAAAAATCGGCGCCCGGCAACGGCATCGCCGACCCCAACAAGGTGCTGGAGGCCGGGCGCGCGGCGGCGCGCCGCTTCCTGTGCTTCGACCTGCAGGCGCTGGCCGACCGCGCCGGCAGCGTCATCAGCGCCAGCCTGTTCGGCGCGGTGGCGGGCAGCGGCGCCCTGCCCTTTGCGCGCGATGACTACGAAGGCACCATCCGGCGCGCCGGCGTGGGAGTGGATGCCAGCCTGCGCGCCTTCGGCCTGGCCTACGATGCCGCCGCGCAGGCGCCCGCCCAGCCCGCCCCCATCGACCTGTCGCGCCCCGTGCCGGCGGTGCCCGAACGGGCGGCCAGCCCGCGCGCCCAGGCGCTGCTGGACGTCATCCGGCGCGATTTCCCGTCCTGTGCGCAGCCGCTGCTGGTGGCCGGCGTGCAGCGCCAGATCGAATTCCAGGATCCGGCCTACGCCGAAGAGTATCTGCGCCGGGTGAAGGCGCTGCGCGACCTGGACGAGCGGCATGGCGGCGAGGCCGGGCAATGGGCGCTCACCGAGGCGGCGGCGCGCTATGTGGCCACGGCCATGGCCTACGACGACGTGATCCGGGTGGCCGACCTGAAAACGCGCGGCTCGCGCTTCGAGCGCGTGCGCGGCGAAGTCGGCGCGCAGCCCGGCCAGCTCGTCTACACCACCGAATTCGTGCATCCCCGCCTCGAGGAAATCTGCGGCACGCTGCCGGCGGGCCTGGGACGCTGGCTCGAAGGTTCCCGGACTTTCGGCGGCTTCGTGCAGCGCCGGCTGGCCAAGGGCCGCCGGCTGCAAAGCGGCACGCTGGGCGGGTTCCTCATGCTGTACGCCCTGGCGGGCATGCGCCGCCTGCGCCGCCGCACCCTGCGCCACCAGGCGGAGATGGCCAGCCTGAAACAGTGGCTCGACCTGGTGGCGCGGCTCGCGCCGCAGGATTACGCGCTGGCGGTGGAAACGCTGAAATGCCGCCGCCTGGTCAAGGGCTACAGCGACACGCACGCGCGCGGCGGCGGCAAGTTCCGCGTGCTGCTCGATGCGGCCGCCAGGCTGGCGGGCCGTCCCGATGCGGCGGCCACGCTGCGCGAACTCCGCGAAACCGCCCTGGCGAACGAGAAATGCGGCCCGCTGGAACGGCTGGCCGCCGAGAAGCTGGCGCCCGAGAAACTGGCCGCCTGAGCCGACACAGAACCCATCCGGAAGAGACGACGCCGTGCATACCCTCAAGCTCATCGTCCGCGAAGTGCGGCAGGAATCCCCCCTCATCCGCTCGCTGCGGCTGGCGCGCGAGGACGGCGGCCCCCTGCCGGGCTTCGGCCCGGGCGCCCACGTCAAGGTGGCCGTGCCCGGCCTGGCCGAGCCGCGCTGCTATTCGCTGGTGCAGCTCGCCCCCGATGCGGCGCGCTTCGCCGCCCCGCAGGAATACCGGCTGGGCGTGCGGCTGGAAGACCCCAGCGCGGGCGGCTCGCGCCACATGCACGGGCTGTCGGCCGGCGACGCGATCAGCGTGGAAGGCCCGCACAACGACTTCCCCCTGCACGAAGCCCCGTCGGGCGAGGAACCCGTCCTCCTCATCGCGGGCGGCATCGGCATCACGCCGGTGGCTTCGATGGCCGCCGCGCTCAGGGCGGCGGGCCGCGCCTTCCACCTGCACTATTGCGGCCGCAGCGCCGGCCAGCTGGCCTTCCTGCCCGAACTGCAGGCGCTGGCCGGCGCGGACATGACGGTGCACGCGGACGACGACCCCGCCACCTGTTTCGACCTGGGCGCGCTGCTGGACGGCGCCTCGCCGCGCCAACACCTCTACGTCTGCGGCCCCAAGGGCCTGATCGACGCCGTCATCCAGGGCGCCAGGGCCCGCCACTGGCCCGACGCGCACGTGCATTTCGAACTGTTCAGCGCCGCCGCCCCGCGGGCCGGCGACCGGCCGTTCGAGGTGGAGCTGCGCCAGGCCGGGCGCGTGCTCGTCGTTCCCGCCGACAAGACCATCCTGGAAGTCATGGAGGAAGCCGGCTGCGATCCGATGTACGACTGCAAGCGCGGCGAATGCGGCGTCTGCCAGGCCACGGTGCTGGAAGGCGAGCCCGACCACCGCGACTACTACCTTTCCGACACCGAAAAGGCGAGCGGAAAACTCATCCAGATCTGCATCTCGCGCGCCAAGTCGGCGCGCCTGGTGCTGGATCTGTAGGGCCTGTACCGATAAGGAAGCGACCATGGCCAGATACCGCGACAACCCCGACGCGATCCGCGCGCTGCTGCGCGAAACCGAGGTCCACAAAGACCTGTTCATCGACCCCGAGCTGTTCGAGCTGGAGATGGAACGCCTGTACGCCAATACCTGGGTGTACGTGGGCCATGACAGCCAGGTGCCGAACCCCGGCGATTACATCACCACCACCGTGGGCAATCAGCCCGTGGTGATGGTGCGCCACGGCGACCGCTCGGTCCGCGTGCTGCACAACCGCTGTCCGCACAAAGGCACCATGGTCGCCGGCGACCCCTGCGGCAACACCGGCAAGTTCTTCCGCTGCCCCTACCACGCCTGGACCTTCAAGACCGACGGCAGCCTGCTGTCCATTCCGCTCAAGAAGGGCTACGAGAACACCGGGCTGGAGCAGTGCGAGGCCAGCCGGGGCATGGCGGCCGTGGCCGACGTGCGCAACTACCGCGGTTTCGTGTTCTGCCGGCTGAACCCGGTGGGGCAGTCGTTCGAGGACTTCTTCGGCGAATCGCTCTCCACCCTGGACAATATGGTGGATCGCTCTCCGGAAGGCAGGCTGGAGGTGGCCGGCGGCGTGCTGCGCTACATGCACCGCTGCAACTGGAAGATGCTGGTGGACAACCAGACCGACACCTGCCATCCCATGGTGGCGCACGAATCTTCCGCCGGCACCGCGGTCAAGGTCTGGGAACAGGCGCCGCCCGGCACCCCCAAACCCATGGCGGTGGAGCTGTTCGCGCCCTTCATCTCGCCCTACGAGTTCTTCGAGAACATGGGCATACGCGTCTGGGAAAACGGCCACGGACACACCGGCGTCTCGGATTCCATCCACGCCTCGTACTCCGGCATTCCGGGCTACTGGGAGGCCATGGTCGCCGCCTACGGCGAAGCGCGCGCGGGGCAGATCCTGGGCGACGTGCGCCACAACACGGTGTACTTCCCCAACATCATGGTCAAGGGTCCCATCCAGACCCTGCGCATTTTCAAGCCGCTCGCCGCCGACCGCACGCTGGTGGAATCGTGGACCTTTCGCCTGGTGGGCGCGCCCGACCTGCTGCTGGAACGCACCCTCATGTACAACCGGCTCATCAACGCGCCCACCTCCGTGGTGGGGCACGACGACCTCGAGATGTACGAGCGCGCGCAGGACGGCCTGCATTCGCGCGCCCGCGAATGGGTGAACGTGGGCCGGCTGTACGACCCCGCCGAGCTGGACCGCAAGAACGTCGTCACCAACGGCACCAACGAATGGCAGATGCGCAACCAGTACCGCGCCTGGGGCCGCTACATGACCGCCGCCGACGCCGGCAGCCTCGCCACGTCCGAAGGAGCCCCGCATGAGCGCTAGCGACCGCGACCTGATCGATTTCGTGTATGCCGAAGCGCGCATGCTGGACGAACAGCGCTTCGAGGAATGGCTGGACCTCTTTACCGATGACGGCTATTACTGGATGCCGCTGGCGCATGGACAGACGGACCCGCGCCTGCACGCTTCGCTCATGTACGAAGACAAGCTGTTGCTGCGCGTGCGCGTGGAGCGGCTGGCGGGGCAGCGCACCTTCTCGCAGCAGCCGCGCAGCCGCAGCCACCACCTGCTGCAGGCGCCCACCGTGGAAACCGGCCATCCCGAGGCCGCGCCCGCCGAGGGGCGGCATGTGGTGCGCGCCGCCTTCCATTACGTGGAAACGCGCGGCGACAGCCAGACGCTGTATGCGGGCTGGGCCACGCACCACCTGGTGGAACAGGACGGCCGGCTGCGCATCCGCCTCAAGCGCGTGGACCTGGTCAACTGCGACGCCGCGTTCGGCAACATCCAATTGTTCATGTAGGAGCGGCTCGTGAGCGCGACGGTTTATCAGGCATTCCTCGACACCGCGGCCCGCTGCGGACAGAACCCGTTTCTCTGCATTCTGCCCGAGACCGCCGGCGCCTACGGCGTCGCCGCGGGCGAGATCGGCTACGCCGGGGCGGCGGCGGCCATCGAAACGCTGAAGCTCGCCTATGCCCGCGCCGGCTACGGCCACGGCCACCGCGCCGGACTGCTGCTGGAGAACCGCCCGGCCTTCTTCCTGCACTGGTTCGCGCTCAATGCGCTGGGCGTGTCGGTGGTGCCCATCAACCCCGACCTGCGCGCCGCCGAGCTGGAATACCTGGCGGGCCATTCCGAGATCGCGCTGGCCGTGGCCCTGCCCGCGCGCCACGGCGAGCTGCGCGACGCGGCCGCGCGCGCCGGCCGGCCGCTGGCCGTCATGGGGCCGGACGACGCGCCCCCGCCCGCCCCCTTCGCCGCGCCGCTGGCGGGGTCCGCGCCGGGCGAGCTGACCGAGTGCGCGCTGCTCTACACCTCCGGCACCACCGGCCGCCCCAAGGGCTGCATCCTGCCCAACCGCTATTTCCTGCACGCGGGCGGCTGGTATGCGCGCATCGGCGGCCTGGCCGAGCTGCGGCCCGGGCAGGAGCGCATGATCACGCCCCTGCCGCTGGTGCACATGAACGCCATGGCCTACTCCGCCATGGCCATGGTGCTGACCGGCGGCTGCCTGATTCCGCTCGACCGTTTCCATCCCAAAACCTGGTGGGACAGCGTGCGCGCCTCGCGCGCCACCGTGCTGCATTACCTGGGCGTCATGCCCGCCATCCTCATGAAGGCCGAGCCCGCGCCGGACGACCGGCAGCCCGCCATCCGCTTCGGCTTCGGCGCGGGCGTGGACCGCAAGCTGCACCGTCCCTTCGAGGAGCGCTTCGGCTTTCCGCTGCTGGAGGCCTGGGCCATGACGGAGACGGGCGCGGGCGCGGTCATCATCGCCAACCGCGAACCGCGCCACATCGGCAGCAGCTGCTTCGGCCGCGAGGAAAACGACGTGCAGGTGCGCATCGTGACCGACGAGGGCGCCGACGCGCCCGTGGGCGAACAAGGCGAGCTGCTGGTGCGCCACGCGGGCGACGATCCGCGCTACGGCTTCTTCGCCGGCTACCTGAAGGACCCGGCCGCCACCGACGAGGCCTGGGAAGGCGGCTGGTTCCATACCGGCGACATCGTGCGGCGCGAGGCCGACGGCGCGCTGCGCTTCGTGGACCGCAAGAAGAACGTGATACGCCGCAGCGGCGAGAACATCTCGGCCGTGGAGGTGGAAAGCGTGCTCATGCAGCACCCCATGGTGAAGGCCGTGGCCGTGGCCGCCGTGCCCGACGCGGTGCGCGGCGACGAGGTGCTGGCCTGCGTGGTGCCTGAACGGCCGCTGCCCGACCCCGCCGCGCGCGAAGAGGCGGCGCGCGGCATCGTGCAGTGGAGCCTGGCCCAGCTCGCCTATTACAAGGCGCCCGGCTATGTGGCGTTCGTGGATGCCCTGCCGCTCACCACCACCAACAAGATCCAGCGCGGCGAGATGAAGGCGCTCGCGCCCACGCTGCCCGGCACGCCGCACTGCGTGGACACCTGCGCCATGAAACGGAGGAACGCCTGATGGGCCGGCGGGGCTATGACGGGATCGTGGCGGCGCTGCCCGTCTCGGTTCCCTATCAGCGCTACAGCACGCACGCGGCGCACTGGTGGCTGGGGCGCGCGCTGGGCGCGCTGGTGCGCGGCGCCGGCCTGCGCAAGGAAGAAGTCGACGGCATGTGCGTATCCAGCTTCACGCTCGCCCCCGACACCGCGGTGGGCCTGGCGCAGCACCTGGGCATGACGCCGCGCTGGCTGGACCACATTCCGATGGGCGGGGCCAGCGGCGTGGTCGCGCTGCGGCGCGCCGCGCGGGCCGTGCAGGCCGGCGACGCCGCGGTCGTCGCCTGCATCGCGGGAGACACCAACCACGTCGACTCGTTCCGCAACACGGTCAGCCAGTTCTCGCGCTTTGCGCAGGACGCGGTGTATCCGTATGGCGCGGGCGGGCCGAACGCCAGCTTCGCGCTGCTGACGGCCAACTACATGCGCGCCACCGGCGCCGCCCGCGAGGATTTCGGCAAAGTGTGCGTGGCGCAGCGCGAGAACGCCCTGCGCTATCCCCACGCGCTCATGAAGAAGCCGCTGACGCTGCGGCAATACCTGGACGCGCGCGTCATCGCCGACCCCATCCACCTGTTCGACTGCGTGATGCCCTGCGCCGGCGCGGACGGCTTCCTGGTCATGGAAGCGGCGCGCGCGCGGGCGCTGGGCCTGCCGCATGCGCGCATCCTCTCCACCATCGAACGGCACAACGCCTGGATCGACGACCCCATCCAGACCCGCGGCGGCTGGACCATGGACGTGGACGAGCTGTACGGGCAGTCCGGCACGCAGCCCGCGGACATGGACTTCCTGCAGGCTTACGACGACTACCCCGTCATCAACCTGATGCAGATGGAAGACCTGGGCTTCTGCCGCAAGGGCGAGGCGCCTGCCTTCGTGCGCGGCCACGATTTCACGATTGGCGGCAGTTTTCCGTTCAACACCAACGGCGGCCAGCTCTCGGTGGGCCAGGCCGGCGCCGCCGGCGGCTATCTGGGACTGGTGGAGGCGCTGAGGCAGCTTTCCGGCACGGCGGGCGGCACACAGGTGCCGGACGCCCGCCTCGGCATGGTGAGCGGATTCGGCATGATCAACTACGACCGGGGCCTGTGCACGGCCGCGGCCGTGCTGGCGCGGAGCGACGCATGACCCGACCTTTGTCTCCCCCGCCGCGCAAGAACCCCGTGGCCCGCACGCGGCAGCCCACGCTGCCGCCCGGCTCGCGCAGCCGGCGCGCGCTGGGCCTGACGGCCGCCGCCGCCGAGGGCCGCTTCGCGCTGCAGGTGTGCGCCGAGTGCGCCGCCGTGCAGTACCCGCCGCGCGAGGTGTGCGGCCGCTGCCTGTCAGAACGGCTGTCGTGGAAGCCGGTGTCGCCCCTGGGCGTATTGCTGGCCAGCACCACCCTGCATCACAGCAACGACCTGTATTTCCGCGAACGCCTGCCCTGGCGCGTGGGCACGGTGCGCATGGACGCCGGCCCTTCGGTCGTGGCCCACGTGCACCAGGATTGCGCCGACGGCGCGCGCGTGCGCCTGGCGCTGAAACTGGACCGCAGCGGCCAGGCCGTGATGATCGCCCTGCCCGAACGGAGCACGCCCAATATGGAAGACGACAAGACCCTGCGCGAGACTTCGTGCGATCCCAAGTTCCGCCGCGCCCTGGTCACCGACGGGAAGTCGGCGGTCGGCCAGGCCGTGGCGCGCGCCCTGCTGGACGCGGGCAGCCCCGCCGTGTTCCTGGGCGATCCGCAACCCTGGCGGCGCGACGCGGCGTTCGACGCGCTGGCGGCCGAGGCCCGCGTCCAGGCCGTGGCCCTGGACGTAACCGACACCGACTCGGTGGAGCGCGTGGCGGCGTCCATCGGCGGCAAGGTGGAGATCCTGGTCAACACCGCCGACTTCGAGCGCGAGGGCGGCCTGCTCCACCGCAAAGACGTCAATACCGCGCGCGACGCGCTGGACGTGAACGTGCTGGGCCTGGCGCGGCTGGCCCAGGCCTTCGGCCCGGCCCTGTGCGCCCGCGCCGCCGACGGCGTGAACAACGCGGCGGCCTGGGTGAACGTGCTTTCGATCTACGCGCACGTGAACCTGCCCGCGCGCGGCATGTGGTCGGCCTCCAAGGCCGCCGCGCTGTCGCTGGCGCAATGCCTGCGCGCCGAAATGCGCGCCGCGGGCGTGCGCGTGGTGAACGTGTTTCCCGGTCCGCTGGACCACGAGTGGGAACAGCGCACGCCGCCGCCGCGCGTGGCGCCCGCCGCCCTGGCCGGCGCCATCGTGCGCGCGCTGCGCGACGGCCTGGAAGACGTGTACGTGGGCGACGTGGCGCAGGAGTTCCGCGCCCGCCTGGCCGAAAACCCCAAAGGACTGGAACGCGAACTGGGGCAGTGAAGGCGCGCCGCGCCGCCTGCCCGCAACCCCGAGGAGATCCACGCATGAGCCCGAACATCCTGACCCAATTCCTGGCCGAGCTGGCATCCGGAAGCATCCGCCTGGTGGACCTGACGGAAACCCTGACGCCGGAGTTCCCCACCATCGTGCTGCCGCCGGAGTTCGGCCAGGCCTGGCCCTTCCGCATCGAGGAGATCTCGCGCTACGACGAGCGAGGCCCGGGCTGGTACTGGAACAACTTCTCCTGCTCCGAACACACCGGCACGCACTTCGACGCGCCCGCGCACTGGATCACCGGCAAGGACCAGCCCGACAATACCGTGGACACCATCCCGGTCGAAGCCTTCATCGCCGGCGCCTGCGTCATCGACTGCTCGGAGCCGGCGCGCGACAACCCCGACTTCCTGCTCACCATCGACTATGTGCGCGAATGGGAGGAGCGCCACGGGCGCATCCCGCCGCGCTCGTGGGTGCTGATGCGCACCGACTGGTCCAAGCGCGCCAAGCCCGCCGAGTATCTCAACATGCGCGAGGACGGCGCCCATTCCCCGGGCCCCGACGCCGAGGTCGTGCCCTGGCTCATCCGCGAACGCGACGTGCACGGCTTCGGCACCGAATCGGTGGGCACCGACGCCGGGCAGGCCCAGCACCTGGACCCGCCCTACCCCTGCCATTACTACATGCACGGCAACAACCGCTACGGCCTGCAATGCCTGACCAACCTGGACCAGCTTCCGCCCACCGGCGCGGTGGTGTTCTCCGCGCCGCTGAAGATCCGCAAGGGCTCGGGCAGCCCGCTGCGCGTGCTGGCGCTGACGGTGTGACTCCCCCGAAGCGTTATGCGCCGCCCCCTCGGGGTAGGGCCCCGCTTCGACATATAGGAAAAGATTGACAATGACAGACAAGGGAAACGCCATGGGGAAATTGCAGACGGCGATCGTTACCGGCGGCAGCGCGGGCATCGGCGCGGAGATTTGCCGCAGCTTGCTGGAGGCGGGGTACGAAGTGGTGTCGCTGGCGCGTCGCGCGCCTGAATTCAGCCATCCGCGGCTGTCGTCCATGCAGGTTGACCTGCTGGACGCGCAGGCCACCGCGCAGGCGGCGGCAGAGGCGGCGCGGCGGCATCCGGTCAGCCACATCATCCATAACGCCGGCGTGATCTGGCCCAAGCTGCTGCCCGAGGTCACGCAGGAAGATCTGCACGGACTCACGCAGTTGCACCTGGGCGCGGCCATCAGCCTGGTGCAGGCCGCGCTGCCCGGCATGCGCGAGCGCAAGTTCGGCCGCATCGTGCTCATGTCCTCGCGCGGCGCGCTGGGCCTGCCCACGCGCACCGCATATTCGGCCACCAAGGCGGGCATGCTGGGCATGGCGCGCACCTGGGCGCTGGAACTGGCGGCGGACGGCATCACCGTGAACGTGGTCGCGCCCGGCCCCATCCAGACCGACATGTTCTACGAGGTCATCGAGCCCGGCAGCGAGCGCGAGCGGAAACTGGCCGACGGCATTCCCGTCAAACGCCTGGGCCGCGCCGACGACGTGGCCCGCGCCGTGATGTTCTTCGCCGATCCGGCCAACAGCTTCGTGACCGGCCAGACGCTGTTCGTCTGCGGCGGCGCCAGCGTCGGCTCCATCACCATCTGAAAGACCCGATTGCGGGTTTTGACGGATAGGTAAGCGCGCGGCGCGCGTCTACAGTGCTGTGCCGCCGCCCCCCGCAGTCTGTTTTCTCCGTAGTCCAGCCGTATCCACCCAGCTCCCTGTTCGGAGGATTTGCCATGCTGTCGAAGAAGCTCTCCCTCGCCGCCGCCGCGGTCGCCGCCCTCTGCGCCATGCCCGCCCTGGCGCAGATGAAGGTGGGCGTCGTCACCTCGTCCACCGGCCCCACGGCCCTGGTGGGCATTCCGCAGAAAAACTCGGTGCCGCTGCTGCCCAGGAAAATCGGCGACATCACCGTGGAATACATCTCGCTGGACGACGCCAGCGACTCGACCAACTCGGTCACAGCCTTCAAGAAGCTCATCAGCGAGCAGAACGTGGACGCGCTGATCGGCCCCTCGGGCTCGCCCAACGCCATGGGCGTCATCCAGTTCGCCGCCGAGGCCGGCGTGCCCATGCTGGCCCCCGTGGGCACGGCGGCCGTGGTGCTGCCCATGAACGACCAGAAGAAGTGGGTCTTCAAGACCACGCAGAACGACGACATCATCGCCCGCGCGCTGGTCGACCACATGGCCAAGACGGGCATCAAGACCGTGGGCTTCATCGGCCTGAACGATCCCTACGGCGAAAACTGGTACAAGGTGTTCTCGGGCATGGCGGCCGAGAAAGGCATCAAGATCACGGCCAACGAGCGCTACCTGCGCTACGACAGCTCGGTAACGGGCCAGGCGCTGAAGATCCTCGCGGCCAGGCCCGACGCGGTGCTGGTGGCGGCGCCCGGCGCGGCCAGCGTGCTGCCGCAGGCCACGCTGTACGACCAGGGCTACAAGGGCAAGTTCTACCAGACCCATGGCGCCGCGCTGCCCGATTTCCTCAAGCTGGGCGGCAAGAAGGTCGAGGGCACCATCCTGGCGGCCAGCCTGATGCTGGTGCTGCCCGAAGTGCCCGACAGCAACCCCTCCAAGAAAGTGGCCAGCAACTACATCGCGGCCTACGAGAAGCTCAACGGCTCCAAGCCCGCCACCTTCGGCGCCAACGTCTACGACGCCGGCCTGCTCCTGGAGCAGGCCGTGCCCAAGGCCGAGAAGGCCGGCAAGCCGGGCACCAAGGAGTTCCGCAGCGCGCTGCGCGACGCGCTGGAACAGACCAGGGAGTTGGTGGGCACGCAGGGCGTCTACAACATGACGCCGGCCGACCACAGCGGCTTCGACGAGCGCGGCCGCGAACTCATCACCGTGAAGAACGGCAACTGGACGCTGGCGCAGTGAGGTCCGCCCCCGCAGCGCCGCGCGCTTCCCCCTCCTCGGGGCATGCCTGCGGACCGGCAGAGCCGGCTCCGCGGCATCCCGCTGGCGGGGCGCCTCGTGCATGCGGGGGCCGGCCGCCTGATGCCCCCGTCCGTTCTACCCGGAATGCCGCATGAATGCTCAGATCGCCCTGATACTCGGACAGGACGGCATCACCAACGGCGCCATCTACGCGCTGCTGGCCCTGTCCATCCTGCTCGTCTTCACCGTTACCCGCGTCCTGTTCATCCCGCAGGGCGAGTTCGTCGCCTATGGCGCGCTGGGCATGGCGGCCATCCAGGCCGGCAAGCCCGTGGCCCTGGTGTGGCTGCTGCTCGCCTTCGCCGTGGCCGAGGTGGCGGCCGACCTGGCGGCGCGCCGCAAGCGCCCCGGACGCGCGCGCGGCGCGTGGCGCATGGCCGCCAGGATCGCCTACCCGCTGGCGCTGGCCGCGCTGATGTACCGCCTTCCGCTGGCCCGGCTCCCGATGGCGGCGCAGGCGCTGCTCACGCTGCTGCTGGTCGTGCCCATGGGCCCGCAGCTCTACCGCCTGTTCTACCAGCCCATCGCCGGCGCCTCCACGCTGGTGCTGCTCATCGTGTCCATCGCCGTGCACCTGGCGCTGGTGGGCCTGGGCCTGTATTTCTTCGGCGCCGAGGGCGCGCGCACCGCGCCCTTCAGCGAGGCCAGCTTCGCGCTGGGGCCGGTCAACCTCAACAGCCAGGCGCTATGGGTAGTGGCCGTATCGGCGCTGCTCATCCTGGTGCTGTACGTGTTCTTCGAACGTTCGATGTACGGCAAGGCGCTGCGCGCCGCCGCGTACAACCGGCTCGGCGCGCGTCTCATGGGCATCTCGCCGGTGTTCGCGGGCAAGGCCACCTTTTTCCTGGCCGCCCTGATCGGCACCGTGTCGGGCATACTCATCGCCCCCATCACCACCGTGTATTTCGACTCGGGCTTCCTGGTCAGCCTCAAGGGCTTCGTGGGCGCCATCATCGGCGGGCTGGTCAGCTATCCGCTGGCGGCCGGCGGCGCGGTGCTGGTGGGCCTGATCGAATCGTTCTCCTCTTTCTGGGCCAGCACCTACAAGGAAATCATCGTCTTCACGCTGATCATTCCGGTGCTGCTCTGGCGCTCCCTGAAAAGCCATCACGTCGAGGAAGAAGACGAATGAGCCCCCGCCACATCCTCGTCGTTTTCCTGGCCCTGCTGGCCGTCGCGCCGCTGGCGCTGCCGCCGTTCTATGTAACGCTGCTCAACTACATCGGCCTGTACGCCCTGGTGGCGCTGGGGCTGGTGATGCTGACGGGCGTGGGCGGCCTGACGAGCTTCGGCCAGGCCGCCTTCGTGGGCGTGGGCGCCTACACCACGGCCGTGCTCACCACGCGCGCCGACGCGCTGCCCGCCTGGCTGGGCTGGCTGGGCGCCTCTCCCTGGCTGGCCCTGCTGGCCGGCCTGGCGCTGACGCTGGCGCTGGCCTATCTGCTGGGCGCCATCACGCTGCGGCTGTCCGGCCATTTCCTGCCGCTGGGCACCATTGCCTGGGGCCTGTCGCTCTACTACGCCTTCGGCTCGGTGGAGGGGCTGGGCGGGCACACCGGCATCCCCGACATTCCGCCCATCCGCGTGTTCGGGACGCCGCTCACGCAGGGCGATCACATCTACTATCTGATCTGGGCCTTCCTGCTGGTGGCGGTCTGGTGCACGCAGAACCTGCTGGACTCCCGCGAGGGCCGGGCCATCCGGGCACTCAAGGGCGGACGGGTCATGGCGGAATCCATGGGCGTGGACACGGCGCGCTCGCGCATGGTGATCTTCGTCCTGGCGGCGCTGCAGGCCTGCGCCTCGGGCTGGCTGTACGCCCACATGCAGCGCTTCGTGAATCCCCACCCGTTCGGCCTGCAGATGGGCATCGAATACCTGTTCATGACCGTCATCGGCGGCGCGGCGCAGGTCTGGGGCGCGCTGGTGGGCGCGGGCGTGTTCACCGTCCTCAAGCAGTGGCTGCAAGACCTGCTGCCCGGCCTGCTCGGCCAGAGCGGCAACTTCGAGATCATCGTGTTCGGCTTCGGCATGGTGCTGCTGCTGCACCGCGCGCGGCGCGGGCTGTGGCCGGTGCTGGCTCGCCTGGCGCCGGTGCGCCGCAAGCCACGCCAGGTGGACATGCAGGCCGAGCCGCTGCCGCGCCGGACCATGCCGCCGCGCGGCGAGGTGGTGCTCAAGGCCGTGGACGTCACGCGCCGCTTCGGCGGCCTGGTGGCCAACAACGCCATGAACCTGGAAATCCGGGCGGGCGAGATCCTGGCGCTCATCGGCCCCAACGGCGCGGGCAAGAGCACCATGTTCAACCAGATCTCGGGCGTGGACACGCCCACCTCGGGCCGGGTCGCCCTGCTGGGCCACGAGGTGGCGGGCGCCGGCGCGCGGCGCTGCGCGCGGCTGGGGCTGTCGCGCACCTTCCAGCACGTGCGGCTGCTGGGCCGCATGAGCGTGCTCGAGAACGTGGCCATCGGCGCGCACTTGCGCGGCCATCGCGGCGTCATGGCGGCGTCGTGGCGGCTGGACCGCGCCGAGGAAGCGCGCCTGCTGGCCGAGGCGGCGCGCCAGATCGAGCGCGTGGGCCTGGGCGGGCACCTGCACGACGAAGCGGGATCGCTGGCGCTGGGACAGCAGCGCATCCTGGAAATCGCGCGGGCCCTGGCCTCGGACCCCTGCATCCTGCTGCTGGACGAGCCGGCCGCGGGGCTGCGCTATCAGGAAAAGCGCGAGCTGGGCGAGCTGCTGCGCAAGCTGCGCGCCGAAGGCATGGCCATTCTGCTGGTGGAGCACGACATGGATTTCGTGATGGGCATGGCCGACCGCGTGGCGGTCATGGATTTCGGCGAGAAGATCGCCGAAGGCTCGCCGTCGGAAATCCAGAACAACCCGGCGGTACTGGAAGCCTATCTGGGCGGAGTGGACGAAGAATGACGGCGACATTGCTGGAAGTGCGCGACCTGCGCGTGGCCTACGACAAGGTCGAGGCGGTTTCGGGCGTGAGCCTCGCGGTGGGCGAGGGGCAGATCGTGACGGTGATCGGCCCCAACGGCGCCGGCAAGACCACGCTGCTGTCGGCCATCATGGGCGTGCTGCCGTCCACCGGCGCAATCGTCTTCGGCGGCAGGCGCCACGAGCATGCCGAGATCGAGGAGATGGTGGCCGCCGGCATGAACCTGGTGCCCGAAAAGCGCGAACTGTTCGCCGAAATGACGGTGGAGGACAACCTGCTGCTGGGCGCCTTCGACCGCTACCGGCGCGGCCTGCGCGACCAGGACCGCACCCTGGACGAGGTGTATGCGCTGTTTCCGCGCCTGCGGGAGCGGCGCGCCCAGCTTTCGGGCACGCTGTCGGGCGGCGAGCGCCAGATGCTGGCGGTGGGCCGCGCCCTGATGGCCAAGCCCCGCCTGCTCATGCTGGACGAGCCCAGCCTGGGACTGGCGCCGCGCATCGTGCGGGAAGTGTTCCGCATCGTGGCGCGGCTGCGCGAAATGGGCGTGTCCATTCTGCTCATCGAGCAGAACGCGCGCGCCGCCCTGCAGGTGGCGGACCACGCCTACGTGCTGGAGATGGGAGCCGTCACGCTGGAAGGCCCGGCCCGCGAGGTCGCGCGCGATCCGCGCGTGGTGGAAATCTACCTGGGCCTCGGGCACGCCGGCGCGCAAGCGGAACAAAGGGCCTGACCCGCCTGCCGGAGCGGGCCGTTCAGACCACGCCGCGGCGGCGGTCGCGGCGGTACAGGGCGTAGCCCAGCGGCCACATCAGGGCCACCATCAGCCTGCCCACCTTGTTGGTGAGGCGGTAGGCCTTGAGCGCGGTGGTGGGCAGGCCCGAATTCTTGAGATGCAGGCGGAACCGCGTATAGCGCGCGGCGGCCATGAGGAACTCGCGCGGCCGGTAGCGGAAGAACGCCAGATGGTGCTGGAGCATGTCCCAGGCCAGCAGATACAGGCCCTGCGCGTTGTTGCCCACCGACACCGCGCTGCGGCTCAGGCCGCCCGGGGTGTCGTGATAGACGCGCACCACCTGGTTGATGAAGCGGCTCAGGTAGCCGGCGCGCGCGATGGCCCACCAGACCAGGCTTTCGGGCACGAAGCCGGCCACGTCCTCGGGAAACGGAAAGCGGCGCAGCACGTCGGTGCGCATGCAGCCGAATTTCTCGCCCTTGACGCGATAACGGAAATACACGTCCACGGCGGTGCTGTCGAGCACGTCCTGCGGGTAGCGGTCGCCCACGATGGAGCCGTCGGGGCGCGCGCACAGGCCGGTGACGGCCACGTAGGCGTCGCGGCGGCCGGCGGGAATGGACTCCCAGGCTTTCCTGAAGATCTCCAGCGCGTCGGGCGGCATTTCGTCGTCGCTGTCCAGCCCCACGATCAGCTGGCCGCGCGCTTCGCGCACGCCGCGGTTGAACGCCGTTTTCTTGTGCTGGTTGTTCTGCCACACGTAGCGGATGGGGAAGTCCGCCTGCGCCTGCCAGGCGAGCACGGCGGCATGGGTGTTGTCGGTGGAGCCGTCGTCGACCACCACCCATTCGAAGGCCCGGCAGGTCTGGCGCGACAGCGATTCATACACCCGGAGCAAGGTGGCCGCCCGGTTATAGGTCGGCGTGAGAACGGTGAAGAAAATTGCTGAATCAGTCATGCCTGCCGTGCCCCTTGCGATTCCGCGGAACCGCTGTGGTCTTGGTTCTTGGTGTTTTTCGCCTGCAGTGTAGGGTATATGCCTGTGCGAACCCATGAGAAGGAATCCGAATTTGCAATCAAATCTGACAAGGCGCGCCGGCCGATGCGGGCCCGGCCGGCACGGCCGCATCGGGCAGCCGCATTGGGCGACGCGCCCAAGTGGCGTAAACTCGTGCGGCCCCAACCGAGATGCCTATGGAAGCCTCGACCGTCCAGCTCAATGACATCGCCTTGTTCGTAGAGGTTGCCAAGCGCAAGAGCTTCAGCCGGGCCGCGCGCGCGCTGAACATGCCCACTTCCACCCTGTCGCGCCGCATCAGCGAACTGGAGCGCGCCATCGGGCTGCGCCTCATCAACCGCAATACGCGGCGCCTGGATCTCACCGAGGCCGGCGCGGCCTACATGGAACGCTGCCAGGGCCTGATCGACGAGGCCCGGCTCGCACACGAGCAGCTGCTGGCGCTGTCGGGCGGGCCGTCGGGCACGCTGCGGGTGTCCATGCCCTACAGCCTCGCGATGTGGCTGCTGCCCGAAACCCTCAACGACTTCACCGAACGCTATCCCGAGGTGGCGTGCGAGTTCGACCTCAGCATGCTGACCGCTTCCGACGCGCAGGGCACGCCCTTCGACGTAGTGCTGCGGTTCGGCCGCGATGACGACTTCAACCCGTCACCCGGCGCGGTGGTGCAGAAGCTGGTCACGCTGGAAAACTACCTGTATGCGTCCGACCGCTACCTGGCGCGCCATGGCGAGCCGCAGCAGCCTTCGGATCTCAGCCGGCACGAATGCCTGCGCACCACCATCGACGAGGAACACTCGTACTGGACCCTGAAAAAGGGCGCCGTCACGGAGCGGGTGCCCGTCAGCGGGCACCTGGCCGCCAACAACATGAGCATCGCGGGCACGCTGGCCGGCATGGACCAGGCCATCACGCGCATGCCGCACTGCCAGGCGCTGGACCCCATCATCCAGCGCAACTCGCTGCGCCGCGTGCTGCCTGGCTGGTCGGTGGACCCCATTTCCATCTACGTGATCTACCCGTCGCGCATCCAGCCCGCCAAGACGCGGGCCTTCATGGATTTCATCGGCCCCATGCTGGGCCCGGCCAGCGGCCAGGGCTGAAAGCACACGAAAAGGCAGGGTAAAAAAAACCGCGGAAGGCGCAAGCCCCGCGGTTTTCTTCGGATCGGCGCGAGAATCAGACGCGCTTGATCTTTTCCAGCATCTTGAACACGCCCTTGGGCGCCGTCACGAAAAGGCGCTTGAAGGACTTGCTCAGGCAACGGCGTTCCAGGGTGTTGCGACGCACGCGTTTGCGTTCAGCCATGTGATTCTCCTATTGAATCCGGTATTGAATGTGTTGACGGGCTCCCCACGACCGCAACCGTGATCGCATCGGGAAGTCCGGCAGTTTCCTGGCCGAGTTTCCGTGCCGACCCGTCGTTGACCGCATGGCGGAAAATTTGGATAACTTGGCATTGTAGCCAGAAATCAGCCCGCAACGCCAATCGGGCCCTACCCGCCATCCGTCCCCGCCGCCAGCAGGCGCGCCACGTCCGCCGGACCGGGCAAGGGATCCACCGCGCCGTAGCCCAGCGTGGACAAGGCGGCCGCGGCATTGGCGTAGCGCACGGCGGCCGGCCAGGCGTCGCCCCGGCAGCGCCGGGCCAGCAGATTGCCGGCGAAGCAGTCGCCCGCCCCGGTGGCGTCCACCGCTTCCACCCTGAACGCGGAAACGGCGGCGCGCGCGCCGCCTTCGTCGAGCAGCGCGCCATGGCGGCCCAGCTTCAGCACCACCACGCCCGGGGCGCCGGCCTCGCGGATCCAGTCCAGCGTGCGTTCGGGGTCTTCGTGGCCGGTCAGGTGGCGCATGTCGTCCATGCTGGGCAGGAAAACGTCGGCGCGGGTCAGCGCCTCGCGCAGAATGGCGCGCGCCCGGTCCAGCGGCCACAGGCGCAGGCGGAGATTGGAATCCAGGCTGACGGCCGTGCCTGCCGCCCGGGCGCGCGCCATGGCGGCGAACACCGTGTCGCAGGCGCTGGTGCTGATGGCCAGGCTGATGCCCGAGACGTGCAGGTAGCGGGCGCGTTCGACCAGGCCGCTTTCCAGCAGCGCGGGGGTCATGAGGCTGGCGGCCGAACCGCGCCGCAGGTAGCTGAAGGCATGGCCTTCGGGCCCATGCTGCACGAAGTAGACGCCGGTATGCGCGTCCGCGTCGACCTGCACGCCGGCGGTGTCCACGCCTTCGGACCGCCAGAGTTCGCGGAACTGCGCCCCGAAGGCGTCGTCGCCCACCCGGGTCAGGTAGGCGCAGCGGGCGCCCTGGCGCGCCGCCGCGATGACGGTGTTGGAGGTGTCGCCGCCGAAGCCCTGGAGATAACGCCCCGGCTCCTGCCGCGCCTGGTTGAGTTCGACGAGCGGCTCGCCGAGTCCGATGATGTCGAAGTCAGGCATGGGCGGCCTCGCGGATGCGGACGATCTGCGCCACCAGCGCGGCCGTGTCGCGCGCGGCGAAGGCGGCCTTGTCGTACAGGTTGCCGCCGATGCCCACCAGGCCCGCGCCGGCGGCGAAATACCCCGCCATGTTGGCGGCCGTGACCCCGCCCGTGGGGCAGAACACCGTGTCCGGATACACCGACCGCAGCGCGGCCAGGTGCGAGGGGCCGGCGGACTCGGCCGGGAATAGCTTCACCACATCGGCGCCCGCCCGGCGCGCGGCCAGCACCTCGGTGGGCGTGAACGCGCCCAGCATGCAGAGCGCGTCGGCCGCGTGCGCCATTTCCACGAGCTCGCCGGCCACGGCCGGCGACACCACGAAGTCGGCGCCGGCCACCAGCGCCTCGCGGGCCTGCGCCTCGTCGAGCACCGTGCCCACGCCCAGCAGCAATTGCGGACCGTGCTTGTCGCGCAAGGCGCGCAGCAGATCCGTCACGCCGGGGATGGTCCAGGTGAGTTCCAGCGCCGGGCAGCCCGCCGTCACGGCGACTTCGGCGGCATAGGCCGCGGCGGCGGCGTCGGTATAGCGCAGCACCGGCACCACCCGCGCCGCCAGCAGGGCGGACATCCGGGAGGCCAGGGGGGAAGGGGCAGCAGTCATGGAAATCCTCGCAAGCGTTCCGGCGGCGGCCGGTTCACACCAGATTGTCCACCGCGTGACGCCGTGCCGCCATGTCCGCCTGCGGGGTTTCGGACCAGGATGTGTCTCCGTTTATTTGAAGCGCGGGATTCCGCATTGACGCCAGGGAATTGACCCGCTTTTCGGACGAATCTGCGATACTGTTTATTTGTACAGCTTACTCAATGGAAATTGTCCACAATACGGACAGTTGCCCACGATATAGGCGATTATTCCACAAGGCCGCTCTACGCCGCCAGGGGCCCGCCCTGGCGCGGGGCATGTCCCATCCTCAGGCTACGATACCGTCCATGAGCTCCGAAATCCGCATCGTTGGCGCCCGCCAGAACAATCTCAAGAACCTGGACCTTACCCTCGCCACCGGTGAACTCGTGGTGGTAACCGGCGTGTCGGGATCCGGCAAGAGTTCGCTGGCCTTCGACACCCTGTACGCCGAAGGCCAGCGCCGCTACGTGGAAACCTTCTCGCCCTATGCGCGCCAGTTCCTGGACCGCATGGACAAGCCCCAGGTCGACCGCATCGAAGGCATCCTGCCGGCCATCGCCATCGACCAGACCAATCCGGTGCGCAGTTCGCGCAGCACGGTCGGCACCATGACCGAGCTGAACGACCACCTCAAGCTGCTGTTTGCGCGCGGCGCCCGGCTCTATTGCCGGGGCTGCGGCCGGCTGGTGCGCCGCGACACGCCGGATTCCATTTTCCACGCGCTGGCCGGGCGCGCCGCCGCCGTGGGCGATCCGCGCCTGGTCATCACCTTCCCCATCGCGGTGCCCGCCAACTTCACCGAAGACGAAGTGCGCGGCTTCCTGGAGCAGCAGGGCTACACGCGCGTGCATGCCGAGGAAACCGCCGCGCCCGGCCCCGCCGCCGGCAAGCCGGGCAAGAAGAGCAAGGCCAGGGGCGCGTCGGGCGGCGGCGAGGAGCGCCGCATCCTGCACGTGGTGCAGGACCGCTTCCGTTTCGCCGGCGCCGAGCGCGAACGCGTCATGGAGGCGCTGGACACCGCGCTGCGCATGGGCGCGGGCCACCTGGCCGTGCGCGTCATGGGCGAGGACGGCGGCGACGCTCAGGTCTGGCGTTTCAGCGACCGGCTGCACTGCGCCGATTGCGACATCGAATACACCGACCCGCTGCCCAGCAGCTTCTCCTTCAACTCGCCGCTGGGCGCCTGTGAATCGTGCCGCGGCTTCGGCCGCGTGATCGGCATCGACTTCGGCCTGGTAATCCCGGACGAGAACAAGACCCTGCTCGAGGGCGCCATCAAGCCCTGGCAGACGCCCTCTTACAAGGAATGCCAGGACGAGCTGCAGAAGTACGCGCCGCGCGCCGGCATTCCGCTCGGCGTGCCCTGGAAGCACCTCACCGACGAGCAGAAGCGCTGGGTGCTGTACGGCACGCCCGACTGGAAGGGCGGAAGCGACGCCTGGAAACACCAGTGGTACGGCGTGCAGCGCTTCTTCGACTGGCTCGAAACCAAGGCGTACAAGATGCACGTGCGGGTGCTGCTGTCCAAATACCGCAGCTACACGCCCTGCCCCGCCTGCAACGGCGCCCGCCTCAAGCCCGACGCCCTGCTCTGGCGGCTGGGCGACAAGGCGGAAGCCGACGCCGTGCTGCCGCCGGACGACGGGCGCTACAAGCGCTTCATGCCGGTGCACGCCGCATGGAGCCGCGAACAGCTCGACAACCTGGACGGCCTGTCCATCCACGACGTCATGCTGCTGCCCATCGAACGGGTGCGCGCCTTCTTCGACCGGCTGCGCTTCACCGGCGCGCTGGACGCGGCCACCGATCTCCTCATGACCGAGGTGCGCGCGCGGCTGAAGTTCCTCTGCGACGTGGGCCTGGGCTATCTCACGCTGGACCGCCAGAGCCGCACGCTGTCCGGCGGCGAGGTGCAGCGCATCAACCTGACCACGGCGCTGGGCACCTCGCTGGTGAACACCCTTTTCGTGCTCGACGAGCCTTCCATCGGCCTGCACCCGCGCGACATGCACCGCGTGGTGGAAGTCATGCACCGGCTGCGCAACGCCGGCAACACGCTGGTGGTGGTGGAACACGATCCGCAGGTCATGGTGGCGGCCGACCGCATCATCGACATCGGCCCGGGCCCCGGCGAGCGCGGCGGCCGCATTGTCTTCGACGGCACGCCCGCGCAACTGCGCAACGCCGCCACGCTCACCGGCGACTACCTGGGCGGGCGGCAGCGCGTGGAGGCGCCGCGTCCCATGCCCGTGGCCGGCAATACCCCGCGCCTGGTGCTGGAAGGCGTGAGCGCCCACAACCTCAAGAACGTTTCCATCGAACTGCCCCTGGGCCGGCTGGTCTGCGTGACCGGCGTGTCCGGTTCCGGCAAGTCCACGCTGGTGCAGGACGTGCTGTATCCCGCCCTGCTCAAGCAGAAGGGCAAGCCGTCCGAAGCGCCCGGGCCGTTCGAGCGCCTGCTGGGCGCCGAGCAGATCGCCGACGTGGTCATGGTGGACCAGACGCCCATCGGCAAGACCACGCGGTCCAACCCGGCCAGCTACGTGGGCGCCTTCGACGCCATCCGCAAACTGTTCGCCCAGGCGCCGCTGGCGCGCGAGCGCGGCTACACGGCGGGCACGTTCAGCTTCAACGGCGGCGACGGCCGCTGCCCCACCTGCGGCGGCACCGGCTTCGAGCACGTGGAAATGCAGTTTCTTTCCGACGTGTACCTGCGCTGCCCCGATTGCGACGGCAAGCGCTTCCGGCCCGAGGTGCTGGAGGTGCGCGTGGAGCACCTGGGCAAGAGCGCCTCCATCGACGAAGTGCTCGAAATGACGGTGAGCGAGGCGCTGGACTTCTTCAAGGGTCTGCGCGACGTGCAGACCGGGCTCGCGCCGCTGGCGGACGTGGGGCTGGAATACGTGCGGCTGGGCCAGCCCGTGCCCACGCTTTCGGGCGGCGAGGCGCAGCGGCTCAAGCTCGCCGGCCACCTGGCCGAGGCCGCGCGCAGCGGCATCTCCACGGCCAAGGTCGCCAAGAAGGGCAGCCTGTTCCTGTTCGACGAACCCACCACGGGCCTGCACTTCGACGACGTGGCGCGGCTCATGCGCGCCTTCCGCAAGCTGCTGGCCGCCGGCCATACGCTGCTCGTCATCGAGCACAACCTGGACGTGATCCGCGCGGCCGACTGGCTGATCGACCTGGGGCCCGAGGGCGGCGACGCGGGCGGCGAGGTCGTGGGCGTGGGCACCCCGCGCGACCTGATGGACAACCCGGCCTCGCACACGGGCGCGGCGCTGCGCGACTATGAAGTCAGCATCCTGCCCGCCGGCATCGTCGCGAGCACCGACGCCGACGCCCAGGAAGCCGAGCAGGCCGGCCTGGCCGCGGTCATCGAGGAGCCGCGCGCGGACTACGCGGCGCAGGCCGGCACGCCGCTGCAATCGCTCATGCGGCGCCGCCGCCAGGACGCGCGGGCCATCGAGATCCGCAATGCGCGCGAACACAACCTGAAGAACATCAGCGTGGAAATCCCGCGCGACAAGTTCACGGTGATTACCGGCGTGTCGGGCTCGGGCAAGTCCACGCTGGCCTTCGACATCCTGTTCAACGAAGGCCAGCGGCGCTACCTGGAGTCGCTCAACGCCTATGCGCGCGCCATTGTGCAGCCGGCCGGCAAGCCGGACGTGGACGCCATCTTCGGCATCCCGCCGACGGTGGCGATCGAGCAGCGCACCAGCCGAGGCGGCCGCAAGTCCACCGTGGCCACAATGACGGAAATCCACCATTTCCTGCGCTTGCTGTATGTGAAGCTGGGCACGCAGTACTGCCCCGACTGCAACGTGCCGGTGGAGCCGCAGAACGCCGACCAGATCGTGGCGCGGCTGATGCGCGAGCGCAAGGGCGAGCACATCGGCCTGCTGGCCCCGCTGGTCACCGCCCGCAAAGGCTATTACACCGACCTGGCCAAGTGGGCGGCCGGCAAGGGCCACACGCACCTGCGGGTGGACGGCCGGTTCATTCCCGTCTCGCCCTGGCCCCGCCTGGACCGCTACAAAGAACACACCATCGAGCTGCCGGTGGCCGACGTGGTGATCGAGCCCGCCAACGAGGCCGCGCTGCGCGACGCCGTCCGGCGGGCGCTGGAAAACGGCCAGGGCGTGATGTCGGCGGTGTGGCCCGTGGACAAGCTGCACGAGGCGCTGGACAGCGACCTGCAGCAGCAGCATTTCTCGGTCAAGCGCGCCTGCCCCTGCTGCGGCGCGAGCTTCCCCGAGCCGGATCCGCGCCTGTTCTCGTACAACTCCAAGCACGGCTGGTGCCCCTCGTGCTTCGGCACCGGCCTGCAGCTGCAAGGCTTCGACGAAGAACAGACGGGCGAGGAAACCGCCTGGAACGCCTGGTACGAGGGCGAGGCGCGCACCTGCCCCGACTGCAACGGCCAGCGCCTGAACCGCGTGGCCCGCGCCGTGCGCTGGCGCGACCGCTCCATCGCCGAACTGGCGGCGCTGCCGGTTTCCGACGCGCATACCTTCTTCACCGGCCTGGTGGCGCGCGGTCGCGAGGGCGAGATCGCGCGCGACATCCTGGCCGAGATCCGCGGCCGCCTCAATTTCATGCAGGAAGTGGGGCTGGACTACCTGGCGCTGGACCGCGCCGCGCCCACGCTGTCGGGCGGCGAAGCGCAGCGCATCCGGCTGGCCGCGCAGCTGGGCTCCAATCTGCAAGGGGTGTGCTACGTGCTGGACGAGCCCACCATCGGTCTGCATCCGCGCGACAACCGCATCCTGCTCGACGCGCTGGCGCGCCTGGAAGGCAACGGCAATACCCTGGTGGTGGTGGAGCACGACGACGACACCATCCGCCGCGCTTCGCACATCATCGACATCGGCCCCGGCGCGGGCATCCGCGGCGGCCGCGTGGTGGCGCAGGGCAGCGCCGAAGATCTGATCGCCACGCCCGAATCCGTCACCGGCCGCTACCTGGCGCATCCGCTGCGCCACCCGCTGCAGGGCCGGCGCCCCGTGGCGCCCGACACGCCCATGATCCGCATCGAGGGCGCCCGCCTGCACAACCTGCGCCAGGTGGACGCCCGCATTCCGGTGGGCCGCCTCAGCGTGGTGACGGGCGTGTCCGGCTCGGGCAAGTCCACGCTGGCGCGCGAAGTGCTGCTCGACAACCTGCTGCAGGCCGTCTCGCAGGGCAAGGCGCCGGCCTGGGCGGGCTGCGAGCGCATCACCGGCTGGGAAGCCATCGACCGCGTGCTCGAAGTGGACCAGACGCCCATCGGCAAGACCCCGCGCTCCTGCCCCGCCACCTACGTCGGCTTCTGGGACGACGTGCGCAAGCAGTTCGCCGACACCCGCGAGGCCCGCATGCGCGGCTGGACGGCGGCCCGCTTCTCGTTCAATACCGGCGACGGGCGCTGCCCCATTTGCGAAGGGCAGGGCATGCGCACCATCGAGATGAACTTCCTGCCCGACGTGAAGGTGCCCTGCGACGCCTGCAGCGGCGCGCGCTTCAACAGCGATACGCTGTCGGTGCAGATGCGCGGCAAGAACGCGGGCGAAGTGCTGGCCCTGGAAGTGGACGACGCGCTGGCGTATTTCGCGGCCCATCCCAAGATCCATCGCCCCCTGCAATTGATGCAGGACGTGGGCCTGGGCTATCTCACACTGGGCCAGCCTTCGCCCACGCTGTCCGGCGGCGAGGCGCAGCGCATCAAGCTCGTGACCGAGCTGTCCAAGGCGCGGCTGACCGACGGCCTGCTCAAGACCGGCCGGGCCTCGCGCGTGCCGCACACCCTTTACGTGCTCGACGAGCCCACGGTGGGCCTGTCCATGGCCGACGTGGAAAAACTCATCCACGTGCTGCACCGTTTGGTCGAGGCGGGCAACACCGTGGTGGTCATCGAACACAACCTGGACGTGATCGCCGAAGCCGACTGGTTGCTGGACCTGGGCCCGGAAGGCGGCACGGGCGGCGGCCGGCTCGTGGCCGAGGGCTCGCCGGAACACGTCATGAGCCTGCGCGAGCGCTCGCACACCGGGCGCGTGCTGGCGGAGTTCCTGAAACAGTAGCCGCCATGGAATGCCGTTTTGAAGACCGCCTGGCCGGGCGGGCCCGCCGCCTGGCCGGCCTGTGCGCCGCCATCGAGGCGCGCTCGGCCGCCGAAGTCGGGCCGGCGCTGGAGGCCATCGACGCGCAGCGCCGCCGCGGACGCTGGATCGCCCTGCTCCTGGACTACGAACTGGGCGAATGGCTGCTGCCCGAAACCGTCCGCCCCGCCCCGGACGGCCCCTGGACGCCGCCCCGCGACGACGGCCGGGCGCGGCTGCGGGCATACGCCTTCGAGCGCGCGGAAAGCGTCGCGCCGTGGGCGCCCCAGCCGGGCGACGAAGCCGCCGCGGCGCAGCCGCCGCGCCCGCGCATGGACGAGGCCGGCTATGCCGCGCGCATCGACACCGTGCGCCGGCTGATCGAGGCAGGCGAGCTGTACCAGCTCAACTACACCCAGCCGCTGGACGTGCGCGCCGACGGATCGCCCGCGGCGCTGTACCGCCGCATCGCCAGCCGCCATCCGGTGGCCCACGCCGCCTATATCGAAGACGGCGCGCGCGCCATTCTGTCGTTCTCGCCCGAACTGTTCGTGGCGCGCCAGGGCAGCCGGCTCGTCACCCGTCCCATGAAAGGCACCGCGCCGCGCCATGCCGATCCGGCCGAAGACGAGCGGCTGGGCCGCGAGCTGCTGGCCAGCTCCAAGAACCGCGCCGAGAACCTGATGATCGTGGACCTGCTGCGCAATGACCTGGGCCGGCTGGCCGAGCCGGGATCGGTGCGGGTGGACGCGCTGTTCACGCTGGAGCGCTACCCCACGGTCTGGACCATGACCTCCACCGTGTCGGCAGAGGCCCCGCGCGCCACCCTGGAACAGGTGCTGCGCGCGCTGTTTCCCTGCGGCTCGATCACCGGCGCGCCCAAGGTGGCCGCCATGCGCCGCATCCGCCAGCTCGAAATCGCGCCGCGCGGCCTGTACTGCGGCAGCATCGGCTGGCTCGCGCCGGACGGCGACTTCTCGCTCAACGTGGCCATCCGCACCCTGGTGCTGGAAGCGGGCGGGCACGGCGTCTACGGCGTGGGCGGCGGCATCGTGCTGGATTCGGACCCGGCGCAGGAGTGGCAGGAATGCCGCTGGAAGGCGCGCATCCTCTCGCGGGATCCCGGCACCCCCGGCCCTGCCGCGGCAAACGGGGTAGCATAGACCGGCATACGCCTGGAAACGCGGAACCGCCATGCAGCCCGAACTGATCGAAACCATCCTGGTCGACGCCGATCTCGGCATTCCCCTGCTCGCCCGCCACCTGGCCCGGCTGGAGCGCTCGTGCAAGGCGCTGGACTACGACTGGGGCGGGCCCGAGGTCGGGCAGGACATCATGGTGGCGGCGCTGTCGCTCACCACGCCCGGCCCGCACCGCCTGCGCCTGCTGGTGGCGCGCGACGGCTCGCGGCACATCCAGACGGCCCCGCTGCCGCCCCTGCCGCCCGGGCAGGAAGTCATGCTCGCGCCCGAGGCCCTGGATTCGGCCGAACCCCTGCTGCGGTACAAGACCACCTACCGCCCCTGGTACACCAAGACCATCGAATGGCTGCCCGCCCATCCGCGGGTTTTCGACCTGCTCTACCTGAACGAACGCGGCGAGCTCTGCGAAGGCAGCCGCAGCAACGTCTATCTGCTGCTGGGAGGCGACTGGTACACGCCGCCCGTGGCCAGCGGCTGCCTGCCTGGCGTGCAGCGCGAGGAACTGCTGGAACGGGGCCAGGCCACCGAGCGCGTGCTGACCCTCGACGACCTGCGCGAAGCCAGCGAGATCCGGCTGTCCAATGCGCTGCGCGGCTGGTTTCCCGTCACCCTGCGCGACGACTGAAGCGCGGGCGCGGCACGCCCGGCCTCACCCCACGGCCAGACGCACGGCCTCGTTCGCGGCGGCCATGCCCATGGCGGCCGTCACCATCACCACCGATCCGTAGCCGGCGCAGGACAGCCCCTGCGGCGCGACCGGCCGGTCCGCCGCGCCGAGGTCGTCCTCGCCCTCGAACGGCCGGGTCCAGGCGTCGGGCAGGATGGCGGGCTGGTCGAACCACAGCGCGCGGATGCCCATGCGCGGCACGCGCTTGAGCGCCTTGCCATGCCGGTCGGAGGCCCGCGGATAGCCATGCTCGCGCCGCAGCTTGTTGCGCAGCTTGGCCAGCAGCGCGTCGTTGGCGGCGGCCGACAGGTCGCCGGCCCGCAGGGCGAGCGGATCGGTCTTGCCGCCGGCGCCCCCGCAAAGCAGCAGGGGCGCGCCCAGCGCGCGCGCGCGCAGCACCATGGCGATCTTGGCGGCCGCCTGGTCGGTGCAGTCCACGATGGCGGTGTAGGGGCCCGGCAGGACCTCGGCGACGTTGCCGGGCGACACGAAGTCGTCCACGCGGGTCAGCCGGCAGGCCGGATTGATGGCCAGGATGCGCTCGGCCATGGCGTCCACCTTGGACTGGCCCAGGGTGCCGCTGAGCGCGTGGATCTGGCGGTTGACGTTGGATTCGGCGATGTGGTCCAGGTCGATCAGCGTCAGCGCGCCCACGCCGCAGCGCGCCAGCGCCTCGGCCGTCCAGGAGCCCACGCCGCCCAGCCCGGCCACCGCCACATGGGCCGCCTGGAGGCGGCGCGGCGCGTCGGGGCCGTACAGGCGGGCCAGCGCCCCGAAGCGGCGGTCGATGTCGGCCTGCGGCAGTATGCAGGCGGCGGAAGCGGGCGGCGGAGTCATGGCGCGTATTTTAGGGCAGCCGGCCGCGCCAGCCGCCCGTTGCAAGAAAGACACAGGCGCTCGCGGAACCGCGCCACCGCGCCCCGCAACTCTTCTATATGACTTGCCGCGAACGTGCCGGCAACGCCTTTCATCCCTGCGTCACTTTGCCGCAGTACGCGCCTATCTCGCCGCGGCCGATTCCGCCGCGCCGCGCCGCCGTGTGCCGCGGGCCGCCTCGACATTGCGCGACGTTCGGCCCAGAATGACCGCAGAAGCCGTGTCCGACTCTCATTCATCTCCCTCTTCCTCATCGGCCGCCCCGGAATTTTCCGGGGCGGCAATGCTCTGTGCGCTCGCCATGATGAACCACGTGGCGCTCACCGGGGGACGCATCACCGTGTCGCTCACGGCCCTGCAGATGGGGCTGTCCACGTTCAAGGTGGGCACGCTGGTGGCCGTGTTCGCCGTGTTGCCCATGCTGTTCTCGGTAAAGGCCGGGCGCTGGGTGGACCGGGTGGGCGTGGTGCGCCCGCTCGCCATCGGGACGGGATTGGTCGTCTTCGGCACGCTGCTGCCCTTCATCCTGCAGACCCAGGCCGCGTTGCTGGTGGCCTCCTGCTGCATCGGCATCGGCTTCATGCTGCACCAGGTAGCCACGCAGGATCTGCTGGGTCACGCCGAGCCGCAGCGGCGGCTGCGCAATTTTTCCTTCATGTCGCTGGCGCTGGCGGCTTCGGGTTTTTCGGGACCGCTCATCGCGGGGCTGGCCATCGACCACCTGGGCTCGCGGCTGGCTTTCGGCCTGCTCGCGCTCAGTCCGCTGCTGTCCATCGGCGGGCTGTACCTGCTGCGCGGCCCGCTGCGGGCCGTGAACGCCCACCTGGCGGGCGCCCGCGCCGCCGAGCGGCGCCGGGTCACCGAACTGCTGGCCCTGCCGCCGCTGCGCCGCATCCTGATGGTCAACACCATACTTTCCGGCGCCTGGGACACGCACCTCTTCGTGGTGCCGATCTACGGCGTGGCCATCGGCCTGTCGGCCACCACCATCGGGGTGATACTGGCCTCCTTCGCGGCGGCAACTTTCGTCATCCGGCTGGCATTGCCCTTCATCCAGCGGCGCGTGCGGTCCTGGACGCTGGTGCGCGTGGCCATGGGCACGGCGGCGGTGGATTTCCTGGCTTATCCGCTTTTCAGCGAAGTTGCCGTCCTGATCGCGCTGTCTTTCGTGCTCGGGCTGGCGCTGGGGTGTTCGCAGCCGGGCATGCTCTCGCTGCTGCACCAGCATTCGCCGCCCGGCCGGGCCGCCGAAGCCGTGGGCCTGCGCATGGCGCTCATCAACGGCTCCCAGGTGTCCCTGCCATTGACCTTCGGCGCGCTGGGTGCGGTAATTGGCGTTGCCCCCTTGTTCTGGGCCTATTCGCTCGCCCTGATGGCGGGCGGCTGGGTCAACCGCAATCCCCCGACCGAAACCAAGCCTAAATCGTCGTGAACACGCAGTCCCCTCCGCCCTCCGGCGCCTCGGGCGCCAGCCTGCCCTTCCGCCTCTGGACCCCCGAAGAACGACAAGCCTCGCTGGAAGACGCGCTGCGGCACTGGCAGGAAGGCGAGGACGTCTGGGTATATGGGTACGGATCGCTGATCTGGCGTCCCGATTTCGACTTCGAGGAGCGCCGGCTGGCCACGCTGCGCGGGCATCACCGGGCGCTCTGCCTGTGGTCGCGCGTGAACCGCGGCACCCCGGAATGCCCGGGCCTGGTGTTCGGGCTGGACCGGGGCGGCTCCTGCCGCGGCGTGGTCTACCGCCTGGCGGGCGCGCAGGTGCCGGCGTATTTTCCCGCGCTCTGGGAGCGCGAGATGTCCACGGGCGCCTACCTGCCGCGCTGGATCAACTGCGCCACCGACCACGGCCTGGTGCGGGCGCTGGTGTTCGTCATGAACCGCCAGAACCCCGCCTACATCCGCGCGCTGCCCGAGGCCGAACTGCTGGCCATCGTCCGGCGGGCCAGCGGCCGGTACGGCCCCTGCACCGACTACGTGGTGCAGACGGCGCGGGCGCTGCGGGCGGCGGGCATCCACGATGCCCGCCTGGACGCCATCGCGCGCCGGCTGGAGGCCGACGGCCACGAACTGCCCGAAAACCCCTGAGCGGCCGGGCGCCCGCGCCGAAGCTGCGTGGGGTCAATGCGAGGCCCCCGCCGCCAGCGGTATAAACTCTGTGTCATCAACGCACAGAGCCTCAACCATGTCCGTATCCGATCTGCGCCAAAGCTACGAAAAATACGTGCTCCTCGAGAGCGAGGCGGCCGCCTCGCCGATGGCGCAGTTTGCGCGCTGGTTCGACGAAGCCCTCGCCGCCAAGGTGCCCGAGCCCAACGCCATGACCCTGGCCACGGTGGACGCCAGCGGCCAGCCCACCGCCCGCATCGTGCTGGTCAAGGGCTACGACGAGCGCGGCTTCACCTTCTTCACCAATTACGAATCGCGCAAGGGGCTGGACCTGCTGGCCGAGCCGCGCGCCTGCCTGCTGTTTTTCTGGCAGCCCCTGGAGCGCCAGGTGCGCATCGAGGGCAGGGTCGAGAAAGTGCCCGCCGAGGAATCGGACGCCTATTTCGCCAGCCGCCCGCTCGGCTCCCGCATCGGCGCCTGGGCCTCGCGCCAGAGCCAGCCCATTACCCGCGAAGAACTCGAAGCCCGCGAGCGGGAATTCCGCGAGCAGTTCGGCGACAACCCGCCGCGCCCCCCGCATTGGGGCGGCTACCGCCTCACGCCGAGCACCATGGAGTTCTGGCAAGGCCGCCCCTCCCGCCTGCACGACCGCCTGCGCTACACCGCCGACGGCCAGGGCTGGAAGATCGAACGCCTGTCGCCCTGAGCCGGACGCCCGCGGCGGGCGTCCCCCACCCCGGGCGCCCGCCGCGCCCGCCGGAATCCATATTGCATGCCAGCCTCGACCCCCGATTTTGACTCCGCCTTTTTCCGCACCGCCCTGGGGCGCTACGCCACCGGCGTCACTGTCGTGACCACGGCCGACCTCGAAGGCCGGCCCATCGGCCTGACCGTCAGCTCGTTCAACTCGGTATCGCTGAATCCGCCGCTCATCCTGTGGAGCCTGTCGCGCGGCTCCTCGTCGCTGGCGGCCTTCCAGCAGTGCGAGCGCTACGTGGTGAACGTGCTGAGCGCCGAGCAGATCGCCCTGGCGCGCCGCTTCGCCACCGGCAAGACGCCCGAACGCTATGCCGGCCTTCCCGTACACTATGCGCCCGGCGGCACCCCCATGCTCGACCCCCACTGCGCCGCCTGGTTCGAATGCCACAACCGCAGCCGGTACGAAGAGGGGGACCACCTCATCATGGTCGGGGAAGTCGAGCGTTGCGGGCACAGCGGCGAACCCCCCCTGGTGTTCCACGCGGGCGGCTTCGACCTGACGCCGGCCGGCACGCGGGCCGAAAGGAAATCATCATGAACGCGGACATCGATTGCGTCGTCATCGGCGCGGGCGTGGTCGGACTGGCCATTGCGCGCGCGCTCGCCCTGTCGGGCCGCGAGGTGCTGGTCGCCGAGGCCGCCGAGGCCATCGGCACCGGCACCAGCTCGCGCAACTCCGAAGTCATCCACGCCGGCATCTACTACCCCGCCGGCAGCCTGAAGGCGCGCCTGTGCGTGCGCGGCAAGCACCTGCTGTACGCCTATTGCGCCGAGCGCGGCGTGCCCTGCAAACGGCTGGGCAAGCTCATCGTCGCCACCAGCCCCGAACAAGCGGCGCAGCTCGAAGGCATTGCCCAGCGCGCCCGCGCCAACGGCGTGGACGACCTGCGCCTGATCTCGGGCGAAGAGGCCATGGCCATGGAGCCGGCGCTCTTCTGCACCGCGGCGCTGGTTTCGCCGTCCACCGGCATCGTGGACAGCCACGCCCTCATGCTGGCCTACCAGGGCGACGCCGAGAATGCCGGCGCGCAATGCGTGTTCCACACGCCGCTCGAGTCGGCGCGGGTGCTGCCGGAGGGCGGATTCCAGCTCCAATTCGGCGGCGCGGACGCCATGACGCTGAGCTGCAACGTGCTCATCAATTCGGCGGGCCTGCATGCGCCGTCGCTGGCGCGCCGCATCGAGGGCCTGCCGGCCGGAACCATTCCGCGCGAGTACCTGTGCAAGGGCAGCTACTTCACGCTGTCCGGGCGCGCGCCGTTCTCGCGCCTGATCTACCCGGTGCCGCAGCATGCCGGGCTGGGCGTGCACCTCACGCTCGACCTGGGCGGCCAGGCCAAGTTCGGCCCCGACACCGAATGGATCGAAACCGAGGACTACACGCTGGACCCGTCGCGCGCCGACGTGTTCTACGACGCCGTGCGCAGCTACTGGCCGGCGCTGCCCGACCACGCGCTGGCGCCCGGTTATACCGGCATCCGTCCCAAAATTTCCGGCCCGGACGAACCGGCCGCCGATTTCGTCATTTCGGGCCCGGCCGACCACGGCGTGCCCGGCCTGGCCAACCTCTACGGCATCGAATCGCCGGGGCTCACCTCCAGCCTGGCGCTGGCCGAAGAAACCGTGGCCCGCCTCGCGGCCTGACCTTTTTCCTGTCCCATCTCTTTCCGAACCTCATGCAGCACAACGACTACATCCTGACCCTGTCCTGCCCCGACCGCACGGGCATCGTCTACCGCGTCAGCGGCCTGTTGTTCGAATTGGGGTGCAACATCCTGGATTCGCAGCAGTTCGGCGACGAAGAAACGGGCCGTTTCTTCCTGCGCGTGCACTTCGACCTGCCTGTCACCGTGGCGCCCAGCGACCTGAGCGCGCGGCTGAACACCCTGGCCGCCGAATACGGCATGACGCTGCAACTGCACGACGCGCGCCGCAAGGCGCGCCTGCTCATCATGGTGAGCAGGCAGGGGCACTGCCTGAACGACCTGCTGTTCCGCGTGCACAGCGGCCAACTGCGCGCCGAAGTGGCCGCCATCGTCTCCAACCACAACGACTACGCCAGCCTGGCGGCGTCCTACAACATTCCCTTCCACCACCTGCCCGTCACGCCCGACACCAAGGCCGAGCAGGAGCGCCAGGTGCTGGACCTGGTGGAAAAGCAGGGCATCGACCTGGTGGTGCTGGCGCGCTACATGCAGATCCTGTCGCCGGAGATGTGCCGCGCCCTGACCGGCCGCGCCATCAATATCCACCACAGCTTCCTGCCCAGCTTCAAAGGCGCGCGCCCGTATCACCAGGCGCACGCGCGCGGCGTGAAGATCATCGGCGCCACGGCCCACTACGTCACGTCCGACCTCGACGAGGGCCCCATCATCGAACAGGACATCGAGCGCGTGGATCACCACATGACGGTGCAGGACCTGACCCAGGTCGGCAGCGACGTGGAATCCCTGGTGCTGGCGCGCGCCGTGCGCAGCCACATCGAGCACCGCATCCTGCTCAACCGCAACAAGACTGTGGTGTTCCGCTAGGCCCGGTCCCCGCCGGGCGGCGCGCCGCCCTCCAGGCCGAAATGCCGGGCGACCAGCGCCATGGCCTTTTCCTGCAGCGGCGAAGCGCCCGCGCCGGGCCAGATGACCTGGCTCACGGAACGCGCGGTGTGTTCGAAGTCGATGAAACTCGTGCCGGCCAGCCCGCTGCGCGACAGGCAGGCCGGCACGATGGACACGCCCAGGCCCTGCGACACCAGCGAGGCCACGCTCAGCCAGTGGCGCACCTCATGGCGCACTTCGGGCATGAAACCGGCTCCCACGCAAAGCGACAGCACGGTTTCGTAATAGCTGGGCGACGCCGCGCGGGCGAAGAAAATGAAGTCCTCGTGCGCCAGTTCGGCCAGCCGCAGGCGGCGCCGGCCCGCCAGCGGATGGCTGGCCGGCAGGCAGACCTTGAAAGGCTCGGCAATCAGGTCGCGCGCCATCACCCCCTCCGGCACCGGATTGGCGTGGATGAATCCCAGGTCCTGCTCGCCCCGGCGCACGGCCTGGATCTGGTCGTGCGAGTTCAGCTCCGCGAGCACGTGCTCCACGTCCGGCAGCTCGGCGCGCATGTCGGCCAGCAGCGCGGGCAGGCCGCGGTACAGCATGGAGCCCACGAACCCGATGCGCAGGCGTCCCCGCAGCCCGGCGTCCACCCGCTGCACCAGCGTGCGCACCTCATCCGCCTGGCGCAGCAGGGTCAGCGCCTCGCGATACAGCACCTGGCCAGCGTCGGTCAGCTCCACGTGGCGGCTGGTGCGCGCCAGCAGCCGCACCCCCATGTTTTCCTCGAGCTGGCGGATGGCGTAGCTGAGCGGCGGCTGCGAAATGTGCAGGCGTTCGGCGGCGCGGCTGAAATGGCGCTCTTCCGCCACCGCGACGAAGTAGCGCAGCAGCCGGGGGTCCAGGTCCATGGCGGACTCCATTCATACTTTTTATGTATTGTTCTACACAAAAACGGTATTTGCATAGATCAATACACCCGAGCAACATCAAGGCATCTTTCCCGACTCCCCGCGCAGGATGCCCCTCATGGAACCCTTCGTCAGCCCCCAAGTCGCCGCCGCCACGCCCATTCCCGACTCGCGCGGCCTGAACCTGTTCCGCGCCGACCCGTATGCCGGGCCCCTGGCGCGCCGCTACCTGCCGGCCGACCTGTACGCGCACCTGCTGCCGCACCTGGACCGCCTGGGCGCGCTGGCGGGCGGCCTGATGGACGAGCTGGCCGCCACGGCCGACAAGAACCCGCCCACCCTGTCCGTGCGCAGCCGCGCCGGGGCCGACGAGTCCCGCATCGAAAAACACCCCGCCTACGTCGAGCTGGAAAAGCTGGCCTATGGCGAATTCGGCCTGGCCGCGCTGTCGCACCGCGGCGGCGTGCTGGGCTGGCCCGAGCCCATGCCCGCCGCGGCCAAGTATGCGCTGAGCCACCTGTTCGTGCAGGCCGAGTTCGGCCTGTGCTGCCCCGTCAGCATGACCGACTCCCTGGCCCGCACCCTGCGCAAGTACGGCGATCCGGCCCTGGTCGAGCGGGTGCTGCCCCAGGTCACGTCCCAGGACTTCGACACCCTGCGCCAGGGCGCCATGTTCATGACCGAGCAGGGCGCCGGCTCCGACGTCAGCGCCACCGAAGTGCGCGCCGAGGCCCAGCCCGACGGCACCTGGCGGCTGTACGGCGACAAATGGTTCTGCTCCAACCCCGACGCCGGCTTCGCCATGGTGCTCGCGCGCAGCGAGCCCGAGCCGGGCCTGAAGGGCGTGTCGCTCTTCCTGCTCCCGCGCGACCTGGCCGACGGCAGCCACAACGCCTACCGCATCCTGCGCCTGAAAGACAAGCTCGGCACCCGCTCCATGGCCAGCGGCGAGATCCGCCTCGAAGGCGCCACCGCCTGGCTGGTGGGCGAACGCGGCCGCGGCTTCAAGCAGATGGCCGACATGATCAACAACTCGCGCCTGTCCAACGGCATGCGCGCGGCCGGCCTGATGCGCCGCGCCCTGACCGAAGCCATCTACGTGTCGCAGCACCGCCGCGCCTTCGGCAAGCGCCTGATCGACATGCCCCTGATGCAGCGCCAGCTCGTCAAGATGACCGTCTGGACCGAACAGGCCCGCAGCGTCATGTTCCAGACGGCCCGCGCGCTGGCGGCCGCCGAACAGGGCGAGGCGCCGCCCAGCCTGGCCCGCATCCTCACCCCGCTCATCAAGTTCCGCGCCTGCCGCGACGCGCGCAAGGTCACGGGCGACGCGATGGAAGTGCGCGGCGGCTGCGGCTACATCGAGGAATGGACCGAGCCGCGCCTGGTGCGCGACGCGCACCTGGGCTCCATCTGGGAAGGCACCAGCAACATCGTGGCGCTGGACGTGCTGCGCGCCATCAACCGGGAGAATTCGCTGCCCGCGCTGCGCGGCCTGGTCGACACGCTGCTGGCCGAGGGCGCGCCCTGCCCGCCCGGGCTGGCCGCCGCCCAGGCCCAGGCGCTGGAGCAGAGCTTCGCCTTCGCCGCCCGCGCGGCCGCGGACGACCGCGCCGAGCTCGCCCGGCAGGCGGCCTCGCTGCTCTACCACGCCGTCTCGCTGGCGGCGCTGCGCTGGGAGGCCGCCAGCTCCGGGCTGGAAACGCGCGCGCTGCTGGCAGACCAGGTGCTGCTGCACCGCCTGGCCCCGCGCGATCCCTACGCCGCGGCTCCCGACGAAACCGCCGTGTGCCGGGACATCCTGCGCCACGCCCTCTGAGCTTCCTGGCCGCCGGCGAAGGCTCGGCGGCCGGCAACCCCGACGCCGGCGGCACAAGCCGGCGCGTCTTCCACTGGAGAGAGACATGAAACGCTATCTGGCCCCCCTGATGCTGGCCGCCGCCGCGCTGGGCGCGGGCGGCCCCGCCCACGCCGCCGACGCCTACCCCTCGCGGCCCATTTCGCTGGTCGTTCCCTTCCCGCCCGGCGGTCCCACCGACGCGCTGGCCCGCCGGCTGGCCGAAAAACTCAAGCAGCCGCTGGGCCAGACCGTGGTGGTGGAAAACCGCAGCGGCGCGGGCGGCAATATCGGCTCCGAATACGTAGCCGCGGCCAAGCCCGACGGCTACACCATTCTCTTCGGCACCTCCGGCCCGCTGGCCATCAACGTCAGCCTGTACAAGAACCAGAACTACGATCCGCGCACCAGCTTCGCGCCCGTGATCCGCATCGGCCACCTGCCCAACATCCTGGTGGTGCACCCCTCCGTGCCGGCCCGCAACGTGCAGGAACTCATCGCCTACGCCAAGCAGAACCCCGACAAGCTGAGCTACGCCTCCTCGGGCAACGGCGCGTCCTCGCACCTGGCGGGCATTCTGTTCAACCAGATGGCGGGCACCCAGATCATGCACATTCCCTACAAGGGCACCGGCCCCGCCCTGAACGACCTGCTGGGCGGCCAGGTGTCCATGTCGTTCACCGACATACTCACCGCCCTGCCCTATGTGAAGGCCGGCAAGCTGCGCGCGATCGGCCTGGCCGGCGCGCAGCGCTCGGAAGCGCTGCCCGACCTGCCCACGATTTCGGAGCAGGGCCTCAAGGGCTACGACGTGAGCGTGTTCTTCGGCATCGTCGCGCCCAAGAACACGCCGCCCGATGTCGTGGCCAAACTCAACCAGGCGTTCGACGCCGCGCTGGCCGATCCCGCCATCCGCGAGACCCTGCACAGCCAGGGCATCGTCGAAGCCGAAGACCACACGCCCCAAGGCCTGGCGCGCTTCATCGAGGCCGAGGTTCCCAAGTGGCGCGAAGTGATTCAGAGCGCCCACGTATCCATCGACTGACCGGACGTCCGCCATGTCCCCCAAGCTTCCCAATGCCGGCGCGCTGGCCGGCTGCAAAGTGATCGACCTTTCCCGCGTGCTGGGCGGGCCGTACTGCACGCAGATCCTGGCCGACCACGGCGCCGACGTGCTCAAGATAGAACCGCCCGGCGGCGACGAGACGCGCGGCTGGGGCCCGCCCTTCCTGGGCGAGACAGCCTCTTACTTCATCGGCGTGAACCGCAACAAGGACGGCATGACGCTGGACCTGTCCCGCCCCGAAGGGCAGGAAACGCTGCGCCGGCTGCTGGCCGGGGCCGACGTGCTGGTCGAGAACTTCAAGCCGGGCACGCTGGAGAAGTGGGGCCTGGGCTACGACACGCTGAGCCAGGCGTTTCCCCGCCTCGTCCATTGCCGCGTGAGCGGCTTCGGCGCCGACGGCCCGCTCGGCGGCCTGCCCGGCTACGATGCGTGCGCGCAGGCCATGTGCGGCCTGATGAGCGTGAACGGCGAGGCCGGCGGCGAAGCCACGCGCGTGGGGCTGCCCGTGGTGGACATGGTCACCGGGCTGAACGCCGCCGTGGCCGTACTGCTGGCGCTCAACGAGCGCCACCGCAGCGGGCTGGGCCAGTTCCTGGACATCACGCTCTACGACTGCGCGCTGTCGCTATTGCATCCGCACGCCGCCAACTACTTCTACAGCGGCAAGACGCCGGCGCGCACCGGCAACGCGCATCCCAACATCGCGCCTTACGAAACCCTGCCCACCGCCTCCGGCCCGATCTTCCTGGCCGTCGGCAACAACCGCCAGTTCGCGCTGCTGGCGCAGGCGCTGGAGGCGCCGGCGCTGGCGGCCGATCCGCGCTTCGCCTTCAACGCCGACCGGCTGCGCAACCGCGATGCGCTGCGCGCGGAGCTGTCCGCGCTGCTTGCGCGGCACGAGGCCGCCGCGCTGGCCGACAGGCTGCTGCGCCACGGCGTGCCGGCCGCCGCCGTGCAGACGGTGGACCAGGCGCTCGCCCACCCGCATACGCGCCATCGCGGCATGGTGCTCGAGCAAGGCGAATACCGCGGCGTGGGCTCGCCCATCAAGCTCTCGCGCACGCCGGCCACGCTGCGCAAGCTGCCGCCCGAGCTCGCCCCGCCCGCCGAAACCTGAACGCGCGTTCCGCGACGCCGCCCTGCCGCCCGGCAACCGCCGGGCTTAATGAGATGGTCAGCCCGATCCCCACGAAGCGGTACGCTGAGTGGGGATTGTTCTTTCTGGGAGACCTCTCATGAACACCGTCACGCTGATTGGTATCGATCTGGGCAAGCATAGCTTCCATCTGCACGGGCAGGATGAGG
>Ga0180220_1000190_pt1 | contig 96890 bp, 91 predicted proteins | sample eDN5th37CBELigBY_FD_151335 | JGI IMG/M metagenome (GOLD analysis project Ga0180220, IMG submission 151335) | Enriched backyard soil microbial communities from Emeryville, California, USA - eDNA 5th pass 37_C BE-Lig BY (version 2) (version 2) | ecosystem: Environmental > Terrestrial > Soil >...
AGCGCGCCGGACGGCTTGGGGCCATTCGGCGTCATCGTATTGAACTCGCGCCGAATCTCCTCGGTAGATTTACGCAAGGGTTCAGTGATCGACTGGCGCAGGTTGCGCACCTCGTCGAGGCCGGTGGTGCGGTTGATCTCGCGCTGGAACTCATTGCCCATGCGGCGAATCTGACCGGCAAACTTGCCGATCCGCTGCATCACCATAGGCAGGTCCTTCGGCCCGATGACGATCAACGCCACGATGCCGACGACCAGCATCTCCGTCCAGCCCAAACCGAGCATAGTCTAGTTCTCCCGATCGCTCGGATCGCGGGCGCCAAGGCCCACCGATCAGGCGTCCTTGCGGGTCGTTTCTGCCTGACGAGCCTCGGTCGTGGTCGAAGCTTCGAGGCGCTCGGCGGGCTTGTCCTCGTCCTTCATGCCTTTCTGGAAGGCTTTGATGCCGGAGGCGACTTCACCCATCATACCCGAAATCTTGCCGCGACCGAACAAAAGGACGACAACGACGGCGACGATGAGGATGCCCCAAATTCCTGGCGCGTGCATAGAGATCTCCCTTGGTCTTCAGAACGCGATACACGCGATATCTAGTCCCACAAATAGGTTCAATAGCGTCCAAACACAAGGACGTGTTCCAGATGGTAACCGCCGACCACCGCAAAAGTGAAAGCGCTGGGTTTTTCAGGCCACTGGGCGAGGAGGACGCCCCTATCTGACATTCTCGTCATCGAGGTCTTCACCGTCCTCGTCATCTGGATCGAGCGGGTCTTCGTCATCGCGCAACGGCCCATCAAAGGGCAGCGGTATCTGCATCGAGGGCGGCAGACGTCCCGAGAGGAGCCCTGCCCCCTTGAGTTCATCAAGCCCGGGAAGATCGGAGAGGTTTTCGAGACCGAAATGATCGAGGAAAGCATCGGTGGTGCCGTAGGTCACGGGGCGCCCTGGCGTGCGACGCCGGCCGCGCATGCGCACCCAGCCGGCTTCCATCAACAGATCGAGCGTCCCCTTGCCGGTGGCGACGCCCCGCACCTCTTCGATCTCGGCGCGCGTGGCAGGCTGATGGTAGGCGATGATGGCAAGCGTTTCGAGGGCAGCACGCGAGAGCGGGCGGTTCTCCTGCTCTTCACGGCGCAGGAGAAACGCCAAATCCTCCGCTGTCCGGAAAGCCCATTTGTCGCCGCGGCGCACGAGATTGACCCCGCGCGAGGCATAGCGCCCGCTCAGTTCGGCAAGTAGCGCCTCGATATCGGCACCTTCGCCGAGATAAGGCGACATCTCACGCGCCGCCAGCGGTTCGGCGGAGGCGAATAGCAGGGCTTCGAGGATGCGCAAATTGCGCTCCTTCACCTCCTGGGGCTCGCTGAATTCTTCTGCCAATGCCAAAGCCGCTCTAGGTCCTGCGCCGACGTACGAACAAAGGCCCAAAGGCCGTCGTCTGGCGCAGTTCTACCTGTCCCTGGCGGACAAGTTCAAGGCTGGCCGAGAAGCTGGACGCGCGCACGGTGGCCCTTTCGGCCGGGGAGGACAGGTAATCGGCAAGATAGGCGTCGAGCGGCACCCAATCGACGTTCTCGCCGATCAGACGCTCGAGGATTTCGCGCGCCTCCTGCAGCGACCAGACCGTGCGCTGAACGGGCGCGTAATCGGTCGGCACGCCGCGCTCGCGCTGCATGGCATAGGCCTTGAGGAGATCGTAAAGCGAGGCATCCCATATGCTCTTGCGCTCGATGACGATCGGTTCTGGCGCGCCGCGGGCGTGGACGCGCAGGCCGAGGCGCGGGCGATGCATCAACTGGTTGGCCGCATCGCGCATGGCTTCCAGGCGCTTAAGGCGGAACTGGAGCATTGCGGCCAGCATCTCGCCGGACGGCTCATCGTCGCTTGGGGCCTGCGGGACCATCAAACGGCTTTTCAGATAGGCGAGCCAGGCGGCCATCACCAGGTAGTCGGCGGCGACTTCGATGCGCTTCTGGCGCACCGTCTCGATGAAGGCGAGGTATTGCTCGGCAAGAGCCAGGATCGAGATCGCAGCAAGATCGACCTTTTGCCGGCGCGCCATATCGAGCAGCAGATCGAGAGGACCTTCATAGCCGGCCACATCGACATGCATGATGTCGTCGTCGGGCTTTGCCGGCGGGCTGTCGAACCAATCTGTTGGCGTATCTGTCATCGGCCGCCGCATCCCTCACAAGCGGGGAGCTTGGCGGGTGCGGCCGGACGCGTCAAGGCGATCTTGTGCCATGCCCCAATTGGCGTGGCAGCAGGATCAGAGAGTAAAGCAGTCGCCGCCGTTGGCTTTGACGCTGTTGCAGATCTGCGTGGCGTTATCGAGCGACTGTGTCGGCAAGCGAACACGATAATAGACACCACGATCACCCAGATCGACGCGCTGAACTTCGAGCGGCGTTCCGCCAAAGAGGCTGCCGAACCGGTTCTGAAGGGTGCTCGCCGTCTGCCGCGCGGCTTCCTCGGTACGCTGCGAGGACAGCTGCACATAGGCGGGTGCGGTGCTCGCCGGCTGCGCGGGTGCTGCGGCAGGCGCAGCTTGCCGGTTGTTGTTCGACCAGTTGTTGATCAACTCAGCCAAGGTACTGGGCCGATCGCTGGCCTGTGCGGCTGGCGCGGCCTGCCCCGTGGGCTGTGCCGCAGCTGTCTGGGTCGCTGCCGCCGCCGCAGGGGTCTGCGAGGCGGGTTCGACCAAGGCGTTCACGGGCGACGTCGCGACGGCGGTCGGCGCGCCAGTCGGCGCGGACGGCCGGGTGATGGGCGCCATCGGCACGGGAGCCGTACGGCCGGCGATCTCATTGCCCTCGGCATCGACCACTGCTGCCGGCTGGCCGGGAACAAGGATCGCCTCAGGGGGGACGGTGGCCGTGGTGGCTTCTGCGGCGGGAGCCTGCGTAGCGGATGTTTCCTCTCCGGCAGCATTCGGCACTGGCGCATCGGCCGGCGTGAGGGCCGCGGTTTCGACGGGTTCGGTACCGTTCGCCGGAATTGCCGGAGCCCCGCCGGTGGTGGCTGGCGCCGCGGTCGCCGGGACCGTGGCCGGCAGAGGAGCAATTCCATCCGCCGGAGCCGCACCGGGCACTTCAGGAACATTGGGTCTATCGACCGGCAGCATGGCGACACCGGCCAAGGCATCCTCGCCGCCGACGATCGTACCGTCCGGGCGCACCGTTACCGTGCGCACCTTGCGGTTGACGAGGCCTTCCTGGGTGGCATCCTGCGGCGGCGTACCGGAGATAGCGGCAACCTGGCTCTGGTCGCGCGAAACGATTTGCTCGTCTTCAGCAGGCGTCTCGTTGCCGGCGATTTCATTGAACACCACCGATTCCGGCTCCGCATCAGCTGCAGGCTGGGCTTCCGGCACTTGCTTGATCGGCGCGGCATCGGCGGTCAGCACCGGTGGTGGACCATCATTGCCGCCAAAACCAAGAACGGTATAGAGACCGACACCGGCAGCGATGAGCGCAACAATAGCGACGGCCGGTCCGGCGAAAGCGCGCAGGTTGAGAGCCCGCCGCGGCGCCTTGCGGGGCAAATCGTCCTCGGCGGCGTAGCCAGCCGTTTCCTCATGATCGACCCAGCCGACATTGGCGCCGGTGGCGGCAGCCGCGGCGAGGATGGTATCCTCAGCGCTCAGGGTCGGCGAGGCGGCGGCCTGCGCCGCGGGCTCGCGCTGGGGACGCTGGCTCGGCAGAACCGGCGTTGCGAGGCTGCGAAGCGACGGGCTTGGCGCCGGATTTGCGGGTGCAGCGGTCGCGGAGGACTCGCCCTGCTGGGGCCGGTCGATCCGCGCGCGCACGGCGCTGCCGATCAGGGTCTCGATGGCGTCAATCGGATCGGCGTTTTCAGGGGGGCGGGCTTCCGGAGCGCGCGGTTCCTGGGTCCGTGGGGCGACGCTAGTCTGTGGGGCAACGCTTCGGGGCGCTTCCAGCGAAGGCTCGGTCCGCGATGGGGCAGCATCGATGCGGCTGGCGGGGCCCGCCAAGCCGAATACGGGAGCGACCTTGAAGGCGTCAGTGCGTCGTGAATCGTCGACGGTCGGCTCTGGAGCCGAAACATTCGCGGCAGGCTCGGGTGATTGCACCTGCTCCGCGCGAGCCTCGGGCTGAGGTTCAGCCGAAAGGTCAGCCTCGATCAATTGGGCGATGGCGTCATGCTCATCGGCACGCGATTTTACCGGCTCTGGTTCCGAAACCGCGGGGGTGCCGGCGTCAGCGTTGGGTTCTGCGGTGGGCTCTGCCGGGCCGGTGTATAATGGAGTGACCGGTGCCTGCGGGGCGGAACCTTCCGGCTGCTTGCCGGTTTCCGTGAAATCGAAGCGAGGCCCGGGAGATGCCGAAGGCTTTTCGGCTGGGGCGTCACCCGGCAGACGGAATGCAAATGTGTTGTCGGCCGGCTCGACATTCTGGGCGGGCTGCGCGGCAGACTCCTGGCGTTCCGCCGGAGACTGTTTTTCCTGCGCATCCTGGGCCATAAGCTTGGCGAGTTCGGCGATCAGATCATCGGCAGCATCGGATTTGTCGTTCGCTTGCTGCGGCTTCGCTGTCGTCATCGATGCAGCGCCCTCTTTTACTGGATACGGCACGCCAACCGAGGCGAGTCGGTGCCAGACATCACACTAATGCGCCCGAATTATGAAAGCTCATCGGGAGCAGAGACACCCAATATCTTGAGGCCATTAACGATAACCTGCCTCACGGCATCGACAAGGGCGAGTCGCGCCAATGTCAGGGTTGAATTCTCGGCATTAACAAACCGTAAATCAACATTCTCTTTACCCTTGGCCCAGAAGCCATGGAAAGCGCCGGCGAGGTCATGCAGGTAGAAGGCAATGCGGTGCGGCTCATGCGCCGCCGCCGCTGCGGCGACGGTGCGGGGCCAGGCAGCAAGCAGGCGAACAAGCTCCAATTCATCGGGTGTATCGAGCCGCTCGACCTCGGCATCAGCAAGCGCAGCAGGGCTGATATCGAGGTCAGGCAGATCGCGCGCAGCGATGCGGAACACCGAGCAGGCGCGCGCATGGGCGTATTGTACATAGAAGACGGGATTATCGCGTGTCTGCTCCTTGACCAGGGTGAAGTCGAAATCCATCGCCGCATCATTGCGCCGGAACAGCAGCATGAAGCGGGTGGCGTCCGAGCCGACTTCCTCGACCACGTCGGCAACAGTCACGAGGTCGCCCGACCGCTTGCTCATCTTGAACGGCTCGCCGTTCTTCATCAGCCGCACGAGTTGGCAGATCTTGACGTCCATGTCGGCTTCGCCATGGGACACGGCCTTGACTGCAGCCTGCAACCGCTTGACGTAGCCTGAGTGATCGGCGCCGAGCACGTTCACCATATGCTTGAAGCCGCGCATGTATTTATTGCGGTGGTAAGCGATGTCGGCGGCGAAATAGGTATAGGACCCATCCGACTTGATAAGGGCGCGATCGACATCGTCGCCATAGTCGGTGGCGCGGAACAGGGTCTGCTCGCGGTCTTCCCACTCTTCGTGGTCGGATTTGCCCTTGGGCGGCTCGAGCCGGCCCTGGTAGACCATGCCCTGCTCGCGCAACCAGGCCAGGGTCGTCTCGATATCGCCCCCCTCACCGTGGAGCGTGCGCTCCGAGAAGAACACGTCGTGGTGAATGCCGAGCTTGGCGAGGTCGGCCTTGATGAGGTCCATCATCGCAGCAAGAACGCGCTCCTTTACGATGGCGAGCGCTTCGGCCTCGTCCTTTTCAATGAGGCTGGTGCCGAATTCTTCGGCGAGGGCCTTGCCGACGGGAACGAGGTACTCGCCCGGATAAAGGCCTGACGGAATTTTGATGGTTTCGCCCAGGGCTTCGCGGTAGCGCAGGAAGGTCGAGCGGGCGAGCGTGGTGATCTGGCCGCCGGCGTCGTTGATGTAGTATTCGCGGGTCACGTCGAACCCGGAATAGGCCATCAGGGAAGCGAGGGCATCGCCGAAGACGGCACCACGCGTATGCCCGACATGCATGGGGCCGGTGGGATTGGCCGAGACGAACTCGACGTTGACGCGTTCGCCCTTGCCGGCATTGGAGCGGCCGAAATCAGCGCCCTCCTCGCGCACGGCGCGCAGCACATCGTGCCAGACCGATGGGGCGAGGCGGAAATTCAGGAAGCCCGGTCCTGCCACTTTGACCGACACGACATCGGTTGCGGCCTTGAAGTGTTCGGCAAGGGCGCCTGCAACCTCGCGCGGAGACTTGCCGAGCGGCTTGGCGACGACCATTGCGGCGTTGGTGGAAAGATCACCATGGCCGGGATCTCGCGGCGGCTCGACCACGACACGGGCAAGCAACTCCCCGGCAATATCGGGATAAAGCGCCTGCAGGGCCTCGGTTACGCGCGCAGCAAAAAGGGCAAAGACGTCCATGACTGACCTATGGGAAAGAACCGGCCGGGGTTAACGGAATTCCGGTCGAGCGTCAAACAGGCGCTGATACTCATCGAGGGCGTAGGGATCGGTCATGCCGGCGATGAAGTCGGCAACGACGCGCGCGCGTGCTGCATCGGACGCCGCGGCGCGGGCCGCTTCGCCCCAGCGACCAGGCATATCGGCGCCATCCATATAGCGCTCGAAGAGGGCGGCGACCACGGTCTCGCTCTCGCGAACCGGCGTCATGACCGCCTCGTGCCGATAAACACGCTCGTAAAGAAAGTCCTTCAAGCCCTTCTCGGCGCTTTGCATTTGTGGTGAGAAGCGCACGAGGCTCTTGCCGGCGGCGCGCACATCATCGGAGGTTGTGACGCGCGCGGCCGCTATCTCGCCGGCGCTGGTCTCAATGACGTCCTCGATGGCGCGGGTGATCATGCGCCGCTGTACTTCGTGCGCCTGGCGCTTGGCCGCGATCTGCGGATAGAGCCCTCGCACCTCCCGGACGATGGCGCCGGCGAACGGGGCCTGCGCGATGTCGTCGAGGCTGAGGATTTGGGCGCGCAGGGCATCGTCTATGTCGTGGGCATTATAGGCGATGTCATCAGCGATGGCGGCGGCCTGGGCTTCGAGGCTGGCGTAGGTGTCTATGCGCAGGTCCGCGCTGGCGGGGATGTCGTCCAGGCCGGGCGGGACGCCTTCCTCGGCATATTTACCGACGGGATTGCCATCGGCATCGATCAACGGACCGTTGTGCTTGAGAATGCCTTCCAGGGTTTCCCAGGTCAGGTTGAGACCGTCATGCTCGGCATAGCGGTTTTCGATTCTGGTGACTACGCGCAGGGCTTGAATATTGTGGTCGAAACCACCGTAGGAGCGCATCTTTTCGTTCAGAACACGCTCGCCGGCATGGCCGAACGGGGTGTGGCCGAGATCGTGCGAGAGCGCGATCGCTTCGGCGAGATCCTCGTTGATCCGCAGCGCCCGCGCCATGGAGCGCGCCATCTGGCTTACTTCGAGGGTGTGCGTGAGGCGGTTGCGGAAATCTTTGCCTTCATGGGCGAGGAAAACCTGGGTCTTGTGTTGCAGGCGGCGGAAGGCGGTGGAGTGAATGATGCGATCGCGATCACGCTGGAACTCGGATCGCGTGGGGCTTTCGCCGGTGGGGTAGAGGCGCCCGCGCGACTGTTGGGGGAACGAGGCATAGGACGCCTGCCCTTCTGCATCCCCCTTTTCAATCACGCCTGAAGCTCCTATCTTGAATGCGTTATTAAGTAACGGACCGACGGATATGACCGACGTGCTCGACCGCCCTCAAATCGTTCTGACCGACCGCGCCGCCAAGCGCGTTTCGCGCATACTCAGCAAGGAACCCGAAGGCACGGTGCTACGCATTTCCGTTGCCGGCGGCGGCTGCTCGGGATTCCAGTACGAATATAATCTTGTCCAGGAAACCCCCGCCGAGGACGATATCGTGCTGCAGAAGGATGGCGCCATCGTGCTCATCGACCAGCTTTCGCTGGAATTCATGACCGGCGCCGAGATCGACTATGTCGACGATCTGATCGGGCAGTCCTTCCAGATCAGGAACCCCAACGTCGTTGCGTCCTGCGGCTGCGGAACCAGCTTCGCGGTCTAGAAGCGGCTCCAAGTCCTGCCGGTTACTATTCGCCGCGAGAGACGCGGGCGATTTCCTTTTCGACCAGACGCTCCACGACGCTCGGCAGGTTCTCGTCCAGCCATTCCTTGAGCATCGGGCGCAGCATGTCGCGGATCATCGCCTCGATGGTGAGCCCGTGATCGCCCAGGCCGATATTGTTGAGACGGGCAAAGGTGCTGCGCACGGCGGCATTGGTGGCAGGCTCCAGCAATTGTTCGGCCATATCGCTGCTCAGCGTCGGGTCCGGCATGGGCGAGGGTGTCGGTGACGGCTTGGCCTGTTTCGCCTGTGGGGCGGCAGAAGCGACCTGCGGCTGCGGCTCGGGCTCGCTGTCGAAATCGGCAACGAATGCCTCGGTGTCCCTATCGACCTCATCGTCAGCGGGATTGAAAGCGGCGTCTTGCGGCTCTGCGGGCTCGGATGTCTGCGCCGCGGTATCGGCAAGGATCGAGTCGAAGCTCAAGGCCTCGGCCTCGTCGCTCCCGGTCTCTTCGGTCTCGCCTTCATCGCCGATGATCTGTTCGGGCGAAAGCGCCAGAGGTTCGATCTCCTCGATCTCTTCAAGGATATCGCTGAGATCGGGAATGTCTTCAGATTCAGGTTCAGAATCGTCAAGCGGAGCGACGGGGGCAGCCTGCATCGGCGGCGGCGCCGCCTGCATTGCGGGTCGGCGCGGAGCACCGCCGGAGTCGTCGTCGGCGATGATCTGCCGGATGGACGAAAGAATCTCGTCCATGGACGGTTCTTTTGGCGCGGGCTTATTCATGTGGGCCTCGTTACTCTTGCCGTCGACTTCGCAAATTCGCAATCGCCTGGACAGCGAATCGTCAGCACGAGCTTAGACCGCTCATCCCCAATAAGGAATCGCCCACACGCGCCTTCTCTTTGTCTTCCACCAAAACTTGGCAGACGGGTTCGGCACGACAAACCACATGCACCCGCCCTTGCGGGGAACAGGTGCAGAGTGAAGATCGGGAGAGGCCGGGGCTAGTCGGCGACGGTGCGCAGTTCCTGCCAGGTGTCCTCGACAGTCGCGGTATAGTTGTCCGCCGATCTCACCTCGACAGGCAGACCAAGTTCGGCAGCGGTCAGCTTACCCATGGCGGCCAGCAGCGAGAAGGTAGCGACGACCTGGCTGGTGGTAGCGCTGATGAGGGCTTCACGTGCCGTCGTCAACTCCGCCTGCGCGTCAAGCACATCAAGCGTGGTGCTGGCGCCAAGGTCGCGCTCCTGAATGACGCCCTGCAGCACCTGCTCACCGGCGGCAACGGCGGCCTGTGCGGATTGAATCTGAGCAGAGGCGTTCTGCATACCGCTCCAGGAGGAAATGACCGCCTCACGCACCTGGTCGTAAGTGGACATGGCGCTGACTTCGGATGCGATCTGGCCAATATTGGCTTTGCGCACGCCGGCACCCATTGCACCACCGGCGTAGATCGGGATCGACAGAGTTAGACCCACTTGGCCACTTATGCCCTGGGAACCGGGGGTTGGCCCACCTTGAACTATGCCGGTCCCAACGGTACCCGACATGCTCAAGCTCGGCCCGAACGCCGCCTGAGCAGCATCACTGGCTGCCTGTGCAGCGCGGATTGCTGCCTTGGCGGAAAGGATAGCAGGGTGTTCCACCTCGGCTGTCGCTATTGCCTGATCAAGCGAGCTGGGAACAAGCTTGCTGTAGCTATGGCTCGCACTGAGGTTCTGCGGCGGCACACCGACATAGCGCTGGAACGTCGCGCGGCTGGTCTCGAGACTGGACACGGCGGCGCGGTGGCTGGCGACGCCCTGTGCCAGGCGGGCTTCGGCCTGGGCCACATCGATGCGCGTGCCCTCGCCCACTTCGAGCCGATCCCTTGCCGATTGGAGCTGAGCCTGGGCAAAAGAAATATTTTCCTGACGCAGCGAGACGAGCTGGCTGTCGCGGATTACATCCATATAGGCGGTAGCGACCGCGAGCAGGATATTCTGTTCGGTATTGTTCGCCGAGTGCTCGGAGAGATCAGCCAGGGCGCGGGCCTGCTCAACCTGCGCCTCGGTCTTGAAGTTGTCGAATAGCGTATGGCTGTACCGAACACCTGCCGTCAGGCTGGACCGGTCCGTGAATGCACCGCCGGCAACCGACCAGTCGTACGTTCCATCAATTGTTGCGCCGATCGTTGGCCGCTTCCCGGCATTTGCAAGCGCAATGTCTTCCGCAGCAGATTTGATATCCAGAAACGCGGCTGCAAGGTCAGGGTTGTGATTGTAAGCAGCGGCCAAGGCCTGCGTAAGTGACTGGGCATTTGCCGCGGACACACTGGCAAAACTCAGCGCCAAGGCCCCAATAAGGACGGCACGAAACGAAATCATACTAAAGCCTCCAGTCCCCGGAAGTGTAAGCCCGACACATGGTACGGGCAACGGGCAGCTACAACGCACCCCGGCTCCAACCGTCGCAATAACCGAGAGTCGTGCTTTCGGCGCAACACAGGGTATGACAGCAAAAAATTAAAAAACGAATTCGCTTTCTCTTGCCTCGATCTCGAGCAGCGGCGCACTCGAGTTGAATGTCGCACGCCCCGCCACGGATTGACCGGACTTGACGTAGATATTGGCAACCGCCGTGGCCCCCATCTGCAGGAGTGCGACCAAACGTCCACCTTCGGCCAAGCCAGCGAACAGCGTTTCGGGCACCGCCTCGACCGCTCCTTCGATGACGATCACGTCGAAGACGCCGCTGGGCGGAGCGCTGAAGCTGCCCTCGACGACCCTGGCATTGGTGATGTCCAGCGCTGCCAGATTGGCGTTTGCCTTTGCAACCAGTTCAGGATCGCTTTCGACCCCGGTAACCTGCTTGCCGAGATCCGCCAGTACCGCGACCGAATAGCCGGAGGCTGAACCGATATCGAGAATGGTATCCTGCGGCTCGATTTCCGCCAATTGAATCAATTTGGCGAACGGCGCCGGCGCCAGCATAGCGCGATTGCTCTGGCCGCCGAACCGGTGGCTATCGTCGATATAGGCGATATCCTGGCGGGCGGGAGGCACGAAGCGCTCGCGCGGCACGCGGCCCATGACGGAAAGAATGCGCCGGTCCGTGATATTGCTCGTGCGCAGCTGGTTATCTACCATGAACCTGCGTGCGCGTTCGAATTCGCTCATTGACCCGCCTCAACTCATATGTCGCGCGTGAATATCGCCACCGGGTGACACACGCAAGACATTGAAGGCGGCCATTGCGCAATTTGTAATGTAGCGTCAAGGTTTGGGGGCGAATCGCAGTCGCCACCCAGCCGCCATGGGCCAAGGAGTTCCAGCCTATGTATACCCGCATCGTCATCGCCACTGACGGTTCCGAACTCGCCCGCAAAGGCCTCGATCATGGGCTGGCGCTTGCCAAACGGCTCGATGCCGAGGTCACCATCGTCGTCGTGACGGAACCAACGCTGCCGATCGCCACGGCCACCAATATCGGCTGGACGCCAACGATCGATCCGTCGGCGTTCGATGAAGCCAAGACTGCATCGGCCCGGCACGTCCTCGACGAGGCTGCGCAGGTGGCGCAGGGCTCGGGCGTGCGGTTCGACACCGTTCATGTCGCTGACCGCTTCCCCGCCGAAGGCATTGTCGAAACGGCAAACGAGCGCGGCGCCGACCTGATCGTCATCGCTTCCCACGGCCGGCGCGGGGTGCGCAGCCTGCTGCTCGGCAGCCAGACGATGGAAGTGCTGGCGCACAGCCACATTCCCGTTCTGGTGGTGAGATAGCCGCACGCAGGCATACCCGCCGATTGGATAATCGCTGGGCATGCCTCTCCACCTTGCGCTCCAACAGGCTGCGATTTTTACGATGACGGAAGCTCCGCAAGACCAGACATCCCGGCCGCGCTCTGCCATCTGGGCTGTGCTGGGAAGCATTTCGCGCGTGGTCATGATCGTTCCGGTGATTGCCACATTCATCACCGCCCTCGCGCTCATGTACTACGGAGCGCTCGAGACGGTCGAATTCATCGTGACCATCTTCGACACCAGTCATGCCACTGCTCATGACCAGCTCCTGTTCATAGCCATCGAGATCGTCGATCTGTTCCTACTGGCGACGGTGGTGCAGGTGGTGGCGCTCGGCATCTATCAGCTGTATTTCCGCCCCGATCTCCAACTGCCCAAATGGCTCAAGATCGACTCGCTCGACGATCTGAAATCCAAGCTGGTGGGCGTGACGATCACCGTCATGGCGGTGTTCTTCCTGGGTAAGGTGATCGTCTGGGAGGGCGATATCAGCATTCTCTATCTGGGCGGCGGTTGTGCCGCGGTTATCCTTGCGCTGACCTTCTTTCTCGGGCGGATGGACCACTAAGGCCGCCAACAGGCCTGAAACGTGCAGGACGGTGCGTTGGCGCACACTAGTCTATCCACCCGCACGAGACCCACGGCACGAGATAGGGATAGTATGACGCACCTGCCTGTCGAATTCAGGACAGCGCCCTGGAAGGACCGAACCGGACGCGTATCGCCGCTGAAGGCAGTGACGCTGGTGGCGCTCTTCATTCCGGCGGTCCTGATGCTCAACGACTACGTTTCGGGCACCTGGATCATTCCAGTCGTGGGACTGATTTACTGGTCCGGTGTGTGGGCGACCATCATGCTGCTGCTGGCGCTGTTCATCACGCCGGCGCGCCGAATCTACAGATGGCGGCGCGGCATCGAGGTGCGGCGCATGATCGGTGTCGGCGCCCTCGCCTATACCCTGGCGCATGTGGCGTTCTATTTCTGGCTGCGCTTTTTCGACCCAAGCTTCATCATCACCGAAACGGCGACGCGCTTTACCCTTATCGTCGCGACAATCAGCTTTGTCGGCCTCGTTACGCTCGGGCTCACCTCGTTCGACGCCTCGATAAAATGGCTCGGAGGCGGTGAGTGGGATCGGCTGCACAAGATAACCTATGCGGCGACCGGATTGGCCGTGTTGCATTTCATGCTCTCGCCCGGTGCCTATGCGGGCCTGCCATTCCTCATGGTCGGGGTTTTCTTCTGGCTGATGGCCTGGCGCGCCCTCGACCGCCGCCGATTGGGCGAGAGGATAGGCGTGTTGGCGGGCCTGACGATAGCGGCTACGGCGCTGACGGTGCTGTTGGAAGCAGTCTGGCCAGCACTCATGCTCGGCATGGACCCGTGGATTACCCTTAGCTGGAATTTCAGCCTTGAATTAGGCATATCGCCGGGCTGGATCGTGCTGGCACTTGGGGCAGCCGTCACCCTCACTGCCGCGATCCGCCAGCGGTTTTTCCTCAATGGCGTTGCGCAGGCGGCCAAATGAGCGATCCGCAGAGGGAGAGAAAGGTGCAGAGATTTGGATGTCTCATTGCGGTTGCATTCGGCGTGCTGGGGCTCGTCGCCGCCATCGCGACACTCATCGACGGCACGGGCGCCGTATTCCCGCAAGAAGGCGCCTATACGGTGATCCCGCTTGGCTGGGGCGGTGCGGCGCTTTCCCTGGCTGTCGTCGTCCTCGCCATGCAAGCGGCACGCGAGCGGTCGCGGGTCTCGGGCATTTATATCTGCATGGCGGCACTCACCGGTGTCCTTGTCGGCGGCACGATCTTCATGGTTGGTGCGCTGGCGATCGCCTTTGCGGGCGGAGTGCTCGCCACGGTTTCTGCCACGAAAGACCCCCTGCCCTCGGGCGCCGGCCAGACCAGGTAGCGTTTACCCGCGCCGCATGCGGCGCGGACATGTTGCATCCCATCCGGGTCGGAGCTCGTTCAGCCGGTACTAGGAGATCGCGATGCTGACCGAAGATGAATTACGCCTCGAAGCGAGGCTCGCCGCCATCGAGCAGCTGCTGGCCAAAGTGGCGAACGGCATGATGTTGCATTTCGAACCCGACGAGTTCGAACGACTGATGACGGTCTATGCCGAGAGCCTGGAGCGCACGAGCATACCGGGGCTCGAGCCGGCGATGGCGGACGTTTTCGCCGCGCAGTTCCGGGACGAGAGCTTGCGCCTGATCAATGCGATCAGGGCAGAGCGCAAGAAAATACCGCGTTACAAGGAACAGCCCTGACGGGTATTCGCTGCGGTTCGGCGCTATTCAGGTGGGCGGGCGGGCTTGTCAGATGTGACAATGTCAATCGTCTGGCCAGTGGTCCAGAGTGTTGATGCTGCAGCAGACACCTATGCCGTGCCCCCACGGCTTAGTGCAGCCAGTCAACTCGTCTGATCCCAGGCATCCTGACCGCCCGGAACTCCCAATCCGGGCGGTTTTTATTGCGCCCAATCGGCAACGAGCGGGCACGGTCATCGGGCAGGAACGGTTCGTGAACCAAAAGCGCACCGCGATAGGTGTGTGTGTGTGTGCAACTCGGGGTTGACAGAATCCTCCAAAGTCCAGAGATAGCAGGCGTGAGGCCACGTGGCGGAGTGGTTACGCAGCGGATTGCAAATCCGTGTACTCCGGTTCGATTCCGGACGTGGCCTCCAGCGGCACCTCTCCTGCAGCTTCAGATGAACGCGACGAGGTGCTTGTGCTCCTTGCGAAACAGCATGTTCTCGTCTTCGATCGCGTGTTCGAGCAGTTCGATCTGACGTTGGCTCTCGATCACCCCATCGAGGTCGCCGCGCTCGGCCAGTTGGCGCCGCCGGTTTGTGAGATCGCCGCGAAGCCTGCACAGGTCATCTATATGGTTGGTTTCCTCGGCCATTTTTGTCCTCCACTAGCAACTGGATTTCTAAAGCGGGGTGCGCGCGAAGGTTCCGGCGGTAAGGTGAGCGTGAAAAAGCGGCCCCTCCAATGGAGAGGCCGCCGGGGATAATCGTGATCGGGCGATTATTGCTCGTCGTCGACCACGATGGTGAGGTTGCCCTCACCACTGGAGGTTACGGCGACGATCTGATCGGCCGTAAAGCCCTCTGCATCCAGGGCTGCCTGAACGTCGGCATTCGCCTCGATGGCAGTGGTCAACTCTGAAAGCGTGGCTTGCTGAGCGCTTACAGCCTGATCGATAGCGGCTGAATTTTCAGCGGCATTGCCGCGAATCTCCGAAAGGGTGACGACATCGATCTGGGCATCCGCACCGAGCGCCTCGATATCGGCGGCGGTCACGTTCGAGGTCGCCAGGCTGGATATGATCGCGCCGAAGTTCGTCTCGGCATCGGCGTTGGGGTTCGCGTTGGCGTTGGCGTTGGCGTTGGCATTTGCATTGCCATTGGCGTCACCGCCGACGCCGACACCTACGCCGTTGTTCCCTGCGTCAGTATCGACGCCCACGCCTGCATCTACGCCCGCATCCACGCCAGCGTCGACGCCGACATCGGCCTGAGCCAGGGCGAGGGTTGACGTCGAAGCGAGGATTGCGGCGGTAGCTACGATCTTGGTGAAGGTCTTCATCTGAGACATCCTATCTGCTTGCGCCCCCGCGCACGATCAGAACGAGCGATGTCGACCGGCGTTGCGGTCACACATGGGGTGATTTCAGGGCGCTTTTCCGGCATGCGGGGCAGGCCTGCCGGGCAGGCATCACCACACGGCAAAGGGCTGCTAATTAACGATAGCCGCGCCAGTGGCCGCGCCGCCCGCAGCTCCAACGACGGCGCCGGGGTAGCCCGCAACGGCGCCGCCAACGGCTGCACCTGCCGCACCACCGACGGCCGCACCCGTTATCGTGCGCGATGCACAGGCTGACAGGGACATGGTGGCGACAAGGACGATCGCGACAGAGGTCAACTTTTTCATTGGTCCATCCTCCATAGAAGATGCAAGAACAAACCAGCTCCTCGGTCAGTTCCGCGCCGGGCGATCATCAATCCCTAAAGGCTCGGATGATTACTCATCGTTAATGCTGGCGAAGCTGGGGTGGCGGGCATCACAACCCACGCTATGCTGGTTCCCGAGCCTTTTATCGAGGATTTGCCCCGTGTCACCGCTGCAAGGAAACCGCGCAAATGCACCCATTGGGCTGATCTTTGCCGGGGGCGAAGGGCGGCGGCTCGGCGGCGTGCGCAAGGGGCAGCTCAAGTTCGATGGCACGCGTCTTGTCGACCGGATCGTCGATCTGTTCGCGCCGCATTGCGATCCGGTGTTTGTCTCGACGGGCCGTGATGGGTCGATGTCCTTGCCCGTGGGAGCCAGGGCTCTCCCCGATCTCGACCTTGCGATTGGCGGCCCCCTTGCGGGTCTGGCGGCACTTGCGGCCTGCATCGACAAATCACCGCAAGCCGAACTCGTCGTCACCGTCGCAGTCGATACCCCCTTGCTCCCGATGGATTTTGCGTCGAGGCTGGTTGCGGGATTGCCGGTCGACGCGCCGGCGGCCTATGTCACTTGCGGGCAGGATTTCTATCCAACCAACGCCGTCTGGCGCCGAGCAGCCCTGGAGGAACTTTCGAAGCGCGTTCGCAGCGGGAAGGCTCCAAAGAGCCTGCGATCGTTCCTAGAGGATCTTGGTGCTGCGGGGTTTGCCTGGCCAACCGCCGCTGATGGAGACCCATTCGCCAACGTAAACACCGTGTCCGACCTGATCGATCTCACCCGGCGGTCGCGCGGCAAAGCGGGGGATATGGGGGAAATTCACAGGTGACCAAATTCGGGCTTGGCAAAGCGGGACAAACTCGCTAAACGGTCCCTCGCCTTCGCTGAGCGATGGCTTACCGAATGTTTTCCGCGATAGCTCAGTTGGTAGAGCAGACGGCTGTTAACCGTCGGGTCGTAGGTTCGAGTCCTACTCGCGGAGCCATTCGATTTTCTCCAGCATCGCCTGACGCATTGCAATCCGGCCGTCACTGGGACCCGGAACCGTCGTCCTCCCTCCTGGCGAAGACGTGGTGCATGAATTGCTTGGAGGCATAGCCGCATGACGTTTGACCCGACCGACGCCGAGAGCCAGATCACGCTGACGCGCACTATCGATGCGCCAGTCGAGGATGTGTTCGCGGCCTGGACCGATCCTGCCCTGCTCGAGCAGTGGCAAGCCGACGAGGTCGAGACCGAACCCTTCGAAGGCGGGCACTACCGCTATGTCATAGAGGGTGACGAGGAAGCCCCGGGAGAGCACATCATCACAGGCGAATACCTCGAGTTTGTGGAGGACAAACGCCTGGTGATGTCATGGGTCTACAAGTCGCCGCAGGAAGAGGACGAGGAGGTGATCTTCGTTATCGAGGTCGACTTCAAACCCGTCGATGACGAGCGCACCTCCATCACCATCATCGAGCGCGGGGCACCGCATGCCGATCCGGAATCGCGCATCTTCTCCATTGAAGCGTGGAGTTCGGCTATCGAGCACCTGGCAGACCTGATGGAATGACTTGGCCGCAGAGCGGCTGCATCCGCACAGGACTTGCGTAAAAAGGCTCGGGTGGAAAAAGCCGTGCCGCTTTAGGCCTTTGTCCCTTGTTCGCCGGACCTCGCCTCCCTAGGATCAAGGCCGATCAAACAAGACCAAGCGCAATGGCCAAGCATCAGGACCTCATCTCCGCCATCGGCAACACGCCGATGATCCGTCTCAATCGTGTGTCGCAACTCACCGGCTGCGATATCTGGGGAAAGGCCGAGTTCCTCAACCCGGGTCAATCGGTCAAGGATCGTGCGGCGCTCTTCATGATTCATGATGCCGTCGCTTCGGGCAGGCTGAAGCCCGGCGGCACCATCGTCGAGGGGACAGCGGGCAATACGGGCATCGGGCTGACGCTCGTGGCCAATTCGCTCGGCTTCAAGTCGGTGATCGTCATTCCCGAGACGCAGAGCCAGGAAAAAAAGGATGCGCTGCGCCTTTACGGAGCTGAGCTCATCGAGGTCCCGGCAAAGCCCTACAAGCACCCCAACAATTACATCAAGGTCTCCGGACGACTTGCGGAAAAGCTGAACAGCGAACTGCCGGGCGGCGCCATATGGGCCAATCAGTTCGACAATGTTTCCAACCGCCGCGCCCATATCGAAACCACGGGACCCGAGATCTGGGATCAAACGGGCGGGCGAATCGACGGCTTCATTTGCGCGGTCGGCACCGGGGGCACGCTGGCGGGCGTGGCACATGCACTGCGCGAGCGCAACAAGGACATCAAGATCGGTCTCGCAGACCCGGAAGGGGCTGCGCTTTACGAATATTACAAGAACGGTGAGTTGAAATCCTCCGGCAACTCGATCACCGAGGGTATCGGCCAGGGGCGGATAACGGCCAATCTGGAAGGGCTGACCATCGACTATCCCTACCAGATACCCGACAGCGAGGCCCTGCCCTACATCTACGATCTCCTCGAACATGAAGGGCTGTGCCTGGGTGGGTCGAGCGCGGTCAACATTGCCGGCGCCGTGCGCATGGCACGCGATCTCGGACCGGGCAAAACCATCGTCACGATCCTTGCCGACTACGGCAATCGCTACCAGTCCAAGCTCTTCAACCCTGCTTTCCTGCGTGAACGGAACCTGCCGGTGCCGCGCTGGCTCGAAGAGGGAAACAGCATCGATGTTTCGAGCGTGATGGAGACGGCACCGGCCGCCTGACTGCGTCCGCCGCCTTAAGCGCGAGGCAGGTTCCCACTTGGCGCGGCGTGATTCGCCATGGTCTAAGCGTTTTGGTGCGGCACTAAGACCAGTTTGGTGGCACAGAGGAACGACAGATGCGTATCGCGACGTGGAACATTGCCGGTATCAAGGCTCGTCTCGGCCTGTTGCTGCAATGGCTGGAACAGGAAAAGCCGGACATCGTGGTGCTGCAGGAAACCAAGACCGTCGATGACGCCTTCCCGCGGCTCGAAATCGAAGCTCTGGGCTACAACATCGAAACGCATGGGCAAAAGGCCTGGAACGGCGTCGCGATCCTGTCGCTGATTCCGTTTGACGAAGTGCATCGCGGTTTGCCGGGGGACGAAGGCGACGATCAGGCGCGCCTGATCGAGGGCGTCTTTTCGGTCGAGGCTGGTGCCATTCGGGTGTGCGGCATCTATTTGCCAAACGGCAATCCGGTCGACAGCGACAAGTTCCCCTACAAGCTCGCCTGGATGGAACGCCTGAGGGTTTTCGTCGAGCAGCGTCTTTCTTTCGAGGAACCCTTCGTGCTGCTGGGAGACTTCAATCTCATCCCCGAAGCGATCGACACCCATGATCCGAAGGCGTGGTGGGGTGATGCACTCTATCGCCCGGAAAGTCTGGAAAAGTTCCGCAGGATCGCCAATCTCGGACTAACGGACGCCGTGCGCGCCGTGACCGATGAGGCAGCCTACACCTTCTGGGATTTTCAGGCAGGAGCCTGGCGGCGAAATGCGGGTATCCGCATCGACCACCTCATGCTTTCTCCGCAGGCCGCAGACCGCCTGGAGGCAGTCACGGTGCACAAGGACGTACGCGGCTGGGACAAGCCGAGCGACCACGTTCCGGTGGAAGGACGCTTCAGCTTTTAGGGCACGTGGCTAGAGCCCGTTGATCTGCGGAGCAAGCTGCTGAGCGAGTTGGGTGGCTTCGGCTCGCTGCTCAGGCGAGGCAGAGGCCAAGGCCTGATTGAGCTTTTCGGAGACCCAGCCTTCGTCCGCTGTGCCGAGTACACGATCGCGAGCCATCGTCATCCACATCAGCCCTTCTATGGGCTGTGGCTCGATGCCCTCGATGCCTTGGAACAACAGTTCGCCCAGGGCAGCCTGCGCCGGCCCATGCCCCTTGCGGGCCGCAAGCGAGAACCAACGGGCGCTCTGCAGCGGGTTTACGCCCAGCCCCTCCTCCTGAAGGTACAGCTGGCCAACACGATACTGCGCATCGGCATCACCGAAATAGGTCGCCGCATGCAACAGCAGCGCGTGAGACCGGTCGGCATCAGCGGGAATGCCGGCATCCGGCAGGCCTTCACGATAGTACTCGCCTACCTTCACGAAAGACTGCGCCACGATATCGGCTTCGAGGCCGCGTGGCGGCGTGTCGGCGTGCTGGTTGGCAATCTGCGAGAAATAGCCGAACGCCTTGACCGGATCCTTGGCGACGCCCTCGCCATTTTCGTACATTACGCCGAGCTGCCAGAGCGCCATTGGCTGGCCGGCCTCAGCGGCGCCCTCGAGCGCCGAAATCAACGCCTCGCGCGATACACCACCGCCGGCTCCATCGAGAATGTTGGCCATGTCGAGAGCAGCATCTGCCGCCGTCTTGCCGCCCGCGTTGATCTCTGTCTGAGCATAAGCGGGCAGCGCGGCGGTCGAGATTGCGAGCAACACACCCGCTATGACGGAGAATCGGGATATTTCCCTGATGGTCTCCATAACACTCCTTCTCGTCCATCCTGAGAACAGGCGGACGCAAGCTACTGAAGGACCACCTTCATCGTCCAGGCGAGGGACACGCCTCACGGTGCGACGGCCGATCATTTTGACCAAAATATAGGAAGCGTTTGTGTCGGGATTAGAGCGCCAGGGGGAAATCGCGAATCCGTGACGCTCCCTGGAAAGGGGCCACAGGACAGCCGCGATCATACCAAAGGCTTTCATGCCATTTCCCGCCTGGCCGGACTTCTTCCGGCCATCCGCCAATGCTCAGGAGAACGAAGTAAGGCAGCGCTCCGGCGTGCCGGAGCGTCAGTCAGCGATCCCCCAACCGCAAGACCGGTTCTAATCCGGTTTGAGGTGACATTGTGACGGGAAATCTCGCCAAATGGTTGACAACAGCGCCTGAGGTTGGGTTTGCAGAACGCTGTTGCCGAATCGTCACAAAGCCGTCAGCTCAGGCGGGCGATCGCGTCGAGTATCTTCTCGCGCCGAGCAATTGCGTTGGCGCGCCGCGTGCGCTGTTCCTCGATAACTTCCTCAGGCGCCTTGGAAACGAACTGCTCGTTGGCGAGCTTCTTGTCGATTCCGGCGACCTCGCCATCGAGCTTCTGCTTCTCCTTGGTCAGGCGGGCGGTCTCGGCGGCGATGTCGATGAAGCCCTCGAGCGGCAGCGCCCAGGTCGCCTCTCCCACCACGAACTGCGCCGAGCCGGACGGCACGGCCGACTGCGGGCTGATCTGTTCCAGCCGGGCAAGACGGGTGATGAGCGAGGTGCTGGCGACCAGCCGCCTTGTGGTTTGCTCGTTGGCGCCAACCACGACCAGCGACAGCTTTGCACCGGCGGGCACGTTCATCTCCGTGCGCACCGAACGCACGCTGGAAATGACCTCCATCAGCCATTCGAGCTCGGCAGCAGCTTCCGCATCCTCCAGGCCGCTGAGGTCGGGCCATTCGGCAAGGATCAGCAGGCTCTCGCGTGCGGGGCCGTATTTGCCTGTCTCGGCCCAAAGCTCTTCGGTGACGAAGGGCATGAACGGGTGGAGCATCTTGAGGATCTGATCGAGCGCGAAAGCGGCGGTGGCACGCGTTTCGGCCCTCGCCGTTTCGTCCTCGCCCATCAGCACGGGCTTGGCGAACTCGACGTACCAGTCGCAGAACGTACCCCAGACGAAGTCATAGGCTGCGTTCGCCGCTTCGTTGAACTTGTAGTCCTCAATGCCCTCGCGCACCTGCGCAGCGGCGCGCGCCGTCGCACCGACGATCCAGCGGTTGAGCGCTAGCTTGTTCGCCTTGGGGTCGTAGCCCTCGACGCGGCGGCACTCGTTCATTTCGAGGAAGCGGGCGGCGTTCCACAGCTTGGTGACGAAGTTGCGATACCCCTCGACGCGGCTGATGGCGAGACGGATATCGCGCCCCTGTGCCGCCATGGCCGCAAGCGTGAAGCGGGTCGCGTCAGCGCCATACTCGTCGATGAGCTGCAAGGGGTCGATGACGTTCCCCTTTGTCTTGCTCATCTTCTGGCCCTTCTCGTCGCGGACGAGGGCGTGCATGTAGACGGTGTGGAACGGTTCTTTATCCAGGAACTCAAAACCCATCATCATCATCCTGGCAACCCAGAAGAAAATGATGTCGAACCCGGTAACGAGCACGTCTGTCGGGTAGTAGCGCCTGAGCTCGGGCGTCTCGTTGGGCCAGCCGAGGGTCGAGAATGGCCAGAGTGCCGAGGAGAACCAGGTGTCGAGCACGTCCTCGTCGCGCGTGAGCTCGACGCGATTGCCGTAATGCGCATCGGCTGCCGCCTGGGCTTCCTGCGCGGTCTGGGCCACGAACACCTCACCATCCGGGCCGTACCATGCCGGAATCTGATGGCCCCACCAGAGCTGGCGCGAGACGCACCAGGGCTTGATGTTGTCCATCCATGAGAAGAACAAGTTTTCGTATTGCGGCGGGACGAACCTGGTGCGGCCTTCCTTGACAGCCGCGATCGCCGGCTTTGCCAGCGTTTCGGCATCGGCGAACCACTGGTCGGTCAGGAACGGCTCGATGACGACGAGCTTGGACTTCTCGTCGTGCGGCACCATGATCTTCTTATCCTCGACATGGTCGAGAATGCCCTGGGCTTCCAGATCAGCGAGAATGCGCTTGCGGGCCTCGAACCGGTCGAGACCGCGATAGGCCTCCGGCGCGTTGTCGTTGATCGCGGCCGTGGTGGTGAAGATGTTGATCTGTTCGAGGTTGTTGCGAACGCCGACCTCAAAGTCGTTGAAATCGTGGGCGGGCGTGATCTTCACCGCGCCGGAACCGAGTGCCGGATCGGCATAGCTGTCGGCGACGATGGGAATGCGGCGGCCAACGAGCGGCAGCGTCACGAACTTGCCGACGAGGCTCTTGTAGCGCTCATCATCGGGGTGGACGGCAACGCCGGTGTCACCCAGCATCGTCTCCGGGCGGGTGGTGGCGACGACGATGTAGTCGCGCGTCTCGTATTGGGTCGGCTTGCCCTCTTCGTCGAAAGCGACGGGGAACTCATAGGTGACGCCATCCGCGAGTGGATAGCGCAGGTGCCACATATGGCCGTTGACCTCGATGTTCTCGACCTCAAGGTCGGAAATGGCGGTTTCGAGCCCCGGATGCCAGTTGACGAGGCGCTTGGCGCGGTAGATTAGCCCGCGCTTGTAGAGTTCGACGAACACCTTGCTGACAGCCTGGACCATCTGGTCGTCGGGCTGGCCCCGATCGCCCATGGTGAAGCGTTCGCGCGAGAAATCGGCCGAGGCGCCGAGTCGCTTCAACTGGTTGATGATGGCGCCGCCGCTCTCATCCTTCCATTCCCAGACACGCTCGACGAACTTTTCGCGTCCCATCTCGCGGCGACCGGGCTGTTGCCGCTCGGCAAGCTGGCGCTCGACGATCATTTGCGTGGCAATGCCGGCATGATCCATGCCCGGCTGCCAGAGCACGTCCTTTTTCAGCATCCGGTTGAACCGGATCAGGATGTCCTGGATGGTGTTGTTGAGCGCGTGCCCGATATGGAGCGAGCCGGTGACGTTGGGCGGCGGAATGACGATGGTGAAGGTCTGCGCACCCGGCTTGGCGCCGGCCCCGGCTGCAAAGGCGTTCGCCTCCAGCCACTGGGCAAAGATGCGGCCTTCGACGGCGCCCGGCTCATAGGTCTTTTCAAGCATGCAAATGACTCATAGAGGCAAAGACCGGCGCGAATCCGCTTGGGATTGCGCTTGGCCGATGGAGGATTGGATGTCTTCAAGCAAATGCGACGAGGCCGGTCAACCACGACGCGCTCAGGTCAACTCGTCGGCATCAGTTCGACGCCGAGACCGGTGAGCATATCCCAATAATCCGGATAGGTCTTGCCGACACAGGCCGGGTCGAGGATGGTGATGCCGCGCAGCTTCAAGCCGGCAAGGGCAAAGCTCATGGCAATGCGGTGGTCTTCATAGGTTTCGATGCGCGTCGTCATATTGCGACCGGCAAGTTCCAGCGCAAGATGCGGGTTTGAGGCAACCAGCAGGTCATCCCCCTCCTCCGTGCCGAGCCAGGGCTTGATGCGCGAAAGCTCCGTCGCCAACGCATTGATGCGATCGCATTCCTTGACGCGCAGGTTGGCGATGCCGGTAAAGCGGACGGGGCGGTTGTTGAAGGCCGCAAGAACGGCCAGCGTCGGCACTGCGTCCTGCATCTGCGACCCGTCGATGACCTCGGGCATATCTGGGAATTGGCTGATGAACTCGTACGCCCTGGCGTCGGGCTGGGTGAAGGCATCGGGCGAGACGCCGAGATCGATGCTGCCACGGGTCAGCGCCGCGGCCGCCCACAGATATGTCGCCGCCGATGCATCGGGCTCAATGGGGAAATTGGCCGCCTTGTAGCCGGTCGGCTGCACGCGCCAGGTGCCGGTATCGGTTTGCTCGACATCGGCGCCGAAGGCCCGCATGGCGGCGAGCGTCAGATCGACATAACCGCGTGCGCCGATTTCGGTGCCGGTCAGTGCGATCTCCACCGGCTCTTCAGCGAGCGGCGCGGCCATGAGGAGCGCGGACACGTACTGGCTCGACAACCCACCATCGATCTCGATACGCCCGCTGCCGAAATGCCCTGTTCCACGCACGATAACGGGCGGGCAGCCGGTTTCGCTCGTCGCATCCATGCCCACCGACCGGAGCGCGTCGACGAGCGGACCGATCGGGCGCTTGCGCATGCTCTCGTCGCCATCGACGATCACTTCGCCCTCGACCGTCGCCACAGCCGCGGTGAGGAAGCGTACAGCCGTGCCGGCATTGCCGAGGAACAGGGGCTCAGACGGAGCCGTGAGGCGTCCCGTGCCGGTGACGACGAACGTCGTCGCATCCGGCTCCTCCACGCTAACGCCCATCCGCTGCAACGCAGCAGCCATGAGGGTCGTGTCCTTGCTCTTGAGAGCGCCGGTCAGTCGGCTGGTTCCATCCGCAAGTGCAGCCAGCAGCAGGGCACGGTTGGTGATCGACTTCGATCCCGGCGGCGACACACGGCCGACCAGCGCATGATCAGGCGGCACGATGGTGAGGGCTGCTGGAAGTGGTTTCAGCATCGAGGGACCCCCCGGGTGAGCGTTTCCGCACTACTCAATGCCGAGCTTCTTCTTCATCAGTTCGTTGAGAGCCTGCGGGTTGGCCTTGCCGCCCGAAGCCTTCATCGCCTGACCCACGAACCAGCCGACCATGGTGGGCTTGGCTTTGACCTTCTCGACCTGCTCTGGATTGGCGGCGATGATCTCGTCGACGATCTTCTCGATCGCCCCCATATCGGTGACCTGCTTCATGCCGCGCTTCTCGACGATCTCAGCCGGATCACCACCCTCGGCCCAGACGATCTCGAAGAGGTCCTTGCCGATCTTGCCCGAGATATTGCCCTTGGCGATGAGCTCGACTATGCCACCGAGCTGCGCGGCCGAAATGGGGCTGGTGGTGACGTCCATGCCCTCCTTGTTGAGGCGGGCGAAGAATTCATTGATCATCCAGTTGGCGGCGAGCTTGCCGTCGCGGCCCCTTGCGACCTCTTCGTAGAAGTCAGCAGCCTCGCGATCGAGGGTGAGAACCATGGCATCGTAATGGGTTACCCCATATTCCTTGACGAACCGGCCAGCCTTTTCGTCAGGAAGTTCGGGCAAGTTCGCTGCCAGTTCCTCGATGAAGGCATCATCGAATTCGAGCGGCAGCAGGTCGGGATCGGGGAAGTAGCGATAGTCATGCGCCTCCTCCTTGGAGCGCATGGAACGGGTTTCGCCCAGCCGCGGATCAAACAGGCGCGTTTCCTGGTCGATCTCGCCACCATCCTCGAGAATGTCGATCTGGCGACGAGCTTCGTATTCGATCGCCTGGCCGGCAAAACGGATGGAATTGACGTTCTTGATCTCGCAGCGCGTGCCGAATTCACCGCCGGGCTTACGCACCGAGACGTTGATGTCAGCGCGCATCGAGCCCTGCTCCATATTGCCGTCGCAGGTACCCAGATAGCGCAGAATGGTGCGCAGCTTGGAGAGATAGGCCTTCGCCTCCTCCGACGAGCGCAGGTCTGGCTTGGAGACGATTTCCATCAGCGCCACGCCCGATCGGTTGAGGTCGACAAAGCTCATATTCGGGTGCTGGTCGTGGATCGACTTGCCCGCATCCTGCTCGAGGTGCAGCCGCTCAATGCCGATCTCGATGGTTTCCCCCTCGACGTCGAGCAGCACCTTGCCCTCGCCGACGATCGGGTCCTTGTACTGGCTGATCTGATAGCCCTGCGGGAGATCGGGATAGAAGTAGTTCTTGCGGTCAAAGATCGAGCGCTTGTTGATCTGCGCCTTGAGGCCGAGCCCGGTCCGCACTGCCTGGCGCACGCACTCATCGTTGATGACCGGCAGCATGCCCGGCATCGCCGCGTCCACGAAAGAAACATTGGCGTTGGGCGGATTGCCGAATTGCGTCGAGGAGCCCGAGAACAACTTGCTCTCGGACGTGACCTGCGCATGCACTTCCATGCCGATGATGACTTCCCAGTCGCCGGTGGCGCCCTTGATGAAGTTCTTCGGGTTGGGCGTGCGCGTATCGATGAGGGTCACTTGGTAGTCCTTGCGGGCATTCAGGGGAGCGAAACGCATAATTTCGCATACACGTGAGCACGCATAAATCGAGCGGCCTGCCGATGCAATCACCTGCAGTGCGAGGAGCCTACTCTTCGTCCTCGATCTCGCCGACGAACGGGCTCAGCCGCTTTTCGAGGTGGACGCTCATGAAGGGTTCATGGGCGGCGCGTCCGTCGGGACGCAGCGCCAGGATACGATAGCCCTGCCGTTCGTAGAAGCGCACCGCCCGCACATTGTCGGCCGGCGTTTCGAGGTGGATGCGAGCCGCCCCCTCGAACTCGAGCATGGCTTCCATCCGCGCCAGCAGCGCCGAGCCGATGCCCTGGCACTGCATCTGGGGCATCACGAAGAGGTAAGGAACATAGGCCCGACCCCGCGCCCGCGAGCACCAGCCCACTGGAATGCCGCCGATATCTGCAACGATGATGCGGTCAAGCGTTTCAGCCACGACGTGGTTGAGACGGCGTTCCTCGGCCTGACGCATGCCCGGACGCTCCTTGACGAGCGGCAGGATACCCGTAGCCCAGGCGTCATAGGCTATCTGCGCCAGTACCGGCGCATCAACCCTTTCGGCCTTGCGGATCACGAGAAGCGCCATGTCCTCCACTCACACTCCGGCGCGGCGACGCGCGACGATGATACCCTTCTCGTAGTTGATGTTCCAATCGATCAGGGTCCTCCAGATAAGTTCTGCCTGATCCTCGTCAAGATCAAGAGCTTCCGCGCGCTCGCGTTGTTTTTCGACGATCGCTTCGATGCGGGCCTTGTCGTAGGCTTCATGAGGATCGGTTTTGATCTGCGCCATGCGCGTCACATAGCGGTGCCGTTCGGCGAACAGCGACAACAGGGCCTGATCGATACGATCGATCTCGGCGCGAACGTCTTCCTTGGTCATGCACTCGGCTGGCGCTTTTGCGGCGGTCACTTGGGCTTCCTGGAATTTCGTGTGGACAGATATGGGGCTGGTTTGCACCGTCAGGCCGGCGTTGGCAACCGGTGAGGTGAACAACCGGCAAGGACTGGTTTCTGCCTGCCGGCAGGAACCTTCACAGTAACGCTTCGTTGTCGCCATGTTCGGCAATGGAGCGTCACATGGCCCATTCGCATACTCGTTTACGCACCCTGCGGCAGGGCGGGAGCGACACTTATCGCGATCTGCAGCACCGGCTTGAGAGCCTGAGTGCCGATCTTGCCAGACTTTCCGGTGATGCCGCCACGCACGGTCACCATGCCCTCGACGAGGTGGGGCACCATGCCGGCGAGTTGCTTGATGATGCCGTAAAACAGGGCCGTGTGGCGGCGGCCCGGTTTTCACGTCAGATGGTCTCGACCGGCAAAGCCGTGCAGCGCGATCCGGTTCCGGTATTGGTGGCCATTGGTACACTGGTTCTCGTCTCCTCGCTGCTGATGCGTCGCCGCTAAGAGGTCATTAACCCTCCCGGCCAGTCCTTTCTTAAGCTTGATGGATCAAATTGTGGGCACTTTTGCTCTTCATTGGTTCATCCATGGCTTGGGTTTCCCGTTCGATTCTGCTTGTCGCCGCTCTGACGATGGCTGCCACAACGCTTGGCGGCTGCATCTCGCTTGGCTCCTTCAGCCGCGTGCATGTATCGGAAAAGGAATGCCTCATGCGGGCGATGTATTTCGAATCGAACCGCTCCAGCCCTGAGGGCATGCTGGCCGTCGGTACCGTGGTGATGAACCGCCTTCAGGACCCCGCATATCCCAAGACCATTTGCGGCGTAGTCGGCCAGAAGAACCAGTTTGCCCAAGGCGTCCTGACGCGCAAGATGACCGATTCCGGCGTGGTACTCGCCTCGCAAATTGCCGATCGCGTGCTGGCCGGTGAGCGCCACCCGGACGTGGGACCGGCGCAGCACTTCCACATGGCCGGGCTGCGCTTCCCCTACAACAACATGCACTATGTAGCTTTGGCGGGCGGCAACGAGTTCTACATCAAGACGCGCGGGCGCTAAAACCCGCCGCCGATATCGAAGTCTCCCCAATCGCCGCCATCTGACCAGTCGCCGCCTTCATCGGCGGACTCGGCTTCAGGTTCGGGCTGTGGCTCGGCGGCCTCTGCCTCGCCGGTGAAAAGACCGGCAATGGCGCTGCCCAACAGCACACCCCCGGTAACGCCGAGCGCCGTTTGCACCGCCCCTCGAAGGAAGCCGCCGCCACGCCCATGATCCGCTTCGCGCCGGTCCCAGGGGCCGCGCACACGCGCCGGTTCGCCTGCGCGCTGCCGCTCGAGTTCGGCAATCCGCTCGCGCGCTTCGCGCAATGCGGTTTCCTGCACCAGGATGGTCTGGGCCATGTAGTAGGGCGCGCCTGGTTGCTCGGCTATCTGCTGGCGAATGAGGGCTTCAGCTTCGGCGTCGCGAGGGCCGGTTCGGCGACTGACCTCCTCGAGTCTTTCGAACAAGTCCTCGATGGCCTGCCTGTCCTGCGGGTTCAACATGTCTCGCTCCCATCTGGGTTACATCATCGAGATGGGGAGCGCGGACGGCCGCCGCAATGGCGCGCTGTCAGGATTTCGACTGACGCAAGACATAGGCGATGACGATCGCCGCAGCTTCGTAGAGCTCGATGGGAATGGAATCATCGAGTTCGACCTGCGCGAGCGCCTCGGCGAGCAGCGGATCGGCCTCGATGACAATGCCGCTGGCCTGTGCCAGGGCGACGATCCGTTCGGCGACATGGCCCCTGCCCTTGGCGATGACACGGGGCGCCTCGCGCGTGCCGCGTTGGTACTCCAGGGCGACTGCAAGCGGCAGCGTGTGCTTGTCCTCGCTCATGATGTGGCGTCCACAAACCCACCCGGCGCCGGGGCCGGTGCTTCTGGCACACCATGCCGGCAGACCAGCGTGCCCGGGTTCAGCCCTGCGGCGATCAAGGTGGATGAAAGCGCCGCAAGGCCCTCCTCCATCATGCGAGCGGTTTCCGGCTCGGCCGCCCAAAGCATGGCGCTGACACGGCTGCCGCGCAGGCTGATCTGCGCACCGGCTTCGCCCATCTCGCCAAGATTGAGGGCAAAGCGAACGCGCCAGCCCTGCTCGCCGGCCTCGGCCTCGGAACCGCCGTCGCGTTGTATCTGGAACGGCATGACGTTGGGCTGGCCGGTGAAGACGAAGGGAAGGTCGAGGTTCCACTCGCGCGGCTCGCCGCGAACAGCTTCATCGGGCAGTGACGCGTGCTGCAGCAGACGTATGCGAGACAAGGCATCTTCGGTCTGCTCCAGCAGCCGGTGGGCGCCGGCCCGTAATGTCGGTGCGACCTCTTCCACTGCTGCGCCCTGCACCGGCGCTCGGGGCGGAGCGCCGCGCGTGGGCGGCGCCGGTTTCGATGCGGCGCCGAGGTGGGCGCCTGTTTGAAGCCATGCGCGCAGAGCGCGCGAAAGCGCCTGCAGGTCATCCATGGTATCGAGCGTGGCGGCGGCGGTAGGCAACGGCGCTTGCGAGATTGCCGAACGCGGCGTGAGCGCCTCGGCCTTCGTCACGCGGTCGACAATTCGGGTTGCGATGCGCCGCACTGTTTCCGGCATCTGATCGAGCGCCGGGACGAGGAGTTGCAGGGTCTGCAGCACCTGCGCAGTGCTTGCCTGACGTGCCGCGGTCCCCTGAGTCATCTGGCTGAGGGCGCTGTCGGTTTGCTTCAGCAGCAGCGTTGCGGGTTGCCGTAGAGCAGCGGGAATGGGCTGCGGGGGATCTACCCGTTCGGGCATTGTCTGTTGTGGGTCGCGGCCGACCCATGCTCGCAAGACGCGGGAAAGCGCCTGCAGGTTGGCCTTGATGTCGCCCTGGCCGACGCCGGCGCGTACACCGCTTGCCAGCAAGGCTTCCTGGAAAATACCGGATTGCCGCACGGCTTTCTGGAGTGCCGCACCGTCGAGTGCCTCGGTATCGAGGTTGAGGCTGCTTGCGAGCAACTGCGTCGCCAGCCGCCGCACCGGCTCGGGCATTTGGGTCAGTGCCGGGCCGAGCGCCTGTATCGTCTGCACGACCGGGGCCAGACTCGCTTGCCGGCCAAGTGCCCCTTGCACCATCTGGCTCAGCACAGTCTTCACCGGATCACTGTTCGGCACCTGGTTCGCAGGCGGTGGCGGCGCTGGTGGGAGGGTGACGCTGGTGCGCGGATTTCCGGCCTGCGGTGGCGGGCCTGCATCTGATTTGACGTGGAGCGCGCCCGGCTGCGCTTTCTTCACGGTATCGGGTGGCACGAGAATCAATCGTATCTCACCGCCATGGGCATCGACTCTCATGTTGAGGACCGTCCCAACAGCAGGTGGCGACTGCAGTTGCAGCGCCAGTTGATGCGTGCCGGCCTGAAACAGCGTCGCGCCATTGGGCAGGCGTCCGGTCACGCGGCCCGTCAGGACCTGTCCCGGATTCAGGGCGAGCGCAGCTATCGCCCCGGGCCGCATGGCCAGTTGAACCGAAGAGAACAGCGGTGGAAACGACATCCGCGACTCGCCCCCGCCATACCATGGCAATGGCAGGAGAGTACCCGATTGCCGGCGGAACAAAAGCCGGCACTGCGCACAGCGTTAATTCGGGCGGATGTCCGTATAGTCCTTCGTTGCGGGCTTGCCGCGGAAAGTCACCCAAAAGAAGTTGAGGGTGTAGGTGCCAGCGGTGCGAATAACGCCTTCCTTTTCAAGGCGGCGGCCGGACGTCTTCATCTTGAGATCGAACGTCCATTTGACATTGCCGACCTTGGAAAGGCGTACAGCAACATCGGTATCTTCACCAAAAAACGTGATGGAGCGATTATACCCGCCAGCGGCGCGCCAGGCCTCACGCTTGAAGACGAAGTTGCCCCCTTGCACGACCGAGCCAACGCGCAGCACGAACCGGTTCAGCAGGTAGATGAGATAGGTGAGCCCATAAAAGAGGTTCACCAGAAACCGGTTCCAGGCGGACATGTCGTAATAAACGTAGGGACCGCTGAGGCACACCAGCCTGGGGTCCTTGTCGAACTCGCGCAGCACCACGTCGAGCCAACCGGCAGGCACGAGCGTGTCGGAGTCGATATTGGCGATGAGTTCGGCATCGGTCGCGTTGAAGCCGGCGTCGCGCGCGTTGACGAGGCCTTTCTTGGGCTCGTCGACGACGCGCACAGCGGTATAGCTGCGGGCGATCTCTCCGGTGCGGTCTGTCGAGGCATTGTTGACGACTATGATCTCGATCTCACCGCCCCTGCCCGAGCGCTCGACCTCTGCAATCACCGATTCCAGGCATTTCCCGATCAGGGCCTCTTCATTATAGGCCGGAATGACGAATGCCAGCTTCATGCATACTCCCGTCGCGGCGAGCCAAGGCTCGAACCGCACAGCCAATATCCTTCACACACCGCCAGAGCAACCGTCCTCGTGTCGGCGCGGTTCGTAGGGAGCACTTATCTGCGCCAAACGGCGTTTTGCGGGCGCGATGACTTCTAAAAGCAACCACTGTGGTTTGCGCACCATTGCTGATGCATGGTTCTAGCGAGTGGACGACCCGAAGGATCGATTCGGATGACCGATAAAGCGCAGGAAACCAGCGACAGCACGTTTCGAAGGTTCAGAGCACGCCTGCGTGTACTCTATCATGGCCATTCGCCGGCAGCGTTGCGCTTTCAGTTGGTCGTTTTCCTGCTCGATATCGCCATAATCGGGTTCTTCATCGCCACGCCGTTGCTGCGCGGGAATCCGTCGTTCCTGTGGATCGACTATGCCGTGGCAGCGCTGCTGTTTCTGGATATCTGCGCGAGGGCACTGGCAACCTCCGACATACCCAGGTGGCTCAGGCAATTGCCGGTGATCGTCGATGCCTTCGTGTTGCTGACGCTTTTGTTCCCGGCGGTTTTCGCCAATCTCGGGTTTCTGCGCATCATGCGCCTATGGACGCTTTCACGCACAGGCGTCATCTGGCAGCCGCTGCGCAAACGCGGACTGATGCATCTGCGGGACACCGCCCGGGCGTCGGTGAACCTGTTGGTGTTCATCTTCGTAGTGACGGGTTTCGTCTATACGTTTTTTGTCGGACGGAGCGCCGGAATCGACGGCTATGTCGATGCGCTCTATTTCACCATCACAGCCATGACGACGACGGGTTTTGGCGACATCACCCTGCCGGGCACTTGGGGCAAGGTCGTCTCTATCGTAGTGATGATCGCCGGCATATCGCTCTTCGTGAGGCTGGCGCAGGCGGTCTTCCGTCCGCACAAGGTCACTCATCCCTGCCCGCAATGCGGGCTGCAGCGCCATGATCCGGATGCCGTGCACTGCAAGGCATGCGGACACATTCTCAACATTCCCGATGAGGGAACCTAGGTTGGATTTCCATTGGAATTCAACTCGAATTCCGGCTCGGCCGGCGCGATCGCGATTCCCTCGCCTTCGAGTGCGCTTCGAACCTCTCGCGCCATATCGACCGCGCCTGCCGTGTCGCCATGAAGGCAGATCGAGCGCGCCGCCGATCGGATAATCGTCCCATCCATGGCAACGATCTCGCCGTGTTTTGCCAGACGCAGACAGCGCTCGACCACCGCGTCCACGTCCTCGATTACCGCGCCTGCTTCAGAGCGCGGCACCAGCATGCCTTGGCTCGTATAGGCGCGGTCGGCATAGGCCTCGCGGATCAGCGGCACGCCGACCGCCTTTGCGGCCCGGACCTGCTGGCTATTGTCGAAGCCGAGAACCGCCATTTTCGGGTCCATCCCCTGGATGGTGGCGAAGATTCCGACCGCCAGGGCGAGTTCCTCCGACGACTGGTTGGCAAGGGCGCCGTGCAGCTTCACATATGAGACGGGGACGCCGACCTCGGCGGCAATCGCACGGATCAACACCAGTTGCGAGCGTATCTGTTCGAGGAGTTCGGACATCGGCATCACCAGACGGAAGCGGCCAAAGCGTTGCCGGTCCGCATAGCCCGGGTGAGCCCCGGCGCGTATCCCCTTGTCCCTGCAAGCGGTCAGCACAGAGCGCATCGTGTCGGCATCACCCGCATGTCCACCGCAGGCAATGGATGCGCTGGAGACGATTTCCAGTAAGGCATTGTCACTACCCATGCCTTCGCCGAGGTCGGCGTTGAGGTCGATCGAAATCATCTGACGCTTCCGCTGGTTCTGAGGCCCTGCGCATGGGCGAGACTGACAGATTCAAAGAGGACGCGCGTGCCGGACCGCAGCTGCGCAAAGCGGTCGAGATCGGCGCTGATGATCGTGGCGACGCGCGGATAGCCCCCGGTCGGCTGGTGGTCGCGCATCAATACGACCGGGGTGCCATCGCCGAGTATCTGGATATCGCCGGGCACGATAGCGTCCGAGACAAGGGAAAGGCCTGCAGCATCGGCGAAAACTCCGCCAGAATCCTCCAGGCGCACGCCCATGCGGTCCATCTGCTTGCTGACGGCAAAGGCATTCTCGAGCAACCCTTCGCGAAGCCCATGTGGCAAGTCCATGGCATGCAGTCCCCAAAGCACCCGGATAGGCTCTTGCGGGGTATTCTCTACGCGTGATGATCGACCGGTATCGGGGCTATCGGTTTCCACCAGCTCGATTTCATCGCCCTTGCCCAGCACGCGCCCGTCGAAGCCGCCGAGGCCGACGCGGATGTTTGTCGAGCGACTACCCATCACCAGCGGAACGTCGATGGTCATGTCGAACCGCAGATAAGCATAATTGCCTGCCGGTCCGGGCCGGATCGCAAGCCTGTCACCCATGCGCAGGTCCGTTGCGCCTGGCCATGGCAGTTCAGTGCCGTTGAGCTTCACCTGAAACGCTCCACCTGCGTATCCCACACGGCACTCGTCTGAAATCACCTCGATTTCGATGCCGGCCATGGTGCATTCGATGCCCGCAGGCCCGGCCCCGGCAACCAGTTCCGCAGCATGCGCGAAGGCGCTGCGATCCATCGGTCCCGACGCGCTGATGCCATGCCGCAGCATGCCGAACCGGCCATTGTCCTGAATGGTTGTCAGGGGCCCTGCCCGCAGGATTCGAAGCCGCGTCACGGCTCGACCTCGAATTGCACGAGATCGCCCGCACACATCTGTGTCGGAGGGTGGTCAGCAGGATCGAAATTGCGAAAACGCGTCTGCCCGATCACGTGCCAGCCGGTCGGGATGTCCGTTGCGGCGATTGCCGTCTGGCGCGCGGCAAAAAGTATGCTGCCGGCAGGCACTTTCGGTCGTACTTGCCGGCGGCGAGGAAGGTGGAGCGTTTCAGAATGAAAGCCGCAGTAAACGAACCCCGGCGCAAAGCCGGTCGCCAGCACTCTCAACTGCGGCTGATTGTGAGCGGCGATGAACTGTTCCCGCGTGAGGCCAAGACTTTCAGCGACCCCCGCCAGATCGGGGCCGTCGAATTTCACTGTGATCGTGTGGACCTTCGGGGCCGTTTCCACCTGCTCGACATCGCTTGTGAGCAGCATACCGATTTCGCCGGAGAGGCGCAGGAAACTGATTGCGGCGGGTTCATAGCGCAGGAGCACCGAGACGAGGTTCGGTACGACCTCGACGACACCATGAATGGGGCGCATGGCGAGCGCGCGCGAAAAGGCCAACGCAGCGCGATTGGCCTCATCGGAAAGGGAAACGCCGAACCGCACCAGCAAGGCGTTGTCGCCAAGCGGCTGAAGAAGCGGCATTTTCTCGTAGTCTGCGCTCACGGCTGTCATCCCCTCTCCACCTCTCCCCGATTTGCCGCCCTCGTGCAAGCTTGCCGGGCGCGGCAAACTTCGTCATGAACCGGGCATGTCACGCAGCCTGCCGCCACTACCGATCGATGACGCACTGCCGGACCTGCTGCAAGCACTCGACAAGCGCAGCCGGGCCGTGCTCGTAGCACCACCCGGTGCGGGCAAAACCACCCGCGTGCCGCTGGTCCTCCGCGATGCGGCCTGGCGCGGTGACGGGCGCATCGTCATGCTCGAACCGCGTCGGCTCGCCGCTCGCGCGGCTGCGCGGCAGATGGCGCGGCTCATCGGGGATGATGTCGGCGGGGTGGTCGGCTACCGCGTCCGCCTCGATGCCAAGGTCAGCAGCCGGACCCGCATCGAGGTCGTCACCGAAGGCGTCTTCACGCGCATGGTTCTCGATGACCCGGAGCTTTCCGGAATCGCGGCAGTGATTTTCGACGAGTTCCATGAACGCAGTCTCGATGGTGATCTTGGTCTGGCGCTGGCGATCGACGCTTGCGCCTTGCGGGAGGATTTGCGGCTATTGGTGATGTCGGCAACGATCGATGGCGCCAGGGTCTCGGGCCTGCTTGGCGACGCACCCGTCATTGAAAGCGAGGGCCGCACCTTTCCGGTGGAGACGCGATATGTCCCGCCCGATCCGCGGCAGCGGCTTGAGGAACACGTTGCCTCGGTGATCTTGGCTGCGCTTCGTACGGAGCCTGGCTCGATACTGGTTTTCCTGCCTGGGCAGGCGGAAATTCGCCGCGTGGCCTTGCGATTGGAAGGCCGCCTGCCTGCCGACGTCCAGCTCGCACCGCTCTACGGTCAATTGAGCCCCAGCGAACAGGACCGTGCGGTGCAGCCCGCCCCGCCCGGCACTCGCAAGGTCGTGCTGGCGACTGCGATCGCCGAGACCTCACTCACCATCGAGGGCGTCAGCATCGTCATCGACAGCGGTCTGGCGCGGCTACCCGCTTATGAGCCGGCGACCGGTTTGACTTTGCTCGAAACGCGTCGCGTCTCCCGGGCATCAGCAGATCAGCGGCGCGGGCGCGCCGGGCGCACGGCGCCGGGCATCTGCTATCGCTTGTGGAGCGAGGGGCAGACTGCGGGATTGCAGCCGTTCAATCCTCCCGAGATCGTAGAGGCCGACCTGACGAATCTCGTGCTCGATCTTGCATCCTGGGGCGTTCACGATCCGGCGGCGCTTGCTTTCCTCGATCCTCCACCGGCGCCCGCCTGGGAGGAGGCGGTTGCCCTGCTGAAGTCCCTCGATGCGCTCGACACCTCCGGACGAATTACCGCCGAGGGCAAGGCGCTCGCCAGGCTGCCGCTCCATCCGCGGCTGGCGCATATGATCAACGCGGCGGCCCGCGAGGGTGACGCAGTGTTGGCGGGCGAGCTCGCAGTGCTGCTGACCGAGCGCGGGCTCGGCGGCGACGCCATCGATCTAGAAACCCGCCTCTCGCGCTTTCGCAACGAACGTGGTCCGCGTGCAGAGGGGGCGCGCTCACTTGCACGGCGGTGGATCCGATCCGTTCAGTCCAGCCCGTCTGACGATCCGAGAGGCGGTATTGGTCGTCATCTGGCGCGTGCCTACCCGGATCGTGTGGCGCAAGCGGCTGGAGCGCCCGGTCGCTTCCGTCTCGCCAATGGGCGCGCAGCGCTTGTCGATGAGACCGATGCGTTGGCGCGCGAACGTTTCCTCGTCATTGCGGATATCACGGGCAGCGCCGCCAATGGGCGTGTGCGGGCCGCCGCCAAAATCGACCAGGGGTCGATCGAAGACCTTTTCGGCAGCCATATCCAGGCGGAAATGACGCTGACCTTCGACGCCGCGAGCGCTAGCGTGCGGGCGCGACGTCTGCGCCGTTACGGCGCGCTGCGCCTCGATGAAACGGCCGCGGCAATAGAAAATTACCCGGAGGCGGCCCGCATTCTTGCCGAAGGCGTGGCGCAGCGCGGGATCGGTGGGCTCCCCTGGACGAAGGAACAGCGTGCGCTGCGAGCTCGCGCCAGCTATCTGCATCGCGAAATCGGCGAACCTTGGCCCGATCTATCGGACGAGGCCCTGGCGCGAGACGGCGCCCGGTGGCTCACTGGGCATATTCTCGGCAAGACGCAGGCATCGGCGATCACCGCTGATGACCTTGCCGCTGCCCTATTCGACCTGCTGCCCTGGGAGCGCCGTAGCGAGATCGACCGCCTGCTGCCCAGCCATTTCCAGGCGCCCTCCGGGTCGCGCATACCGATCGACTACGAGGCCGAGCATGGCCCGGCACTCGAAATACGGGTTCAGGAACTTTTCGGGCTCGACACGCATCCGAGCATTGCCGGCAGCAAGATTCCCCTGTTGGTGGTGCTGCTCTCACCGGCTCACCGCCCCATCCAGACGACGCGCGACCTGCCCGGTTTCTGGCGAGGCTCATGGAAGGACGTCGCCAAGGACCTCAAGGGTCGCTATCCACGGCACTACTGGCCCGACGATCCACTTGCCGCCCAACCGACCAACCGCGCCAAGCCACGCGGTATGTGAGACTGGACACCCACGAGCGCAATCGCTAAATCCACCCACGCTGGGTAGGTGGCAGAGTGGTTGATTGCTCCGGTCTTGAAAACCGGCGAACGTGCAAGCGTTCCGGGGGTTCGAATCCCTCCCTACCCGCCATTTGCTTGTTTTCACACATATAGACTGGCTCATTGCCGCCATGAGCCAAACCATCAGGGGGCGCTCTTCCGGTCCTTGCTGGCTAGGGTAGAAGCACCACCGACCCGGTGGTTTCACGCGCCTCGAGCGCCCGGTGCGCTTCGGCGGCTTCCTCCAGCCGATAGGCGTGGCCGACATTGATCTTGACCGCTCCGGATTTCACCGCCTCGAAGAGCGCCTTGGCGCCCTCCAGCAGGTCGTCCCGCTTTGCGAAATAGGTGGCGGTGGTCGGCCGGGTCACGTAGAGCGAGCCCTTGCGGGTGAGAATAGTCAGGTCCGGGATAGAAACCACACCAGAAGCGTTGCCGAAGCTGACCATGAGGCCGCGCGGGCGCAGGCAATCAAGGGACGGCTCGAAGGTATCCTTGCCGACGCCATCATAGACGACGTCGACGCCCTTGCCGTCGGTGAGTTCGCGCACACGTGGGGCGAACTCTTCCTCACGGTAGTTGATCACAGCGTCGCAACCGTTCTGCAGCGCCAGTTCCACCTTGTCCTTGGAGCCAGCGGTGCCGATGACGCGCGCACCAACGGACTTGGCCCATTGCGTTGCAATGGTGCCGACACCGCCTGCGGCAGCGTGGAACAGGATGGTTTCGCCCGACTTTAGCGGCCAAGTCTTGAACAGGAGGTAGAAGGCCGTGAGTCCCTTGAGCATCATTGCCGCGACCTGCCGGTCATCAATACCCTCAGGCACCGGAACGGCGCGCTCGGCGGGGAGCAGGCGTTCCTGTGCATAGGCGCCCACCAGACTCTGATAGGCGACGCGGTCGCCGGGCTTGAAGTCCTCAACCCCTTCGCCTACGGCGGTCACCGTGCCCACACCCTCATTGCCGGCGACGAACGGGGTCTCGACCGGATAGAGACCCGAGCGTTGATAGGTGTCGATAAAATTGACGCCGATCGCGGTTTGCCGGATGCGCAACTGACCGGGGCCCGGCTGACCGACTTCGCGCTCTTCCACACTGAGGACTTCCGGGCCGCCCTTGGCCCGCACTACGACGGCAATACTCATGATCTCGGCTTCCTTAGTGCATGACGGTGCCGCCACATTTAAGGGCTGATCTTTGGTGAGGGAAGGACATCGCCGCAAGATTCCGCCTTGTTCAGCCATGAGACTGGCCTGTCGCCGTGGCTGATGCTAACCCAAACCGACGATCGGGAATGACGATGACAACGTTCGATGCAGATGCAGTTGTGGTTGGCGGCGGGCTTGTCGGCCTGGCAGCGGCTATTGTGGTTGCTCGTGCGGGCCTGACCACTATTCATGTCGCCCCGGCCGCACCGCCTGATCGACGCAGTTCGGCGCTGATGATGCCGAGCGTCGATTTCCTGACCTCGGCAGGACTGGTGCGGGCGCCGGCCGAGATCGGTCACCCACTCACTCAGATACGCATCATCGATGCCACGAACCGGATCGTCCGCTCGCCCGAAACTCTGTTCGATGCGAGCGAGGCGGGGCTCGCGGCGTTTGGCTGGAATTTCCCCAATACGAAGCTCGCCGAAGCTTTTGCGCAGGTCCGCTCAGGGCTCTCCAACCTGACCTCGCACGTCGCGACACTGACGGGTCTTGATAAGACACCGGCGGGCATGACCTTGCGGCTCAGCGACGGCGAAGCACTGCACACGCCCCTGCTCATCGGCGCTGACGGGAAGAAGTCTTTCGTTCGGGCAGCAGCTGGACTGAAGGTTCGCGAGAGGACGTTCGCTCAGGCGGCGCTGGTGTGTGACCTTAATCTCGCCCGGCCGCTGGGTGGTGCTTCGGTCGAGTTCCACTATCCGCAAGGTCCGTTCACGCTGGTTCCGGCGGGTGAAAACCGCGCCAATCTGGTCTGGATCGACGATGAGGCGGTCCTCAAACGAGCGCAGGCCTTGGATCGTGATGCACTGGCGGGGCTGCTGGCACAAAAGGCGCAGCGGCTGTTTGGACATGTCGAACTGATCACACCGAGTTTTGTGTTTCCACTCAGCACGTTAACGGTCGATGAAGCGGGGCGCGATGGCATCGTGCTGGTCGGAGAAGCGGCGCATGCCTTCCCGCCGATCGGGGCGCAGGGACTGAACCTTGGTCTGCGCGATGTCGCGGACCTGGCGCAAGCTATCGGCAAGAGCGATCGCACCCACACCGATTGGGGCAAAGAGGTTAGCGATGACTATGCCGATCGCCGGCGTGCCGACCTGCAACGTACCGGCGCCATGGTCGATACCCTGTTCCGGTCGCTGATTTCGGAGTTGCTGCCCGCCCAATTGCTGCGGGCTGGAGGCCTGTGGGGCCTCAAAACGCTGCCGGGTTTGCGCAGGCAGGCTTTTGCGCTTGGTATGGGCAGCCGTTGAAAGGCCGAGGCGCCGTAGCGCCCCGGCACAGGGACTAGCGGCCCTTTACCACGGAATAGCCGGCGTAGCTTGCCGAGGAGCCCAGCATTTCCTCAATGCGGATGAGCTGGTTGTACTTGGCCAGGCGATCCGAGCGCGACAGCGAACCGGTCTTGATCTGACCGCAGTTCAACGCCACTGCAAGATCGGCAATGGTCGAGTCCTCGGTTTCACCCGAACGGTGCGACATCACCGAGGTGTAGCCGGCGCGGTGGGCGGTATCAACGGCATTGAGGGTTTCGGACAGCGAGCCGATCTGGTTGACTTTCACCAGGATGGAGTTGGCGACCCCCATCTTGATGCCGGAAACCAGGCGCTCGGAATTGGTAACGAAGAGGTCGTCGCCGACGAGTTGCACCCTCTTGCCGATGGTGTCGGTAAGCGCCTTCCAGCCGTCCCAGTCGTCCTCGGCCATGCCATCTTCGATCGAGATGATCGGGAATCGGGTGACGAGGTCTTCGAGGAAGCGAACGTTTTCGTCGGATGAAAGCGTTTTCCCTTCGCCTTCAAGGGCATAGTTGCCGTCCTTGAAGTATTCTGTAGCAGCGCAATCGAGCGCGAGGAACACGTCTTCACCGGGTTTGTACCCGGCCTTCTCGATCGAGCGCATGATGAAGCCGAGCGCGTCTTCGGCGGATTTGAGGTTGGGGGCGAAGCCGCCTTCGTCGCCGACAGCGGTGTTATGGCCTTCGGCGGAGAGGCCTTTCTTGAGGGTGTGGAAGATTTCCGCCCCTATCCGCACGGCGTCGGCGATGTTGTCGGCGCCCGCCGGCATGATCATGAATTCCTGCATGTCGATCGGATTATCGGCATGCTGGCCGCCATTGATGATGTTCATCATCGGCACCGGCAGAACATGCGCATTGGGACCACCGATATAGCGGTAGAACGGCAATTCGCTGGACTCGGCCGCAGCCTTGGCTACGGCAAGCGAGACGCCGAGAATGGCGTTGGCGCCCAGTTTCCCCTTGTTGTGGGTGCCGTCGAGTTCGATCAGCGCCTGGTCGAGGCCGATCTGATCGAGGGCGTCGAGGCCCTGGATAGCGTCGGCAATGACGGTGTTGACGTTCTGGACGGCCTGCGTAACGCCCTTGCCAAGGAAGGGTTTGCCGCCATCGCGCAGCTCCACGGCCTCGTGCGCGCCCGTGGAGGCACCCGAGGGCACGGCGGCGCGCCCGAAGCTGCCGTCATCCAGCACAACATCGACTTCGACCGTCGGATTGCCGCGGCTGTCGAAAATCTGGCGGCCGGCAACGTGAATGATGGTAGACATGAACAAGCCCTTCCCCGTTGGGGTTACCTACGATTTCGCGCCTCTGTTAGACGGGCTCCGTGACAAGGGAAAGAGGGCGGGCGAAAAAATAGCGCCCTCGGCACGCTGACGGCGCTTTTCTCGGGCCTGATGGACCCGATGAGCTAGTATGGCAGGCGATTCCATGGAGGCACCTGTGACCAAACCGCTGATCAAGCAGATCGCCCATGTCTGCATTTTCGCCCACGATCTCGACGAGACCGAAGCGTTCTACCGGGATGTGATCGGCGTTCCGAAGGCATTCACCTTCATGCGCGGGGACAAGTCGATAGGGTACTACCTCGATTTCGGCGCCCGCAGCTTTATCGAGGTGTTCCAGAAGGATCAATCGAGTTTCGCGGAAACCAACCAGATCAACCACATATGCCTGGAGGCCGAGAATATGGATGAGTTCATCGCCCATGTGCGCGGCAAGGGCGTGGAGATCACCGACAAGAAGCTCGGCGCCGATGGCACATGGCAGGCGTGGATGAAGGACCCGAACGGGGTCAAGCTCGAGATCTTCGAATATACCGAGAAGAGCCAGCAGTTCACCGGCGGCGTCTGCCAGGTGGACTGGTAGTCAGTCCTCGCGCTTGTGGCCCTGGAGTCGCTTGTCCGCGAGGGCCCTTTCGGCAGCGTCTTTCGTGCGTTCGGCCTTGGTACGGCCATGCCGGATGCGGTTCTCGTCGGCGGCTCGACGCTCCGCCTCGCGCTTCTGGCGCTTCCGGACGGTTCGCAGATTGACGATCTCGGCCATCGCCCTGCCCTTACACCAGCCGGCTCTGCTCCATCGCCGCTTCGATGAAGCTGGCAAAGAGCGGATGCGGCTCGAACGGGCGGGACTTCAGTTCCGGGTGGAACTGCACGCCGATGAACCAGGGATGGTCGGTGCGCTCGACGATCTCAGGCAGCCGGCCATCGGGTGAGACACCGGAGAAGAGCAGCCCGTTCTTTTCGAGTACCTTGCGGTACTCCATGTTGACCTCATAGCGATGGCGGTGGCGCTCGGAGATGTGCGTCGTGCCATAGATATCGGCGACGCGACTGCCGCGGGTCAGTTGGGCCGGATAGGCACCAAGACGCATGGTTCCGCCAAGATCGGCCTCGGCGGAGCGCGTTTCAGTCGCGTTGTCCTTCACCCACTCGGTCATGATGCCGACGATCGGGTCCTTGGTGGGGCCGAATTCGCTCGAGGAAGCGTTCTTGATCCCCGCTGTGTTCCTGGCCGCCTCGATGCAGGCCATCTGCATGCCGAAGCAGATGCCGAAATACGGAACGTTCTTCACGCGGGCGAAGCGGGCGGCCTCGATCTTGCCGGCCGAGCCGCGCTCGCCGAAGCCGCCGGGCACGAGAATGCCGTGGATGTGCTCGAGGTATGGGGCAGGATCTTCACGCTCGAAGATCTCGCTGTCGATCCACTGCAAATTGACCTTGACCCGGTTGGCGATGCCGCCATGGCTCAACGCCTCGGAGAGCGACTTATAAGCATCCTTGAGGCCGGTATACTTGCCAACAATGGCGATGTTGACCTCGCCCTCAGGGTTGTGCAGGCGCGAGGAAACTTCCGTCCAGGCGGAAAGGTCCGGCTCGGGTGCATCGGTTATGCCAAAGGCGGCGAGAACTTCGCGGTCGAGCCCCTCCTTATGATAAGCGAGCGGCACGTCATAGATCGAGGAGACGTCGAGCCCCTGAATGACGGCGCTTTCGCGTACATTGCAAAAGAGCGCGAGTTTCTTCTTGTCGGACTCGGGAATCTGACGGTCGCAACGCACCAGCAGAACGTCGGGCATGATGCCGATGGAACGCAGCTCGGCAACCGAATGCTGGGTCGGCTTGGTCTTCAACTCCCCGGCCGAAGGGATATAGGGCATCAGCGTCAGGTGCAGATAGGCCGCATGGCCGCGCGGCAACTCGTTGCCGAGTTGGCGGATCGCCTCGAAGAACGGCAGGCCTTCAATATCGCCGACGGTGCCGCCGATCTCGACAAGGACGAAGTCGAACTCCTCGTTCCCCTCGATGACGAAATTCTTGATAGCGTCAGTGACGTGCGGAATGACCTGCACGGTCGCGCCAAGATAGTCGCCCCGGCGCTCCTTGGCGAGGATATCGGAATAGATGCGGCCCGTGGTGATATTGTCGCGCTTGTTGGCCGAACGGCCGGTAAAGCGCTCATAATGGCCAAGGTCCAGGTCGGTTTCGGCGCCATCGTCGGTCACGAACACTTCGCCATGCTGGGTTGGCGACATCGTGCCCGGATCGACATTGAGATAGGGGTCGAGCTTGCGCAGGCGGACCTTGTAGCCACGTGCCTGCAGCACGGCGCCAAGTGCCGCCGACGCCAAACCTTTTCCCAACGAGGAGACCACGCCTCCGGTGATGAATACGTACCGAGCCATGGACGATCACCTTACACAGATCAGCTTCGATTCGTAGAGCGGGATTTCCACGCCTACACAAAAAGAAGAAGGGGATGTCGCCATCCCCTTCCGCAGATGCCTTGCGGCGGATTAGTTGCCCGCCGGTGGAGCGGGCGTTTGAGTGGTGCCGGTGCCGGCTCCCGGTGTTGCCTGCATGGTAGGCTCAGCCTGCATGGTAGGCTCGGCCTGCATGGTAGGCTCAGCCTGCATCGTGGGCTCGGCCTGCATCGTGGGCTCGGCCTGCATGGTCGGTTCTTGTTGCATAGCCGGCGCGGCTGGCGCCATGGCATTGTCATCGCCCGGAGCGGTTTCGCCCTGCGCGGGTGCGGCAGGTTGTTCAGCCGGCGCCTGCGGAACGGCCAGATCGGACGCGCCACCCGCCGGTGCGGGCTGCGTTTCGGGCGCGGGCGCAGGTGCGGTGGCACCGCCGCCGGTCTCACCCTGAAGTGCATTGAGCGCATCGAGAACGCTGGTGGGCTGGGCGCCATCAGCGCCCTGGGCCGCCTGATCGAGAATGCTCGAACTCCCGCGGTCGATTTCGCTCAGCACCGTCAAGCCAATGGCGGTCACGAAGAAAAGCGTTGCCAGGATCGCCGTAGTGCGCGTGAGCAGATTGGCCGAGCCGCGCGCGGTCATAAAGCCACCGCCTCCGCCGCCGATGCCCAGCGCGCCGCCTTCCGAGCGCTGCAGCAGAATCACCACAATCAGCGCCAGGACGATCAGCAGGTAGGCAACAAGAATGACGTTCGCCATGCGAGTTCTCAGGTACCTCGAAATGAAAAGGATGCGGCCTCTTACACGTCCGCCAGCACAAACGCCAGCCGTTCGCACCGCTTTTTACACGGCGCCCGACCGTCGTCCTTCGCGTTATACGGCCGAGATAATGGTGTAGAAGTCGTTTGCCAAGAGGCTGGCGCCTCCGACCAGCGCCCCGTTGACGTTCTCTATGCTCAAAATCTCGCGTGCATTGATCGGCTTGACCGAACCGCCATAGAGAATGCGGATCAGCGAACCGCGCTCGCCGAACCGCTCGATGAGCAGGCGACGAATGGTGCCATGTATCTGTTCGATCTCGTCATGGGTAGGGGTGCGCCCGGTGCCGATCGCCCAGACAGGCTCATAGGCGATGATCACCTCGTGCGAACCGGCGGCATCCGGCACGGACCCGGCAAGCTGGCGCGCCACCACCTCTTGCGCCTCGCCATTGTCTCGCTCCTGCTCGGTCTCACCGAGGCAGATGATCGGTTTGAGGCCCGCGCCAATGCCCGCTTCTGCCTTGGCGCGCACGATTTCATCGGTCTCGTGATGACCGGCGCGCCGCTCGCTATGGCCGACGATGACGAACTGGGCGCCCGCGTCGGCGAGCATGCCGGCACTGATATCACCCGTATAGGCGCCGTAGGCCTCCCAGTGGCAGTCCTGTCCGCCGGTTAGTATGCCGCTATGGGCGCCCTGGTCGCTGGCGGCCGCGAGCATGGTGGCGGGCGGGCAAATGACGACCACGGCGCGGGGCGCCTCCCCTGCCGTCAGTAACCCGGCGAGTGTCTGCAACTCGCTAAGTGACGGCATGGTGCCGTTCATTTTCCAGTTACCGGCAATAAGAGGGGTAATGCTTGTCGTCACTTGGTGTTTGCTCCCTGCCTCTTGCACCGGGCCGGAGATTGCCCTAACCCGGCGCAGTACAGCGCCTTGCGGCGCCGAGATGTCCCTGTCTAATATCCCGCGCCCTGTGGGGTAAAGCCCAGAACCAGTTATTGGAACGCCCGAAATGCTCGATGGTTTGCGCGACTTTGCAAAATCTGTGCCTGGCAAAGTGCTGGGGGCATGCTTGCTCGTCGGCCTGGCCGGGTTCGGCATCAACAACGTGATCATCGATCTCGGCAACAATACAGTTGCACGCGTTGGCGGACAGGATATCTCGACGCTGGAGTTCCAGCGCGCCTACCAGACGCAGCTCAACCAGTTCGCTTCACAGTATGGCCGTGTCCCGACCGCCGAGGAAGCACAGAGCCTTGGCATTCCCTCACAGGTTCTCGCCCAGCTGTCCATGCAGGCGGCACTGGATAATCTGGCGAGCGACTTCGGAATCGGGGTTTCCGACGCAAAACTGGCGGAAATGGTGCGTGAGGACCCGTCCTTTGCCGGAACGCTCGGAACGTTCGATCCCGAAGCCTTTTCCACGGTACTGGCGCGCAGCGGCGTGACCGAAACGGAATATTTCTCCATCCAGACCGAAACGGCGGCGCGCGAACAGCTCACGCTCTCCCTGCTGGGCGACGTCGAGCCGCCTGACGCGGCTGAAGAACTGCTCGCCGGTTATATCTACGACACGCGCACGGTCGATTACTTCGTCGTCAACCAGACCGGCATCGAGGTGCCCGAACCGACCGAAGAAGACCTGGCGGCATACCTCACCGAGAATCAGACGGCGTTCCGCACAGCGGAGACGCGGACAATCGATATCCTGGCGTTCACGCCGGAAACGCTGGCAGCCACCAAGACCATTCCCGAAGAAGAGATCGCCGCCGAATATGAGCGCCGCCGCGCCCAGTTCGTGCAGCCGGAACGCCGCACCATCGAACAGGTGGTGCTGCAAAACGATGAGCAGGCAGCCCAGTTCGAAGAGGCCGCGGCAGAGGGAACGCCGTTCGAAACCGCGGTGGAGCAAGCTGGCCTCACCCCGACATCGCTTGGAACGCAGGCCCAGTCGGAGATCACCGACGCGGCGCTGGCCGAGGCTGCCTTCGGGCTCGAGGAAGGCGGCTATGCCGTGATCGGGGGCGCAGCGGGCCAGCGCGTCGTGCATGTCAGCGCCATCGAGGAAGGCGGCGAACAGTCGCTCGATGAGGTTCGCGACCAGATCGCCCATGACCTCGCGCTTGCCCAGGCGCGCAACGAATATGCAGAAGTTCTCGACCAGATCGAATCGCTTCGCGCTGCGTTCCAGCCGCTTTCCGACATTGCCGAGCGCTTCGGGCTCGAAATTGTCGAGGTGCCCCTGACCCGTGCGGGTGCCGAGCTCGAAGGTGTCGAGGGCGTACCGCAGGAGGCGCGCACGCGCGTTGCGCAAGCCGTGTTCTCCGCCGAGGAAGGGCGTCTGACCCCGGCTGTCGTGCTTGGCTCGAACAACAATATCTGGTTCGATCTGAAGTCGATCGAGCCGGCCCGCGACCAGACGCTGGACGAGGTACGCGACGAGGTCGCCGCCGCCTGGACACAGGAGCAGCTCACGCAGGCGACTGCAGAACAGGTCGAGGAGATCGTGGCCCAGCTCGACGAGGGCGCATCCCTGGCCGATGTCGCGGCTCAATACAACCAGTTCCCGCAGGTGTCGCCGGCGTTCACCCGCTCGGGCGACACTAGCGGCACCCCGATCGACCAGAACGTTGCTGCTGTCGTGTTCGCTGGCGGTCCGGATAATCACGGTTCGGCGGTGAACGCCAATGGCGAACATGTCGTATTCGAAGTCGTCGACGTCACTTCGGCCAGCGCCGATCAGTTCGACGAGCAGACGCGCATGGCGCTTGCCAACGAGAACCAGACCAATCTGCTGGCTTCGTTCATCGACGGAGTGCGTGGGAGCGCGGGCTTTACCATCAACCAGCAGGCGCTCGATCAGGCGCTTGCGCTCAACCAGTAGCCACTACTCGGAACTCCAAATGGGCGACGACTTCTACCAGCAGTTCGCGGAACGGTACGAACTGGGGCTCGCCCAGATCGTCTGGCGCCGCGTCGTCGCCGACCTCGAAACTCCGATTGGCACGTATCTCAAGCTCGCCGAAGGGCGCCAGCACACATTCCTGCTCGAATCGGTGCAGGGCGGGTCGGTGCGCGGGCGCTACTCGATCATCGGTCTCGAACCGGATGTTCTGCTCTGCGTTGAAGGCGGCAAGGCAAGGATCAACCGCTCGGCGCTGACGCAACGCGATGCTTTCGAGGCGCTGGACCAGGACCCACTCGATGCGCTGCGCGATCTCGTGACTGCCTCCAAGATCGAGATGCCCGAGGGCCTGCCGCCGCAATCGGCGGGAATCTACGGCTATCTCGGCTACGAGATGGTGCGCTACATGGAAGTGCTGCCGGACAGCAATCCGGACGACCTGCAGCTTCCCGAAGCGACGCTGATGCGGCCTTCCCTGCTGGCGATCTTCGACACGCTCAAGGACGAGCTTTACCTCACAGCCCCGGTCTATCCGCGCGAAGGCGTCACGGCGCGACAAGCGTTCGAAGCGGCTGAGGGGCGGATCGACGACGCGACCGGACGGCTGGCGCGCGCCCTGCCCTACACGAGCGATCTTGCCGACATCACCAAGCTGGAGGTCAAGAGTAATACCAGCGCTGCCGAATATGACGAGATGGTCGCGCGGGCCAAGGAGTACATCAAGGCCGGCGACATCTTCCAGGTGGTGCTGAGCCAGCGGTTCGAAGCCGAGTTTGGCCTGCCCGCGACAGCGCTCTACCGGGCGCTACGACGCACCAATCCGTCGCCCTATATGTATTTCCTCGATTTCGGGAGCTTCCAGGTTGCGGGATCGAGCCCGGAAATCCTGGTACGCGTGCAGAATGACGAGGTGACGATCCGCCCGATCGCAGGTACGCGCAAACGGGGTGCAACGCCGACCCGCGACCGGGAACTCGCCGATGAACTTTTGTCCGACCCGAAGGAACTTGCCGAACACCTGATGCTGCTCGATCTCGGGCGCAACGATGTCGGCCGGGTGGCGCGGATCGGGACGGTCAAGGTCACCGACAAGTTCCTCCTCGAATACTATTCGCACGTCATGCACATCGTCTCGAATGTCGTGGGCGAGCTCGATCCGCAGTATGACTTCGTCGACGCGCTCTCGGCCGGCTTCCCGGCAGGCACGGTCTCGGGTGCGCCAAAGGTGCGGGCGATGGAGATCATCGACGAACTGGAGAAATCCAGGCGCGGAATCTATGGCGGATGCGTCGGCTATTTCGGCGCCGACGGCACCATGGACACCTGTATCGTATTGCGTACCGCGATCCTCAAGGATGGCAGGCTTTATGTGCAGGCGGGCGCCGGGATCGTCGCCGACAGCAAGCCAGAGCTCGAGCAGCTCGAATGCGAAAACAAGGCCCGCGCCCTTTTCAGCGCCGCCGAGGAGGCGCTACGCTATGCGGGAGAGGCAAGGATCGGGCAATGACCAGAACGCTCGTCATCGATAATTACGACAGCTTCACCTACAACCTCGTGCACTTCCTCGGGGAATTGGGGGCGCAGATCATCGTACGGCGCAACGACAAGATCACGCTCGATGAGATCGCGGACATGGCGCCCGAGGCCATCGTGCTCTCGCCGGGGCCGTGCACACCCAACGAGGCGGGCGTCTGCCTTGCCGTGATCGATCGGTTCAAGGCCGAAATCCCGATGCTGGGGGTGTGCCTCGGCCATCAGGCGATCGGCCAGGCGATGGGTGGCGAGGTGATCCGGGCGCCGGAGCTGATGCATGGCAAGACCAGCCGCATCAATCACATCGGCAAGGGTGTGTTCCGGGGCCTCAATGCCGGGTTCGAGGCGACGCGCTACCACTCGCTGACGGTCAAGCCTGAGACGCTTCCGGGCGTGCTCGAGGTGACGGCCAAGACCGATGACGGGGTGATCATGGGCCTGCAGCACAGGACGCTGCCGGTGCATGGCGTGCAGTTCCACCCGGAGAGCATCGCTTCCGAGAACGGGCATGGGCTCCTGCAGAATTTTCTCAACATTGCCCGCGACTTCAACCTCGGCAAGGCCGCCTGATGGACATCAAAGCTGCGCTCAACAAGATCGCCACTCATCAGGATCTGACTGGCGAGGAAATGCGCTCGGTCATGACCACGATCATGGACGGCGAGGCGACGCCGAGCCAGATCGGCGCCTTTCTGATGGGCATGCGGGTCAAGGGGGAAACGGTCGGCGAGATCGCAGCGGCGGTTTCGATCCTGCGCGCCAAGATGGTGCCCGTGAAAGCGCCCGAGGAGGCGGTGGATATCGTGGGCACCGGCGGGGACGGCGTCGGAACGCTCAATATCTCGACGGCGAGCGCCATCGTCGCCGCGGCTGCCGGGGTTCCGATCGCCAAGCACGGCAACCGCGCGCTTTCGTCCAAATCCGGCTCGTCGCAGGCGCTGGAGGCGCTGGGCATCAGGCTCGACCTGACGCCGGACGAGATATCGACATGCATCGAGAAAACCGGCATCGGCTTCATGTTCGCGCCGGCCCATCATCCGGCGATGAAGCATGTGGGCCCGTCACGGGCGGAGCTGGGCGTGCGCACGATGTTCAACCTGCTCGGGCCGCAATCTAACCCGGCAGGCGTGCGGCGGTATCTGCTCGGCGTCTATGACAGGCAGTGGGTCGAGCCGGTGGCCGCCGCGCTGCTCGCCAACCGCGCGCGCAAGGCTTGGGTCGTCTGCGGCAGCGATGGGCTCGACGAGATCACGACCACGGGTGCTACCTTCGTTGCGCAGATCGCGGATGGTGACCTGCGCAGCTTCGAGGTCACGCCGGAAGATGCCGGCCTGCCGCGTGCGCGGCTCGACGATCTGCTCGGTGGCGATCCGGAGCACAATGCTGCAGCTTTGCGCGGGGTTCTTGCAGGCGAGCCGAGCCCCTATCGCGATATCGTGCTGCTCAATACGGCAGCGGCACTGATCGTGGCCGACAAGGTTGGGGATCTGCGCACCGGCGCGCGCATTGCTGCCGATGTCATCGACAGCGGACAGGCGCGGGCAACGTTGGAGCGCCTGATCGCGGTTTCGAACGGGCAAGACTGATGGGCGACATCCTCACGCAAATCGAAGCCTATAAGCGCGAGGAGATCGCGGCGGCCAAATCCATGCGGCCCTGGGCGGAAGTGGTAGCGCAGGCGCACGACCAGACGCCGCCGCGCGGCTTCCTCGATGCGCTGAAGGCCAAGCGAGCGGCGGGCCAATACGCGCTGATCGCAGAGGTCAAGAAGGCTAGCCCTTCAAAGGGGCTGATCCGCCCGGAATTCAACCCGGCCGAAATCGCGCGCAGCTACGAGGCGGCAGGTGCGGCGTGCCTCTCGGTGCTGACCGATCGCCCCTCCTTCCAGGGTTCACCGAGCTATCTGATCGAGGCGCGGGCTGCGACCAACCTACCGGTGCTGCGCAAGGACTTCATGTTCGAGACCTACCAGGTAGCCGAAGCGCGTGCCTGGGGTGCCGATTGCATTCTGATCATTCTTGCCGCCGTCGACGACGATGCTGCGCGATACCTGCTCGATGCGGCACAGGAATGGGGCATGGATGCGCTGGTCGAGGTGCACGACCAGTTGGAGCTCGACCGTGCGCTGGCGCTTGATGCCGAGTTCATCGGCATCAACAATCGCAACCTGCGTACGTTCGAAACGCGGCTCGAGACCTCGATCAACCTGGCCGTGGGCGTGCCGGAGGGAAAGCTGCTGGTCAGCGAGAGCGGCATCGTCAACCATGAGGATGTGCGCACGCTCGAAAGGGAAGCCGGCATCGGCACGTTCCTGGTCGGCGAGAGCCTGATGCGGCAACAGGATGTGGTGGCGGCGACGCGCGCCCTGCTCTACGGCGAAGAGGTCGTTTGATGGCCTCCGACGGGCTCACGCATCTCGACGCGCAGGGCCAGGCACAAATGGTCGATATTGGCGACAAGACGGCGACCCGCCGCCGGGCGGTCGCGGAGGCCTTCGTCGTTGCCGAGCCGCAAACGGTCGGCGCAATCACCGGCGGTACGTTGAAGAAAGGCGACGCGCTCGCCGTAGCGCGCATCGCCGGGATCATGGCCGCCAAGAAGACGTCCGAACTGATCCCGCTCTGCCATCCCATCCCCTTGACCAAGGTGACGCTCGAGATCGAGCCGACAAGCGACGGCGGGCGGCTGCATGTGGTCGCCACAGCCGAGACAACCGGACAGACCGGGGTCGAGATGGAGGCGCTTACCGCAGCCTCGACGGCGGCACTGACGCTCTATGACATGGCCAAGGCAATCGATCGGGCGATGACGGTCACCGACCTGCGGCTGGTGGAAAAGAGCGGCGGCAAATCCGGCGATTTCGCCCGCACATCATGAGCCTGCTACCCGTTGACGAAGCGCTGCAGCGCATTCTGGCAAGGGTGCCGCCGGTGGAGCCCGAAAGGGTGCCATTGGCAGAGGGGCATGGGCGCGTGCTCGCTGCCCCACTCATTGCCGCGCATGACCAGCCGCCTTTCAATGCCAGCGCCATGGATGGTTATGCCGTGCGGGCGCAGGACATCGTCGAGGGGCACGCACTCAGTCTTATCGGTATCTCGCAAGCAGGAGCCGGGTTCGATGGCGTGGTCGGCTCAGGCCAATGCGTTCGCATTTTCACCGGCGCTCCCGTTCCTGAAGGCGCCGACGCGGTGATCATGCAGGAAGAGGCGCACGCCGTAGGCAATTCGGTGCGCTTCACCGAACGTCCACAACCGGGCCGCAGCGTACGGCCCATCGGCAATGATTTTGCCGCCGGCCAGACCCTGATCAAGGCCGGCACTCTGCTGGATCCGTTCAAGCTGGCTTTGGCAGCGGCGGCAAACGCCGCAACACTGACTGTCGCGGCGCGGCCACGCATCGCCGTGCTGGCGACGGGGGACGAACTCGTCCTGCCAGGTTCGCCACTGGAGCCGGGACAGATCGTTGCCTCCAACAGCTACGGCCTCGTTCCGCTGCTGGCGCCCTATGCCGAAACGGTGGAGGACCATGGCATCATCGGTGACCACCGTGAGCTATTGACCGAGCGGCTGCAGGATATCTTTGCGGAGGGGACCGAAGTTCTCGTCACCACCGGCGGCGCCAGTGTCGGCGATCGCGACATCGTCCAGGAAGTGTTGCGCTCGCTCGGCGTCGAGCTCGATTTCTGGCGCATCAACATGCGGCCGGGCAAGCCGCTGATGTTTGGCGTCTATGGGCGCACGCTGGTGTTCGGCCTGCCGGGCAATCCGGTTTCCGCGATGGTCACGGCTCGTGTCTTCATAATACCGGCGCTACGTCGTTGGCTTGGGTATGAGGGCCCGGGACCGATGCGTCTGCCGCTTGCCGCGCCAATGCCGCCCAATGGTTCTCGCCGGCATTTCCTGCGGGCGAGAACCGTCCTGATCGATGGGCGCGCTGCAGTCGAGCCTATCGCGCAAACCGATAGCGGCCATACATCGTCACTGGCGGGAGCCGACTTGCTCATCGTTCAGGCCGAGAACGATCCGGGCCAGGACGAAGGCGCTTTGGTGGACGTGCTGCCGCTGAACGGGTTTTAATCCGGATCGTGCGATTGAGGCCGCGTGGGAAGGGCTTGGGGATCCAGGGACCTGGCCCGATGCCTTATGCTTGCGGCGGCCTCGCAACCCCTCACCCTGATTTTCTGCTGAACGCAGAAAAATCTGTCCCTCTCCCACGAGGGGAGAGGGAAGCAAGCTGCAGTTCAGGCCCTTAGAAGCCGAAAAGGCCTTCGGTTTCGTCCGGTGGGGTCATGTTCTCTTCGTGATAACGCTCCCAGATCTCAGCCCAGGGACGACCGAACATGTCGGGAACCCGATACTCGAAGGTCTGGCCCGGCGTGATGTTCTGCTGATAGCCATCAATCGGGAAGATCGTCGGGTTGCACTCGACAAAGACGTAGGGGTTACCCTCGTTGAGTGCGCCGGAACGATCGAGTGCTCGCACAATGCGCAGCGGTTCGACGAAGGCTTCAGGGTCGTAGAACACGGCTTCGTGCAGCAGGCCGATGAACTCACCGGCATCGTCATAGCGCGGCGTGTAGATCTCTACGGTCTGGAGCTGGTTGGAGAATTCGAAGGCGCTGTGCACGGTCCAGCCCTGGATGTTGGATGTCCAGGTGATCAGCGCATCGTCATCCCAGAAGCCGATGGTTTCGCCGTACCAGCGCGGCACATCCTCACCCAGACGCGGGATGGCCCCTTCCATATTGAACTCGCGCCCGATCTGGATATGACGCAGGAAGTTGTCCGCCGTGCCGCCAAGCCACTGCACCATTTTGGGTGTTGCCATCAGGTCGACGGTGAACATGGCCGGCCAGTGGAAGAAGCGCATGAAGCCTTCCGGCCAGCAATAGGAGGCCGGCCACTGATGGGCATTGGTGACGCCGGTGTGATAGGTCTGCTGAACGAACCGGGTCTGGTATTCTTCAGTCAGGAGCGACAGGATCGTGGGCACCTGATTGATGTGCATGTAGTTCCACTGGCCGCGACCCTCGATCGACTTGCCGTCCTCGAACAGAGTGGGGCCGGTGATCTGATAGCGCCCGTTCCAAGTCTCGAGCATTTCGAAATCGGGTTCGCTCGGCCCGCCCTTGGCTTCAGTCTCGGCCAGCAGCGCCTCATAATGCTCCTGGGCGGTAGCGAAGGGATAGGGGCTGACGATGGCTTCGCGAGGATAATCCCGGTCGCACATGCCCCAAGGGGTCTGGGCGGGATCTTCATTGTTCTGTGGGTCCGAGTTCGGGTAGGCGCCCCACATGTCCTCGATCGCCACGGCGCTGTTGCAGCGGAAATAACGCGGATCGCTCCATAGGTCGCGATCAGCATAGAAGTCCGTGGTCGTGAAGAGATCGACCGGCAACGGTTCGACGCCCTCGGGCACTTCACCGGCCGGGGCGCCGAAGACATCGTCACCACCATAGATGCTGCCGGCACCGACCGTCTCGCCGGCGATCGGCTCGACCGGCCAACCGCGCCCGACGCTCTCCTGCTCGTCCTGCGCCGCCGCACCGGCGGTGCCGGCGACCATCAGCGCGAGAACCGAAATAGCTCGCAATTCCAATCTCATGACGTACTCCCTCCTTCCGCCGACGCTCCCCGCGTCGGTCATTTGCGGATTCCCTGAGTACTGGCAATCTTCATCCCGCCGTTGCACCGGTCCTGCACGATCCCGGGAAGGTCCTGCACGATAGCAGCGGTCGCGCAGCACCGGCCTGCCGGAAGGTAACGGGATATTCACCGCTCTATTGCAGAACATAACTGGAACAAGTAATATCGTTCAGTCTTTGTTCTGATTCCCGGTTCTAATTGCCGGTCGAGGGGTGCCATGCTAACGCGCAAACAACACGAACTGCTGATGTTCATCCATGAACGGATGAAGGAAAGCGGCATCCCTCCCTCATTCGACGAGATGAAGGAGGCGCTCGATCTTGCCTCCAAATCGGGAATTCACCGGCTGATCACCGCGCTGGAGGAGCGTGGTTTCATCCGTCGGCTGCCGAACCGGGCTCGCGCGCTCGAAGTGGTCAGGCTTCCCGATTCCATGAACCCGTCGCTTGGCGGGCGCAAGGCGCGGTTCGAGCCTAATGTGATCGAGGGCAATCTCGGCAAGGTGGCGACGCCCCCTGCCCGCATCAATGCGCCGGCCGATGCGGACAACGCACGGCCGGTTTCGGTGCCGGTGATGGGGCGCATCGCAGCGGGCGTGCCGATCGAGGCCATCCAGAACCACTCGCACACCATCATGGTGCCGCCCGAGATGTTGGGAGCAGGCGAACACTTCGCGTTGGAAGTGCGCGGCGATTCCATGGTCGAGGCCGGTATCTTCGATGGCGACACCGTGCTGATCAAGAAGCAGGACTCGGCCGCAACGGGCGAAATCGTCGTCGCGCTCGTCGATGACGAGGAGGCCACTCTCAAGCGCCTGCGCCGCAAGGGCAACTCCGTCGCACTCGAGGCGGCTAACCCGGCTTATGAGACGCGCATTTTTGGGCCGGAGCGGGTCAAGGTGCAGGGACGGCTCGTGGGGCTGCTGCGCAGGTACTGAGAAGTGTGGGCTCGCCGAAGGGCGAGCCTTTGGACTGATGATCAGTGGTTGTCGCGCGGGATGCCTTCAGTTTGCGCAATGCGCTGATAGGCAACCGCAGGTTTGAGCACTGCACCATTGCCGAGTTGGTCGACGATGCCGCGTTGGATTTCCTGCCAGGGCGTCTGGTGTTTGGGGTACTGATATCCGCCCGCTTCTGCGAGTTCGCGCCGGCGGTTTTCGATTTCCTCATCGGAAATGAGAATGTTGGCTTCGCCCGTATTGAGGTCGATGCGTACCCGATCACCGGTCCGCAAAATGGCGAGATTGCCGCCCGCCGCCGCTTCCGGGGACGCATTGAGGATTGAAGGCGAGCCGGACGTGCCGGACTGGCGACCATCGCCAATGCAGGCAAGTGAATGGACGCCCTTCTTGATGAGGTAATCGGGAGGGCGCATGTTGACCACCTCGGCCGCGCCCGGATAGCCGACCGGCCCGGCGCCGCGCATGAAGAGGAGTGTATGCTCGTCGATCGCGAGCGCGGGATCGTCGATGCGCGCGTGATAATCCTCGGGACCATCGAACACCACCGCCCTGCCCTCGAAGGCATAGGGGTCGTCGGGGTTCGAGAGGTAGCGCTCGTAGAACTCGGGACTGATGACGCTGGTCTTCATGATGGCGTTGTCGAAGAGATTCCCCCGCAGCACGAGGAAGCCGGCGTCCTGCATCAGGGGCTGGTCGAAGGGTCGGATGACGTTCGGGTCCTGAATGGTGGTGAAGTGGCAGTTCTCACCGATCGACCTGCCGTTGACGGTAGGGGCATCCTCGCGGATAAGGCCCTGCTTCATCAACTCGTTGATAACGGCCGGGACGCCGCCGGCATGATAGTAGTCTTCGCCCAGATACTCGCCGGCGGGCTGCATGTTGAGCAGCAGCGGAACCTTGTGCCCGTGGGTCTGCCATTCCTCTATGGTCAGTTCGACCCCGATATGGCGGGCGATGGCGTTGATGTGGATCGGAGCATTGGTGGAGCCGCCGATGGCCGAGTTGACGACGATAGCGTTAAGGAAATTGTCCCGCGTCAGAATGTCTGAGGGCTTGAGGTCCTCACGCACCATTTCAACGATACGCTTGCCGGTGCGGTAGGCCATCTCCTGGCGGTCGCGATAAGGCGCCGGAATGGCAGCCGAGCCGGGCAGCTGCATTCCGAGCGCCTCGGCGAGCGAATTCATGGTCGAGGCGGTGCCCATGGTGTTGCAGAAACCGACGGACGGCGCTGACGAGGCGACGAGTTCGATGAACTGCTCATAACCGATCTCGCCGGCAGCGAGCATTTGCCGGGCTTTCCACACGATAGTGCCGGAGCCGATACGCTCGCCGCGGTGCCAGCCATTGAGCATCGGGCCTACTGAGAGGGCGATGGCGGGGATATTGACGGTTGCCGCGCCCATCAGCATGGCGGGCGTGGTCTTGTCGCAACCGATGGTCAGCACCACGCCATCGAGCGGATAGCCGTAGAGCACTTCGACGAGGCTGAGATAGGCCAGGTTACGGTCGAGGCCGGCTGTGGGGCGCTTGCCGGTTTCCTGAATGGGATGGACCGGGAATTCCAGGACGATGCCGCCGGCTTCGCGGATGCCTTCGCGCACGCGTTCGGCAAGGACCAGGTGATGGCGGTTGCAGGGCGAGAGGTCGGAGCCGGTCTGGGCGATGCCGATGATCGGCTTACCCGATTGCAGTTCCTCGCGCGAAAGGCCGTAGTTCATGTAGCGCTCGAGGTAGAGCGCCGTCATATCCGGATTGTCCGGGTTATCGAACCAGGCGCGCGAACGCAGTTTTCCGGACGCGACCGTTTGCCCGTGGGCGGGAGCGTCGGTCTTGCTTGTCATCGGGATTATCCTCAACTCAGGCCGTCGGGCGACGGTCAATCCATCGTCATTCTTGTAACCGCCGCCAGGCTTGTATGGAAAGAGGTTCGAGCCGGATTTCAGGTGGCGGCAATTGATCCTGCGGCGGGGTTCGACTGTTCGCGCGCGCGTCAAGGGATCCCATGTAGCGGCCGCACAGTTCTCCCGGCCGGATTATCCCGTTGGAGCGTCTGGCGTTTTCGGCGCCGATGTGGCAAGCAAGAGAGGGAGCGGCGGGGGGAGAAGATTGAGCAGTCGCACGAACTGGATCGCGGTTGACTGGGGGACCTCCAACCTGCGGGCATGGGGCATCGGATACGATGGTGCGGTGACATTCGTCAGCACATCCGACAAGGGCATGGGCCGACTGACGCCTGATGGGTATCCCGCAGCGCTGAGCGAAGTGCTTGCCGGCCACTATGAGGGCGCATCGGGAGATGTACTGATCTCGGGAATGGCCGGCGCCCGGCAGGGCTGGATGGAAGCGCCGTATCTCGACGCTCCGGCGGACCTGCGCGGACTGGTCGAGGGCGCGATTTCACCGCCAATGCCTTCGGGTGGCTTACGGGTGCGCATCCTGCCTGGTGTTTGCCAGAAGGCGCCCGGCTCTGAAAACGTCATGCGCGGCGAGGAAACCCAGCTGCTTGGGCTCAGCCGCATCGTTCCGGGCTATGCCGGGCCGGTCTGCATGCCTGGGACACATTCGAAATGGGCGTTGGTCGAAGGCGCACGGCTCGCAAGCTTCACCACCGCGATGACGGGGGAACTCTATGAGTTGCTGCGCCAATATTCGCTGTTGCGTCAGTCACTCGAGGGCGAAACTGAGGGCCCAAAGCGGGCTGAGGGCTTCCGGGCCGGGCTCGACATGGGGATCGCAAAGCCGCAGGATTTGACGAGCAGGCTTTTCACCCTGCGCGCAGCCTCGCTACTGTCCGGGCGCGGAGCGGATTGGTGCGACGGATATCTTTCCGGGCTCCTGATCGGTGCCGAGGTCGGGGCCCGTAAGGAGCTGATCGGAACGGGTGACATACCGGTTATCGGATCACCGATGCTCTCCATGCTCTATGCAGAAGCGATTGAACGACTTGGAGGCAAAGCGCGCATCATCGATGCCGCCGATGCAACGCTCGCAGGCCTGAGGGCAGCGCGCGAATTCTCGAGTTAGGACTGTCCATGCGCGACCATCGTCACATCATCGCAATCCTGCGCGGCATCACCCCGAGCGACGTGGTAGAGGTCTGCGAAGCCCTCGCTGCGGCGGGGATCACGATGATCGAGGTGCCGCTGAACTCGCCCGATGCGCTGACCAGCATCGCGCTCGCTGCCAGCGCCCTTTCCGGCAAGGCTATCATTGGCGCGGGAACCGTGCTGAGCAAAGATCAGGTCGAGGCCGTCTCCAACGCGGGAGGCACATTCATCGTTTCGCCAGATACCAGGAAGTCGGTGATCAAGCGGACAGTGCGATTGCGGCTGGAGTCCTATCCCGGTGTCTTTACCCCTACCGATGCTTTCCGCGCCATTCGCCACGGAGCTACGGGCCTCAAGGTCTTTCCGGCTGAAGCGCTTGGAGCAAAAGGCATCAAGGCAATGAAGGCGGTGCTGCCGCCGGAGTTGCCGATCTACGCGGTGGGTGGCGCCAATCCGGGAAATTTCCGGGAGTATTTCACGGCCGGATGCACCGGCTTCGGGCTTGGCAGCTTTCTCTATAAGCCTGGCGCGAGCGCAAAGGACGTGAGCGAGAAAGCCCGGCTTGCCGTTACTGCCTATGACAAGGGCATGGAGCCATGAGTCCCTTGGCCGAACTACTGATCGACTGCCGCTCGGCGCTCGGCGAAGGGCCATTCTGGCATCCACTGCGCAATGAGCTGTTCTGGTTCGACATCAACAACAAACAGATGTTTGCGGCCACTGCATCGGGCGCGATGGTGCAGACATGGACGTTCGAGGAAGCGGCGTCAGCCGCCGCCGTGATCGACCGCAATCGCCTGGCGATCGCGACGGAAACAGGCCTGAAACAGCTCGATCTCGAGAGCGGTAGGCAGAACCTGATCCTGCCGATCGAGGCCGACGATCGACGAAACCGCTCGAACGATGGCCGGGTCGACCGTGCGGGCGGTTTCTGGATCGGCACCATGCGCAAGGAGGGGGATAGCCCCGGTGGCGCGGTCTATCGCTACCGTGACGGCAAGCTTGCGCGCCTGCTGGCGGATATCAGCACACCGAACGCGATCTGCTTTTCTCCCGACGGGCGCAGAGCCTATTTCGCCGACACGCCCAGCAAGCAGATCCTAACCTGCGAGACCGACCCGGAGACCGGCCTGCCGATCGGCGAATGGACGATTTTCGCCGATGTGTCGGACCATCGAGGGTATCCCGACGGGGCAGTGATCGATAGCGAAGGCTATCTCTGGAACGCGCGCTGGGGCGGCAGCTGCGTGGTGCGGCACGCACCCGACGGGTCGATCGATCGCATCATCGAACTCCCGGTGAGCCAGGTCACCTGCCCCGCGTTTGGCGGACCCGAATACCGAACGCTGTTCATCACCTCGGCCAGACAGGGCTTGAGCGCTGAGCAACTTGCCGAGGAACCCCATGCGGGCAGCGTCTTTGCCATCGAGCTCGATGTTCAGGGCCTGCCTGAACCGCTGATCCGCATTTAGACGGCTGCGCCTGGGCCATTCCCCGATCGTCATCCCGGCGAAGGCCGGGATCCAGCCTGAGATGTACCCACAGCCGCAAGGTCTATGAACGAAGCACCATTTTCGTGCCCGCTTCACATCCTGCTCGGGTAAAAACGTCCGGGATGGGTCCCGGCCTTCGCCGGGATGACGATCGGCGTGGTGGAGGGTTTAGGGGTTCGGTATGGGGTCGGTTTTCCAGTCCGCCACAGCCGCTCTCACCACCGCTCGACCACAGACGCCGCTAGCTTCCGGCCGTGTATCGGGGGCGCCAAGGTCGGTTCTGGTTTATGGCCGTTCGGATATCGAATCTGCCGGCGGCTGCGTTCCAGCGCATCCAGTGAACGCCGCCCTCGGCAATTGAGGAAGCGTCGACCACCTGGGCGAGGGATTGGCAGAAAAGCGGTGCGTAGAGGCGGGTTATGACGAGATCGTTGCGCCCGCAATCTTCAGCGAAGGCATCGGGGCTTTCGACGAGAGCGATCGAATAGGCGTCATTGGCATAGATGCAGGCGAGGCTATCGCAGCTTGCTCCTTGCAGGGCCGGGGCGATTTCGATGGCATAGTGTTCGGACCAGACGTCGACGGCGAAGCTGCCGGTGCGCCCGTCCAGCAACGCCATGCCATCCGCGGTCTCGATGGCCACGGCCTGAGTCGTATCGGCAATGAGAACGTGTGGACGCTGATCAATGCCGAAGAGGAGCACCAGTGGCAGCGCCAAAGCCGGGCCAAGGAGACGCCACCAGTCCTTGAGGAAGGCGAACCAGCCAAGGCCCGCGAGACCGATGACCAGCGCAGCCGGGGTCAGCAGCGGATTGGTTTCGAGACCGGCGCTCCAGGTGGAGACGTAGCCGGCAATGGTCAGCATCTGCTCGATACCCCAGCCCATCAGTTGCACGACGGGCGCTTCGAGGGCGAAAGGCATGAGCAGCACCGAAATAACTGCCGACGGCATGATGACAAAGCCGACGATCGGCAGTGCAAGGACGTTGCCGATGACGCCTAAAGGCGCGGTCTGCTGGAAATGGTAAGCCGAGAAGAGAAGCGTTGCGGCGCCCGCGATGAAACTCGTCAGCGCTGTCACGCCGACATTATGCACGACGCGTCCAACGAGGCCGCGCGTCCCCGGACGAGATTCGCGCGGCAGCTCGTAAATGCCGATCAGGGCAATGACGGCCGCGAAGGAGAGCTGAAAGCTGGCGCGAAAGACATTGGCCGGATCGATGAGGATGATGACGAGCGCCGCAAGAGCCACGTTGCGCATGGTGAGGGCGCGCCGGCCTGCAAGAACCGCACCGAAGACGAGCGTCAACATCAATGTGGAGCGGAAGGCCGGCACGTTGGCGACGCCGCCAGCCAACAGCAGGTAACCGCAGGCCCCCACAATACCGATAATCGCCGCCAGCTTCTTGGCAGGCAGTCTGCCCAGGCCAATCCCCAGCGCTGCCAGCAGGAAACGGGCGACGGCGAAAATGCCACCGGCAACGATAGACAGATGCAGGCCGGAGATAGAATAGACATGGGCGAGTCCTGCGCCGGCCATGACGTCACGGGTTTCGTCGGTCAGCTGGCTTTGATCTCCGACGATCATGGCCCTGCCGATCGAAGCTACCGGCTCCTCAAGCGCCGCACCCACCCGGTCTGCAATCGCCTGGCGAACATCGTCGATCGCTCGTATCGGATTGATATCCTCATTAAGAGCAAGCAGTTCCAGGCCGCTGGTAACGGTGCCATACGCCCCGATACCGGCGAAGTGGGCGTGAAACTGACCGTCGAAGGCGCCGGGCAGAATCGGCCCGGGCACCGGGGCCAGGCGTAGATTGGCGCGAATACGATCCCCCGCCGCCAGGACAGGTTCTGCCGGCACGACGAGGCGGGCGCGGCGGATGTCGACCGGGCGCGAGTCTCCCAAAGGCGTGAGTTGCGACACGACGATCCGCCGCGCGTCCTCAGAGGCGGAGAGCACCTCGTCCACAACTGCCTCGTAGGTTCCATAGGCGGGATAGGCCAGCATTTTGCTGCCCCAGAGCTGGCCATGCACGATGAGGAGACACGCGCCAAGCGCAATGGCGAAGGCGAGCGCAACAACGCGCTGGACATGGAGCGCGCGCACGGTTGCGACTGCCGCGAGGGCGAGCACGGCGGCGACGGAAAGCATTGCCGATGAGGCTGGCTCCATCGGCAACGCGGCATAAACGATGAGTCCGGCTATGAGGGCAAAGGGCGCAAGGACGATCAGCCGGCGCTGCTCGAGGGAGTGGACGAAGGACGCAGTCAGGTGATCTCGCCAGCCAGGTTTTTGCGTCTCGCGCCGCAACTGCGGCAACAAGGGCCGTGGTGACACGGGAGGGCGCACATGCGCGGGTGTTTCGGCAAGCGCTGCCTGCGCGATTTCTTGCGTCACCTGCCCCCTGCCCCCGCCTCGCGCTTGCTATCTTGCGAAGCGGCCTCATCGTTTCGAGAAGGGTGCACGGCATAGGCCCGACTTGCTGCCGCATTGGCGCGGCACTCGTCACCCGCGCGCCCCCTCTGCCCTTGCGCTACCGGCAACCTATGCTACACACGGGGCCGAATTCGTCCAACCATTACGGCGTCATGTCACAGGTCGTTACCCGCTTTGCTCCATCTCCCACGGGCTTCCTGCACATTGGCAGCGCCCGCACTGCCCTGTTCAACTGGGCCTATGCCCGCAAAACGGGCGGCAAGATGTTGCTGCGCATCGAGGACACGGACCGGGAACGCTCGACCGAGGCTGCCGTGCAGGCGATCTACAACGGCCTCAAATGGCTCGGGCTCGACTGGGACGATGAGCCGATCCTGCAGTTCTCGCGCGCTGCGCGCCATGCCGAGATTGCCAACGAACTGCTGGCACGCGGGCAAGCGTATAAATGCTATTGCTCGCCCGAGGAGCTGGCGCAGATGCGCGAGGAGGCCCGGGCTGCCGGCCTGCCGCCACGCTACAATGGCTATTGGCGCGATCGCGACGCCTCGGAGGCACCGGAAGGTGTCGCCCCGGTGATCCGCATCAAGGCGCCGCTTTCGGGCGAGATCGTCGTGGACGATCATGTGCAGGGCAAAGTGGTCTTCAAGACCGAGAATCTCGACGACTTCATCATCCTGCGTTCGGATGGGACCCCGACCTACATGCTTGCGGTCGTTGCCGACGACCACGACATGGGCGTAACTCACATCATCCGCGGCGATGATCACCTGACGAATGCCGCCCGGCAGATCGTCATCTACAACGCCATGGGGTGGACCGTTCCCGACATGGCGCACATCCCCCTCATTCACGGACCCGATGGCGCCAAGCTTTCCAAGCGCCATGGTGCGCTCGGCGTCGAAGCCTATCGGCAGATGGGGTATCTGCCAGAGGCGCTGCGCAACTATCTGGCGCGACTCGGCTGGAGCCACGAGGACGACGAGATCTTCTCGAGCGAGCAGATGATCGAGTGGTTCGGGCTCGATGACTTGAACAAGGGTGCGGCTCGCTTCGATTTCGTCAAGCTCGAGAGCGTCAACGGGCACTATATCCGCCAGTCCGAGCCTGCCTACCTCTATGACGTCATGGTTGCGACGGCGCACGAGATTGGCAGGATGGAAGACCATGCAGGACTGACCGCGCATAAGGACACGGTCCTGGCCGCCCTGCCCGAGTTGCAGCCGCGTGCCAAGACCGTACTCGAACTCATCGATCTCGCCCAGTTCATCTATGCGACGCGCCCGATCCGCCCCGACGACGCGGCGAAGAAGCTGCTGAGAGAGGATGCGCGCACGACCCTGGGCGAAGTTTACGAGCTTGTGAGCGGGCTTGGAGAGTGGAGCGTGCCGGCGATCGACGCGGCAATGCGTGATTTCGCCGAGGCCAAGGGATTAAAGCTCGGCAAGATTGCGCAGCCGCTGCGCGCGGCGCTGACCGGTCGTACGGTGTCGCCGGGAATTTTCGAGGTGATGGTGTTGATCGGACGCGAGGAAAGTCTTGCACGGCTCTCCGACCAGATCGGCACCAGCGAGTCTGCTTGATAGGTAAGCCGTACTTACCTATTATTCGAGTATGGGGGAAACGGGATACCCCACGCATGCCGCGCCTGCTGCATGCCGTCCCGTATAACTGCGTGTCTTTCAGTCGAAGGCACGGCCTATGAGGAGAGCTCAATGACCGACAAAGTCGCCAAACTCACGATCGACGACCAGACCTATGAGTTTCCGGTGCTGCAGGGATCGGTGGGACCGGAGGTCATCGACATCCGATCGCTTTACGCCAAGACCGGAAAGTTCACCTACGACCCCGGGTTCACCTCGACGGCCGCTTGCGATAGTTCCATCACCTATATCGACGGCGACAAGGGCGAGCTTCTCTATCGCGGCTATCCTATCGAGCAACTGGCGGCAAAGAGCAGCTATATCGAAGTTTGCTATCTGCTGCTTTACGGCGAACTGCCGACCGAAGCGCAGCTCAAGGAATTCGACGATCTGGTCACGCGCCACACCATGGTGCACGAACAGATGCACTATTTCTTCCGCGGGTTCCGGCGCGATGCGCATCCGATGGCGGTAATGACCGGCGTCGTCGGTGCGATGGCGGCGTTCTACCACGACTCCACGGATATCACCGACACGCGCCAGCGTGAAATTGCCTCGATTCGCATGATCGCCAAGATGCCGACGATCGCGGCTATGGCGTACAAGTATTCGGTCGGCCAGCCCTTCGTTTATCCGCGCAACGATCTCGATTTCGCGTCGAATTTCCTGCACATGTGCTTTGCTGTGCCGGCGGAAGAATACAAGGTCAACCCCGAGATCGCGCGGGCGATGGACCTGATTTTCACCCTGCATGCCGACCATGAGCAGAATGCCTCGACCTCGACGGTGCGGCTTTCGGGATCTTCGGATGCCAACCCGTTTGCCTGTATCGCCGCCGGCGTTGCCTGTCTCTGGGGCCCGGCGCATGGTGGGGCCAACGAGGCGGCGCTCAACATGCTGCGCCAGATCGGGACCGTCGATCGCATTCCCGAATTCATCGCGCGCGCCAAGGACAAGAACGATCCGTTCCGGCTGATGGGCTTCGGGCACCGGGTTTACAAGAACTACGACCCGCGCGCCAAGGTGATGCAGGACACTGCCAAGAAGGTGCTCGATATTCTCGGCGTCGAGAACAACCCCACCCTGCAGGTCGCCCGGGAACTCGAGAAGATCGCACTCGAGGACGAGTATTTCGTCGAGCGCAAGCTATACCCGAATGTCGACTTCTATTCCGGCGTGATCCTCGATGCGATCGGGTTCCCGACATCGATGTTCACCGTGCTGTTCGCCGTAGCCCGAACGGTCGGCTGGATCGCACAGTGGAAGGAAATGATCGGAGATCCGCAGAAGAAGATCGGCCGTCCCCGTCAGCTCTACAACGGCTCGCCGGCGCGCGACTATACCCCGCTTGCGCAGCGCTAGGCTTTGCGGCAATGCGCCAGGACCCGGTCGGCCGGGTCCTGGCGAGGTGCCTCAGCGGCGCCGTTCTGCATGATGCGCGAGAGCTCGCCAAAGGCCACGCACTGGTCCTGGCGGGCTTTTTTATTGCTGATGAGGTCGAGGGCGGCGGCAGTCACCTCTCCCATCGGCGGTTCGCCCCGCACGATCTCAGGCGTGACGGTGCGGCCAAGTACGATGTTGGGCAGCCCGACGACGGGGCGGCCGAGGCGTTCGAACGCGCGGTCCTGATGCCGGTCCATGACATAGGCGATGACCATCGGCACGCCGCCCAGCGCCAGTTCGAGTGTTGCCGTGCCGGCGACGCTGACCGCAAGGATGGTTTCGCCATAAAGCGCCTGACGCGCCGATCTTTCGGCGACGATCTCCACCGGCACAGGCCAGCTCGCCACTTCGGCGCGCAGGCGCTCAGCCAGGGATGAGAGCGTTGGCATGAAGAAGCCAGTGACCGCGGGCTCGCTGGCAAGGCGCTCGGCAAGCGCTCGCATCAATGGCAGATGACGCCGGATTTCTCCCTCGCGGCTGCCGGGCAGAAGGGCGACACGGCCGGTGTCGCGGGCGGTGGCAGTTGCAGTCTCGGCCAGGGCCGGATGGCCGACATAGCTCGCGGGCGGACCACCCAGGCGCTGCAGCACCGCGGGCTCGAACGGCAGGACGGTGAGGATTTCGGCAAAGAGCGGCTTGAGCTTTGCAGCCCGATCGGGAGCCCGGGCCCATACCGAAGGGGCCACGTAGAGCAGGACCGGACGGTTAAATCCTTTTGCGCGCAGACGGGTGGCAACGAGGCGTGAGAATTCCTGTGCGTCGATAAGCACGACGAGATCGGGGCGGGTCTTGAGAATATAGCGTGCGGTCTGTTCGACACGCCAAAGCAGCAGCGGCAGGCGCGTGAGGACATCGCTGATGCCCATTACTGCAAGATCGCTCATGGGGTAGATCGGCGCCAGGCCCTCGGCTTGCAGCTCATCGCCGCCGACGCCGGTCAGCTCCAGGCCTACCCGCGTGCGTAGGCGCCGGACCAGATCCGCGCCAATTCGGTCGCCCGATGGCTCCCCGGCGAGAATGAAAAGGCGGAGCGTTTCAGCCATCGGCGAACTGCCCGGCCCATGGATCATTCTTCGCGGTGGCCGTTGCGGGGCATGAGAATGGGACGATCGGCACCGCTGGTAATGAACTCGACGATGTCCTGGACGAGCTGCTCACCCTTGAAGATATCGGCAGCGTCTTCGACCCGCTCACGCAAAGTACCTTCGTTCGAGAAGATCATGCGATAGGCCGCACGCAGGCGATGGATCGCCTCACGATCGAACTTGCGCCGCTTGAGGCCAACGAGGTTCAGACCAGCGAGTGTTGCACGATTGCCGACTGCCATGCCGTAGGGAATAACGTCGCCATCGACCATGCTTTGCGCGCCAATGAAGGCGTGTGCACCGATGCGGGTGAACTGGTGAACGACAACGATGCCGCCGAAAATCACGTTGTCACCCACCTGGCAATGACCCGCAATGCCTACGTAATTGGCCATGACGACGTTGTTGCCGATGATGCAATCATGAGCCACGTGGGCGTTGGCCATGACGAGGCAATCATCACCGAGCTTGGTGAGCATGCCGCCGCCGCGGGTGCCCGGATTGAGGGTCGCAGCCTCCCGGATAACGCAGCGGGCACCGATCTCGAGCCGAGAGTCTTCGCCCTCATATTTGAGGTCCTGCGGCTGGTGGCCAACGGAAGCAAACGGGAAAATACGTGTGCCCGGGCCAATTTCGGTGCGGCCCTCGACCGTGACATGCGAGATGAGCTCGACGTCGTCGTGCAGGACGACATTCTCGCCCACGATGCAGAATGGACCGATCCGCACGCCATTACCCAGGCGGGCGCCAGAAGCAACGATGGCAGTCGGATGGATGGAAGCCGAACTCACTATTCGGCCTCGACCATCATGGCGCCGATTTCAGCTTCCGCAACGACCACGCCGTCGACCTTGGCCTTGGCCTCATAGCGACCGACATTGCGACGCCGCTGAATCTTGCGGATGTGATATTCGAGCCTATCGCCCGGTTGAGCCGGCTTGCGGAACTTGGCCTTGTCGATGGTGAGCATGAGAACAATGTTCTTGCCGCCCAACATCTTGTCCTGCGCAATGACAATGGCACCAGCCGTCTGCGCCATACCCTCGATGATCAGCACGCCCGGAAAAATGGGGTTGCCAGGAAAATGTCCCTGAAAGATCGGCTCGTTGATCGTGACGTTTTTGATGCCAACGGCAGATTCGTCGCCGTTGATATCGATGATTCGATCAATCATCAGAAATGGATAACGGTGCGGCAGGCACTCGAGGATTTTGCCAATATCAAGGCTCGTCAACTGACCACTTGCGGCGCTCTCGATCAACTCAGCTTCCATTACCGTTCGTCCCCCTTACTCAACCGCCGCACCGTCGCGATCTCTTTCCAGAAGTCCCTTATATCCTGCGCAGGTGCACCCGCAAGCTTGGACCCGGCCGGCCAATCCTTCGTCACTGCCGCTCGACCATAGACCACCGATCCGTCTCCGATCGACAAATGCCCCGAAGTACCGACCCCGGCCCCCATGACGACACCGTCTCCCACGACCGTCGTGCCGGCAAGCCCGGTCGTGGGCGCCAGCAGACAATTTCGACCCAGTCGTGAATTGTGCCCGATAACGACGATGTTGCCGAGCTTGGTCCCCTCGCCGATCACCGTGTCGCCGAGCGCGCCGCGGTCGATGGTCGCATTCGGTCCGATCTCGCAGCGATCCTGAACGATGACGCGACCAAGCTGGGGGATCTTGCGATTGGAGGCGCCATGGTCGAGCCAACCGAATCCCTCGGTGCCGATTCTGGCACCAGGATGCACGATGACATCGTTGCCGAGAAAGGCGCAGTGGATGCTGCAATTGGCGGCGATGATGCTGTTGCGGCCAATAGCGACCCCTGCCCCGATAACCGTGTTGGGACCGATGACGGTATTGCGGCCGATCTCGACGCCCCGACCGATCACCACATTGGCGCCGAGTTCTACTCCTTCTTCCAGGATCGGCTCAGGCAAATGGTCCCCGCGCGCCGCAACCACCGAGCGGGTACTCTCGGGATAGAGGAGTTCGAGCAGGTCGACGAAAAGCTCGTGCGGTTTTTCGGTGACGACCGCTACCGCCGTCGAGGGGACGAGATCGCGCAAGGCGGCAGAAACGATTACGGCCCCGGCCTTGGTCTCCCGCAGATCGGCCGCATAGGCCTTGCTGGCGGCGAGCGCGAGCGACTGGGCACCAGCGAGCACCAGCTCATCAGCACCGGTAACAATCAGTTCCGCGGCGCGGCCGTCCTCCGGCTCGGGCATGCCGACCGAGAGCAAAAGGGCACTCAGCTTTTGTGGAGCTGGCTGGGAAAAGAAGCGGGTATCGACCATAAAGCGACTCGAAAAGACAGAAGCCGCGGCGCTATCGCCGCGGCTTCGAACTTTCATCACACGCGCTGGATCAGAGCAAGGTCTGGAGCGTCAGCTGGAAGACCTGCGTGCGGTCCTCGGTCGATTTATTGAGGACGTGTGCGAAATCACCACGCAAGGGACCGAACGGCGAATCCCAGATGATGGAGGCACCGACCGAGGTACGCCACGGCTGATCCTGGCTGGCGGGATCGAATGCGTCGCCACCGAGAATATCGGTCGAGTCGCCAATCCACGCAGCGTCGGCCCAGATTGCGCCGCTCACACCGTAGTTCTCCGGCAACACGGGGATCGGAAACTCGATCTCACCCGACAGACCGGCATACATGGTCGTCCCGATGTACTCTCCGGTGCCAGCAAGCCGGGGACCAACGCCACGGAACTCGAAACCGCGGATGAGCTGGTTGTTCGGGTTGAAGGCTTCGACATGGTGAACACCGTCACCGCTGAAGTCATGCAGGACACCGGCCTGACCGCGGATGCTGGCAACGACACCGCTATCCTCGAGCAGAGGCATGAAGTAGCGGGCACGCGCTTCAGTCTTCAGCAGGCTGTGGTCCCAACCGATATATTGCTGGCTGAACGTCGCGTAGAGGCCGGATGTCGGATCGTCACTATCGTCCAGCCCGTCATAGGTCAGTGTGTAGCCGACGAACGCCTTGTAGAACTCATCCCCGTCATCGACGAATTCCGACTCTGGAGCGTCGCTATCGGCGATGATCTTGCGCTCGATACCACCGAAACCAGTGAGCGAGAGCGAGTCGGTGAGCGGAATGCCGAGGCGAAGCTGACCACCGGTCGACTGATAGCCGTAGAAATTGCGCTCGGTCTCGTCGACGATGCGGTGATAAACATCAACGCCGCTCGAAATCCGCAGCCCCATGAAGCGCGGCTCGGTGAACGAAAAGTCGAAGGTCCGCCCGCTCTGCGACGCCCCGATGGCGGCACGAAGATACTGGCCACGCCCGAGGAAATTGCGCTCAGTGAGCGAAACTTCACCAAGGACACCTTCACTGGTCGAATAGCCGACAGTGGCGCCATATTCACCCGTGGACTGCTCGGTAACCGCGACGTTGATGACCACCTGGTCAGGCGCACTGCCCGGCTGGGTCGTTACATCGACGGCGGAGAAATAGCCCAGATCAAGGATGTTCTGGCGGCCGCGCGAAACCATGGAACGGTTGAACGGGTCGCCTTCGCCGAACTCCAGTTCGCGGCGAATGACGAAATCGCGGGTCTTGTCGTTACCGGTGATGTTGATGCGCTCGACATAGATCCGCGCGCCTTCATCGACGAGATAAGTCACCTTGAAGGTGCGATTGGCGATATCGCGCTCCAGGCGCGGGCGTACGTCGGCGAATGCATACCCTTGGGCAGTCGCCTCGAACGCCATGTCCTGCACCGATTCCTGCAGGTCGGTGATGGAGTAGCGAGAGCCTTCGCTCGTGTGGATCGCGCTCCGCAGGATATTGGCATCAAGCCCGGGAATGCTGGTTTCAATCCCCACCGCACCGATCTGATAGCGCTCGCCCTCCACAACGGTAAAGTTGATGAAATAGGCATTTCGCGAAGGATCATACTCGGCAACCGAGGTGACCTGAGTATCCGGGAAACCGCGATTTGCGTAGTAAAGACGGATCAACTCGCGGTCGACGGCAAGCCGCTGCTCGTCATAGACGTCATCGCGGAAGAGCCAGCTGAGAATGCCGGTTTCTTTCGTGGTAATCGTGCCCTTGAGGTTACCGGCGTTGATGGAATTGTTGCCGGTGAAGTTGATGGCCGCGATGCCGGCGCGCTCACCTTCGTTGATCTGGAAAACGACGCGCACCCGTCCATTGGCAACCTGCTCGGTGCGAGCCGAAACCGACACGCCGGTGAAGCCGTCGCGGTCATAGGCCTGACGGATGCTCTCCACATCGGCAGCGAGGCGCTGCTGAGTGAAGATACCCGATGCCCCCACATCGACCATGGCCAGCAGTTGCTCATCCGAGAAGCGCCTGTTGCCCTCGAAAAGGACAGAAGCAACCAGTTGTTCCTGAGCCGCCGCCACCGACGTTCCGACAACGGGAACTGCGTTCCCCGCAAGCGGTGCGGCGCCCAATATTGCAAGCGCCAGGAAAACGCCGCGCATCAGCTTGGTGGGTTGGATCATACTGCTATTGCCTTTTTCGCGAACATGGCCGGAGGGTCGCCATGCATAGCGCTCCCCCAAGCTACTCCATTGAGTGGTTTTACTGTTTTTTTAACCAAGGGCAAGGCGCAAGCCGCCGCGAGGTTAGCAAATCATTGGCGCCCGTGTATTCGTGCAACACCTTCCAAACCAAGGTTTCCAAAGGGTTAACCGACGGAGCGGAGATAGGCGAACAGTGTGTCGTTGAAGAGCGTGAACACCATAAGGGCAAGCACGAGTGCAAAACCGAAACGGAATCCGATCTCCTGTACGCGCAGACTCAGCGGCCGGCCTCGGATAGCCTCGATGAGGTAATACAAGAGGTGGCCACCGTCGAGCATAGGTACGGGCAGAAGGTTGAAAATCCCTATATTGAGGGAAAGGAGCGCGGTGAGGTTGACGAGCGCTATGATGCCGAGGGTTGCCATTTCCCCGGAAACCTTGGCGACCTTGACCGGGCCACCCAGTTGTTCGACATCGCCGCGTCCCACGAAGAAATCGCCGAGAAACGCTGCCGTGCGGTCGATGATGAAGACAATCTCCTGGAAGGTCGCGCCGACGGCTTCGACGGGACCAGGCCGGTAAAGCGTCAGATCGTCCTCGGCGATATCGCGCGCCACGCCGATGCGGCCGATTCTCTGTGAATTGCCAAACCGGTCCTCGACTTCAACAGCCTCGGGAACGAGCGCGATGGTCTGCGTGACGCCATCTCGCTCGAGCACAATGGTGACCTGGCGTTGCGGGGCTGTCGCAATCAGGCGCTGAAAATCGGAAAAGCCACCGACGCTGTAGCCATCGACGCTGACGATGCGGTCGCCTGCCTGGAGGCCTGCTTCCTCGGCAACGGATTGGGCCACGACCTCACCAACCACCGGGGGGATGGTGTACTGGCCATAGCTGACGAGCAGCGCGTAAAGGATAACGAAGGTCAGGATGACGTTGGCGATCGGCCCGGCGGCAACGATGGAGATGCGCTGCCAGACGGATTTGTTGGCATAGAGCCGCGGGGCGAGTTGCGGGTCGACGTTCTTGAGAGCCTCCGGATCGGGTACGCTTGCGGCATTGCTGTCGCCGGTGAATTTCACATAACCCCCGAGCGGTATTGCCGAAATCCGCCAGCGCGTGCCCTGACGATCGTTCCAGCCGACCACTTCACGACCAAAGCCGATGGAGAAGGTATCTATGGCGACGCCATTCCAACGCGCCACCAAATAGTGCCCCATCTCGTGGACGAAGACGATGGCGGTCAGCACCACGAGGAAGGGAACGACGTAGGAAAGCAGCCAGAAAACGAAATCGAACATCAAATCCCTTTCGCGCCAGCAGGCATGCTGGCCTGCCTAACGGCCTACCAGTACAGGAAGCCCTCGGCGATCGCGCCGAAGCCTGCGTGAAGCGCACCGACTACAGCCAGGAAGATCACACCTAATGTGAGGCTGTCGAGGCGATCCATCAAGCCGCCGTGCCCGGGAATGATATCGCCACTGTCCTTAATGCGAAACCGCCGTTTTATAGCGCTTTCAGTCAAATCTCCGAGTTGACCGAAAATGCTGATGACAAACGAGAAGACCAGTCCCAGCCAGAGCGGGGAAGCGCTCACCAGCGTCCAGACTATGGTGCCCGCGACGGTGCCGAGCAGCAGACCGCCCAAGGCACCCGACCAGGTTTTGGAGGGCGAGATTTCAGGCGCGAGCTTCTCACCGCCGATCTGCCGGCCGGTGAAGAACGCTGCCGAGTCGGTCATCCACACTACGGTGCCGAGGTAAACGCCGGCCCAGATCCCCGCCGTGCCCTCGCCTCGCATTGCCAGGATCGAGATGATGACCAAGGCATTGAAGGCAAGTCCACCGATGCGCCAGGCCATCTCCTCGCGTCCGGAAAACGCGGCAATGAGGCAGGCGATGGCGATGATACCGGCTGTGCCGAGCGGCCCGAGGGCCGGATAGAGGAGCGCTGAGAGGGCGACCAGAACGATCATCGCCCATGATACCGGCCCGAGCGGAGCGCGGGTGACCATGGTCTCCCACTCGCGATAGACCCCGGCGAACACCACGCCCACCACAGCAGCGAAGAAATAGCTGCCGATGACCAGGGACAGGACAGTGACGACGACGAGCACGACGCCGGAGATGATCCTGGGGCCGAGGTCGGGCCAGTTTCGCCGCGCAAAGAGACTAGGTTCTAAGTCACCATCCCCGTTCAAGTGATACGCGCCTCGATGCCGCCAAAGCGCCGGTCGCGCAGAGCAAAGGTCTCTAGTACGCGAACAAAGATTTCTTCGTTGAAGTCGGGCCAGTATTCCTCGACGAAGATGAACTCGGCATAGGCCGCTTGCCAGAGCAGAAAGTTGGAAATGCGCTGCTCGCCGCTTGTGCGCACGATGAGATCGGGATCAGGCAACCCGCAGGTGTAGAGAGCCGACGAAATCGTCTCCTCGGTGATGTCCTGCGGCGACAGCGCTCCGCTGGCAACCGCGCGGGCAATGGTGCGGGTAGCCTCGGTCAGCTCAGCTTTGCCGCCATAGTTGAAGGCGACGACGAGGTTGAGACCGGTATTGCCTTCGGTCTTTGCCTGCGCATCATCGATCAGTCGGACGAGGGATTTATCGAGGCCTGCACGCGACCCGATGACGCGCACGCGCACATTGTTGCGGATCAGCTTTTGAAGGTCCGAGGCAACGAAACGCCGCAACAGGGTGAAAATGAAGCTGACTTCATCCTCCGGCCGCGCCCAGTTCTCCGAAGAGAAGCTGAAGACGGTCAGGTTGGGCACGCCATAGGTGATACAGAGTTCGACCAGACCACGCAGCGCTCGCACGCCCGCCACATGCCCCTCGGTACGTTTCTTGCCACGCGCCTGCGCCCAGCGCCCGTTGCCATCCATGATGACCCCGAGGTGAACCGGAATCCGAAGGCGTGGCCTCGGCGCCGGCTCCTTGCTGATGGCGGGGTCGGTGGACATCGCTGCTCCCGGTGTAGCGGCTGCGGTCGGCTAGACCTGCATGATTTCCTGTTCTTTGGTTGCAACGATCGCGTCGATCTCGGCGACGGCGGCATCAGTTGCCTTCTGCACGAGTTCGGACTGGGCGCGGGCATCATCCTGGCCCATCTCGCCATCCTTCTCGGCCTTCTTGAGAGCATCCATGCCGTCGCGGCGCACATGGCGAACAGCAACACGTGCCTGTTCGGCATAGTTATGGGCGACCTTGGTCAGCTCGCGCCGTCGCTCCTCATTGAGTTCGGGAAGCGGCACGCGAATGATCTGGCCTTCAGCTGCAGGATTGAGCCCCAAACCGCTGTCGCGGATAGCCTTCTCGACGGCGCCGGCCATGGAGCGGTCCCACACCTGCACCGAGAGCATACGCGGCTCGGGCACGGTGACGGTGGCAACCTGGTTGAGGGGCATTCGCGAGCCATAAGCCTCGACCTGAACCGGCTCGAGCAGGCTCGCGCTGGCACGCCCGGTGCGCAGGCCCGCCAATTCGTCTTTCAGCGCGGCGACGGACTTGTCCATGCGGGCCTTGAGTTCATCGAGTGAAAAGCTAGCAGCCATCTTGTTATCCTCTTAGTTCTGCGGCGTGCCGACGCGTGTACTTCGCGCCTTACCGTCCAATACTCCGACAAGCCCTTCCTTGTCGTCCAACGCATAAACAATTATGGGCAAGCCATTGTCGCGGGCAAGGGCGAAGGCTGCGGTATCCATGACCCGCAAATCCCGGGCAAGCACCTCTTCATAGCTCACCGTATCGTATCGGGTCGCGTCAGGATGCTTCATCGGATCGGCAGAATAGACGCCGTCCACCTTGGTGCCCTTGAGCAGCACGTCGCAGTCAAGCTCGATCGCCTTGAGAGCTGCGGCGGTATCCGTGGTGAAAAATGGATTGCCGGTCCCGCCGGCGCAGACCACGACATAGCCTTCGTCGAGCGCGGCCTTTGCGGCCCGCGCCGTGAAACTGTCAGCCACGGACGGCATCGTAAGAGCGCTGAAAACCTTGGACTTTATGCCCTGGCGCGAAATTGCATTGGAGAGTGCAAGGGAATTGATGACAGTGCCGAGCATTCCCATGAGGTCGGCCGTGACACGGTCAGTGCCATCAGCCGCGACCGCCATGCCGCGGAATATATTGCCCGCCCCGATGACGATGGCCACCTCGACACCGCTCCTGGCGACTTGCGCGATCTGCTGGGCAACGGCGTTGAGAAATTGCGGTTCGATGCCGAATGACTGATCGCCTGCGAGCGCCTCACCCGAAACCTTGAGCAAAATGCGTTTGTAGGCGGAAGCCATGCGTACCCTCAAAGGACTTTACAAGACGCCAACTCGGTGGGTGACGCCAGCCAGACCCTAATGCATCGACGAGGCACTGGAAACAGTATCGCCGCGGCGGAATGTGCATGGGGTCAGTAGTTTGGAGATAGTGTGACGAACCGGAATTGAGCGCACAAAAAAGGCGGACCCATGGGCCCGCCTTGGATTCACTGAGCGACGATCAGCGCGTGCCGGCGGTCGCAGCGACCTCGGCGGCGAAGTCGGACGCGGCCTTCTCGATGCCTTCGCCGAGTGCATAGCGCACGAACTTCACCAGCTTGATCGGCGCGCCGACGTCCTTCTCGGCGTTCTTGATCGCATCGCCGACCTTGGTTTCGCCGTCGATGACGAAAGTCTGGGCGAGAAGGGTGACCTCCTCATAGTACTTGCGCACCCGACCTTCGACCATTTTGGCAACGATCTCAGCCGGCTTGCCGGACTCCCTGGCCTGCTCGCTGAAGATCGCGCGTTCGCGATCGACAACTGCCGGGTCGAGATCGTCGGGCGAGATCGAGAGCGGATTGGTGGCAGCGATGTGCATGGCGAGCTGCTTGCCGAGGGCGTTCAGAGCGTCCTTGTTGCCGGTCGACTCGAGACCAACGAGAATCCCGATCTTGCCGAGACCTTCCTTGACGGCGGCATGAACATAGGAGGCAACGACGCCGTCGCTGACCGTGACGGTCTCGGTGCGGCGCAGGTTCATGTTCTCGCCGATCTTGGCGATCGCTTCGGTCAGTTCGGCTGATACCGAGTGGCCGGTCCCGGGATAGGGCATTTCGCCGAGCTTGACGGCATCGCCATCCGCATCGAGGGCGAGCTTGGCGATAGTGCCGACGAGCGTCTGGAACTCTTCGTTGCGCGCAACGAAGTCGGTCTCGGAATTTACCTCGACAACTGCCGCCTTGGTGCCGGCGGTCGCGACGCCGACCAGGCCTTCGGCCGCAACGCGGTCAGCCTTCTTGGCAGCCTTGGCAAGTCCGCGGGTGCGCAGCCAGTCAACGGCGGCTTCCATGTCGCCATTGGTTTCGGCCAGGGCCTTCTTGCAATCCATCATGCCGACGCCGGTGGCCTCGCGCAGTTGCTTGACCATTGCAGCTGTGATTTCCATGGGGTTCACCTCTTGGCGGCTCCGCAATCGGGAGCCGCATGATTGAGTGAAAGGTATGAACTACGTTTGACGCAGATCAGCTAGCGGCAGCCTGCGAACCGGTCCCGGTCTCGCCTTCAGCTTCGATCGCGGGCTCGTCCGGAGCCTGCTCGGCAGCACCGATATCGGCACCCAGAGCAGTGGACGAACGGCCGATGCCGTCGATCGCGGCACGCGAAACGAGCGAGGTATAAAGCTCGAGGGCGCGGCTGGCATCGTCATTGCCCGGGATCGGATAATCGATCAGGTCCGGATCGCAGTTGGTATCGACGATGGCAACGACCGGAATGCCCAGGCGACGCGCTTCCTTGATCGCATTGGCTTCCTTGTTGGTGTCGATGACGAACAGCAGGTTGGGAACATTGCCCATGTCCTTGATGCCGCCAAGGTCGCGCTCGAGACGCTCCTTCTCGCGAGCCATCATCAGGCGCTCCTTCTTGGTGCGCCCTTCGAGACCCTCGGCTTCCATCGTCTCGAGTTCACGCAGGCGCGAGATCGAGTTCGAGATGGTCTGCCAGTTGGTCAGCATGCCACCGAGCCAACGCGAGTTGACGTAGTACTGGGCGCACTGCTTGGCCGCTTCGGCAACGAGAGGGGCCGCCTGACGCTTGGTGCCCACGAACAGCACACGCCCGCCATCAGCCACGGTGTCGGAAACGAGCTGCAGGGCACGGCTCAGCATCGGCACGGTCTGGCTGAGGTCGAGGATGTGGATGTCGTTGCGTACGCCGAAGATGTACTTTTCCATCTTCGGGTTCCAACGGTGCTTCTGGTGGCCAAAGTGAACGCCGGCTTCGAGAAGCTGGCGCATAGAAAAATCGGGCATTGCCATGGGGCAAATCTCCTTTACCGGTTAATGCCTCCACGAAGCCTTGCGACGGAAACCCGCCACCGGATGGACGCCTGTTTGATCAGGAGGCCTGCTTCGTGTGTGAATTCGCGCCGGGATGCACCCGAACGCGTGCGGGGCTATAGCCGAAGCGGAGGGATAGCGCAAGCGGCCACGCGCCGCCATCAGCCCAAGCCGAAACTCCGTTCGGCCCGCTTGGCTTACAGAATGACATCGGGGGTGGCGCTGAGTGCCGACTTGAGCATCGTCACCCCCCTCCCAACCTCCCCCGCAAGGGGGGAGGTGCCGGGCCCGTGGATAGGGCGAGGTAGTGCCACACCCCCGATGCGACACCCTCCCCCTTGCGGGGAGGGTTGGGGAGGGGGTGTTCAGGGGCTGGAGCACTGAGAGTTAAAGCCGACTCGGTCGTCGCTACGGTGACGACAGTATGGGGCGGGCACGGTCGGGGTACGCCCCTACTCCGTCCCTAGTTCAACCGCACATCCATTACGCCCTCCAAGGCCTTGATGCCGCCGGCGATTTCGGAGGTGAGGCGGTAGGTGCCGGGCAAGGCTATCTCGTATTCGCGGGCGCCACCGTCACGGATGACGATGAAGCTGACCTGCCCTTCGCCGCCGCCCTTGAGTTGGGCGCGGATCGGGGTGAGGCACTTTTCGTGTTCGGCGAAGACGGTCAGGCGGCGGCCGACCTTTTCGGCGGCTTTATCAAGCGGTTCGGCATCGATGAGGCGCAGGCTGACGCCCTCGGCACGCTCGTCGGCGCCCACATGCAGGATCACCGAAGTTCCCGGCTGCAGCAGCGCGCCGAACTGAGTGATCTGTTCGGAAAAGGCGATGCATTCATAGCTGCCGCTCTGGTCCGAGAGGGTGAGGATCATCATCGGCGTGCCCTTGCGGGTACGGCGATCCTGGCGCGACGCTATGGTGCCGGCAAGGCGTCCGGCGGAGGCATTGGCTTCCTTGACGGCGCGCTCGAAATCACTCCAGCGCTGCACGCGCAGGCGCTCGAAGAGATCGGAATAAGCATCGAGCGGATGGGCCGAAAGATGGAAACCGATGGCGGCAAGTTCGCGATCGGCGCGCTCGGCGACGGTCCAGGCCGGAACGCCAGGGGGTAGCCGGATGGGCTCTGGGGTATCGGCAGCGAACATGTCCATGATGCCGTCATTGCGATCGGTGGCAGTGCGCTGGGCGGTGCCGATGATGGCATCGATGACGGCGAAGGCCTGCTCGCGGCGCGGCACCAGCGCATCGAAGGCGCCCGCGTTCATAAGGGTTTCGAGGGTGCGCTTGTTGACGATGCGCGGATCGATGCGGCTGGCGAAATCGGCGAGATCCGCAAAGGGGCGCCCTGCCCTTGCCTCGACGATGTGCTCGGCGACCTGCCGACCGACGCCCTTCACGGCCGAGAGCGCATAATAGACCTTGTCATCCTTGACCGAGAACACGGCTTCCGAGCGGTTGACGCAGGGCGGGACGACCTCGATGCCCTTCTTGGCCGCCTCGCGCCGGAAATCGGCGAGTTTGTCGGTCTGGGCCATGTCGAGGGTCATCGAGGCGGCATAGAACTCATGCGGAAAATGCTGCTTGAGATAGGCGGTCTGGTACGACACCCAGGCATAGGCGGCTGCGTGGCTCTTGTTGAAGCCGTAATTGGCGAATTTTGCCAACAGGTCGAAAATCTGGTCGGCGAGGCTCTCGCTGAGGCCGTTTTGCTGCGCACCCTCGCGGAAGCGGACGCGCTGGTTGTCCATCTCCGCCTTGATCTTCTTGCCCATGGCGCGGCGCAGCATGTCGGCTTCACCGAGCGAATAGCCCGAGAGGAGCTGGGCGATCTGCATCACCTGCTCCTGATAGACGATGATGCCATAGGTCTCATCGAGCACGGTGCTGAGAGCAGGATGGGGATATTCCACCGGCTCGCGCCCGTTCTTGCGGTCGATGAAGCTCGGGATGTTGTCCATCGGGCCGGGCCGATAGAGCGCGTTCATGGCGATGAGGTCTTCGATGCGGTCGGGCTTCAATTCCATGAGCGCCCGACGCATGCCCGCGCTTTCAAACTGGAAAATGCCGTAGGTGTCGCCGCGTGCGTAGAGTTGGTAGGTTTCGGAGTCGTCGATGGGGATGGCGTCGATATCGAGCTCGACATTCTTGCGGCGGACCATCTCAACGGCATAATTGATGGTCGTCAGGGTCTTGAGCCCGAGGAAGTCGAATTTGACGAGGCCGGCCGGCTCCACCCATTTGAGGTTGTACTGGGTGACCGGCATGTCCGAACGCGGATCGCGATAGAGGGGGACCAGTTCCTGCAGCGGACGGTCGCCGATGACGATGCCGGCGGCATGGGTGGAGGCGTGGCGGAAAAGGCCTTCGAGCTTCCTGGCGATGGCGACGAGATCGGCAACGGTCTCATCCTCCTCGGCCATCATGCGGAACTGCGGCACGTCCTTGAGCGTGCGCTCGATCGACCAGGGATCGGCCGGATTGGCCGGCACGAGCTTGCAGATACGGTCGACCTGTCCATAGGGCATCTGCAGCACGCGCCCGACGTCACGAAGAACGGCGCGGGCCTGCAGCGTACCAAAAGTGATGATCTGGGCGACCTGCTCGGAGCCGTACTTATCCTGAACGTAGCGGATCACCTCCTCGCGCCGGTCTTGGCAGAAGTCGATGTCGAAGTCCGGCATCGAGACGCGCTCGGGATTGAGGAAGCGCTCGAACAGCAGATTATAGCGTAGCGGATCGAGGTCGGTGATGGTCGTTGCATAGGCAACAAGTGATCCGGCGCCCGAGCCGCGCCCTGGCCCGACAGGGATATCGCGGGCCTTGGCCCATTGGATAAAATCAGCAACGATAAGGAAATAGCCGGGAAACTTCATCCTCTGAATGATTTCCAGCTCGAATGCCAGGCGGTCGCGATATTCCGCCTCGGTCTTGCCGGGCGCCATGCCGACAGTGGCGAGGCGCTTTTCCAGCCCCTCCTCCGCCATCTTGCGCAAGGCAGCGGCCTCGGCGGCCACGGCTTCCTCGGCACTGACATCGGGCGAGGCCGCGAAGGTTGGCAGTATGGGGCCGCGAGTGCGCGGACGATAGCTGATGCGGCGGGCGATTTCGACGGTCGAGTCCAGCGCTTCGGGCAGGTCGCTGAACAGCTCCATCATCTGAGCGCGGGTCTTGAAGTAGTGCTGGTCGTTGAGCTTGCGCCGCTCGGTCTGGGCCAGCACGGTGCCGCCGGCGATGGCGAGCAGCGCATCATGTGCTTCGAAATCATCCATCGCCTTGAAGAAGGGCTCGTTGGTCGCAACAAGCGGAATGCCGTGGCGATAAGCATAGTCGATGAGGCGCGGCTCGACAGTCGCCTCCTGGGGCCGGCCGTGGCGTTGCAGCTCCATATAGAGACGGTCACCGAAGAGATCGCGCAGCCTATCGAGCCGAGCGAGTGCATTGATCTCATGGCCATGGGCGAAGCTGGCGTCGATGGCGCCTTCCGGCCCGCCGGTGAGGCAGATTACGCCGTCGAGCGATTCGCGGTTGAGCCAATCCAGCCGCGCGCGCGACAGGCCATTCTCGCCTTCGAGATAGGCGCGGCTGACGAGGCGGGAGAGATTGGCGAAGCCCGCTTCGTTTGCGGCCATCAGCACGACGCTGGATTTGCCTTGCCAACCCTGGTAGCCGCGCTCATTCACGCGTTCCTCGGCGGCAGCGAAATCGATGGGCAGTTCGCAACCGATAAGCGGCTGGATGCCTTTCTTGACCGCCTTCTCGGAAAATTCGAGCGCACCGAAGAGATTGCCGGTATCGGCGATGCCGAGCGCGGGCTGCTTGTCCTCCCTGGCCAGCCCCAGAATCGCCTCGAGCTGCAACGCGCCTTCAAGCAAGGAGAAGGCGGAGTGGACGTGCAGGTGGATGAAGCCGGGGCCGTTCATATGAGCATACCGTTGGTGCCTGCCCTTTGTGGCAGGAGCGCGGTCGGGAAGGAACCGGCGCGAGGCCGGTATCCACACGTGATGTCACACGAGCCGCGCGAGAACATCCATCCAGGTCAGCGAACCGACGGTGAAGAGGCCGAGGGTGGTGAAGGCGGCCAGATCCTTGACGAAGGTGAGCATTTGCGTGTGCCTTTCGTGTGTGTTTCCTCTTCGTTCTTATATGTTCCTAGTTTGTTCTTGTCCACAGGATGTGCACAGGCGAGCCGGATTGGGTTAGCGAGAAGTTAATGGGTCGGAATCGACGCGTGCGGAAAGGCGGAAGATCGGCGAAAGCCCCTCACCCAGCCCTGCACCTGGAGGGTCGCGAGTCAGGCACGGCGCTAAAGCGTATGTGCGACGACCAATCCGCCTTCGAGGGTCACTATGCGATCAGCGCGGCGGGCGAGATCGTGGTTGTGCGTGGCGATGAGCGCAGCAGCGCCCTCCTCTCGTATCAGGCGCGCCAAGGCATCGAAGACGAGGTCGCTGGTCGCCGGGTCGAGATTGCCGGTCGGTTCGTCGGCAAGGATCACGCGGGGGTGGTTGGCTGCCGCGCGGGCAATGGCCACACGCTGTTGTTCGCCGCCCGAGAGTTCTGCGGGGCGATGGGTGGCGCGCGGCGCAACGCCGAGCAGATCGAGCAGCTCCATCGAGCGCGTCTCAGCCTCTTTGGGCGACTTGCCGGCAATGAGCTGGGGCATGGAGACGTTTTCGAGAGCACTGAATTCGGGCAGCAGGTGGTGGAACTGATAGACATAGCCCACGGCCGAGCGGCGCAGCTGCGTACGGCCACGGTCGCCGAGCTTGCTGGTCTTCACGCCCATGATCTCGACCTCGCCCGCCTGCGGGCTTTCGAGCAGGCCGGAAATATGGAGCAGCGTCGATTTGCCGGCTCCGGAAGGAGCAACGATGGCAACGAGTTCGCCGCTCTCGACGGAGAGGTTAGCCGCTTCGAGCACGCGCACCAGCATTGCGCCCTGCCCATAATGCCGGTGGACGTCGCGCAGGACGAGATATGGCTCATTCATAGCGCAAGGCCTCGACGGGATCGTATTGGGCTGCCCGCCAGGCGGGGTAGAGCGTGGCAAGGAAGCTCAGGCCAAGGGCGAGCAGCACGACGACGAGCACCTCGCTCGGATCGGTGCGCGATGGCAGGCGCGAGAGGAAGAAGACTTCCGGCGGGAAGATGGTCACGCCCAGCGTGTTGGAAACGAAAGCGCGAAGCGGCTCGGCATTGCTGGCGATGATGAGACCGAGAACAACGCCGACCACCGTCCCCACGACGCCGATCGCCGTGCCGGTGATGGTGAAGATGCGCATGATCGAGCCTCGCGTCGCACCCATGGTACGCAGAACCGCGATGTCGGCGCCCTTGTCCTTCACCAGCATGACGAGGCTGGAAATGATGTTGAAGGCGGCAACGAGGATGATCATCGAGAGGATGGTGAACATGACCACGCGCTCGACCTGCAGGGCCGAGAAGAAGGTCTGGTTGCGCTGCTGCCAATCGGTCAGCACCATCGGATAGTCGCCGCCAAGTCCTGCCTGAATGCGCTCGCGCATGATGCCGACCGCATCGGGATCCGAGATGAATATCTCGGCGGCGGTGGCACGGGGAATTCGTTGATAGGCAGCATCGATCTCCTCATCGGTTGCGAGGGGATCGGGTTCCTCCATGCCGGGGCGCAGCACATCCTCATACATGCGGAAATAGGTCTGCGCGGCTTCGATGGGCATGTAGATGAAGAAGCTGTCGAACTCGACCATGCCGAGATCGAAGATGACGCCGACCGGATACGAGCGGATCTGTGGCGTGGTGCCAAAGGGTGTGGTCGCGCCCTCCGGATTGATGATGGTGATCGGGTCACCAATGGTGACGCCCAGTTGCTGGGCGAGCCGGTAGCCAATGGCTACGCTGTTGCTCTCGTCCCAGTTGTCCCAGCCGCCCTGAACGGCGCCGTTGTAGAGCAGGTCCAGCTTTTGGATGTTCTCAAGGTCCATGCCGCGCACGGAAGCGCCTGTGGACTGCGAATTGCTGGAAGCCAGCACCTGGCCTTCGACGAAATAGACGGCAAAGGTGACCCCATCGATGGTTTCGATGCGGTCCACGGCCTCGCGATAGTCGGTGAACTGTTCTTCGATCGGAAAGGCAGTGAAATGGCCGTTGAGGCCGAGAATTTTGCTCAGCAGCTCCTCGCGGAAGCCGTTCATCACCGACATGACGACGATGAGCGTGGCAACGCCGATGGCGACGCCCGCCAATGTCAGCGCCGCAATGACCGAGATGAAGGCGTCCTTGCGGCGTGCGCGCAGATAGCGCCCGGCCACGAGCCATTCGAACCGCGAAAAGGCGCGGGTGCCCTTGTCGAGGGTGGGCTGAGACGTCTGCGTCAAACCTTGTCCAGTCTTTGCGGTACGATGAGGGAGTGGAGCCGCTGCACGGCATCGGCGATCGGCAGCGTCTCGCGCTCCCCGCTCTTTCTGTGCTTGATCTCGACCTGGCCATCCTTGAGGCCGCGGGGTCCGACGATCAACTGGTAGGGAATGCCGACAAGGTCGGCTGTAGCAAACTTGCCGCCGGCAGCCTGGTCGCGGTCGTCGTAAAGCGTGTCGATGCCCGCCGCCTGGAGCTCGGCATAGAGCTTTTCGCAGGCCGCGTCGGTTTCGGCGTCGCCAACCTTGAGGCTGACGAGCACGGCCTCGAATGGAGCGACGCTGACCGGCCAGATGATACCGGCATCGTCATGGCTCGCCTCGATGATGGCCGGTACGACGCGGGTCAGACCGACGCCATAAGAGCCCATATGGACAGCCACTTCCTTGCCGTCCGGGCCGGTGACGGTCGCCTTCATCGGCTCGGAATATTTGGTTCCGAAATAGAACGTCTGGCCGACCTCGATGCCGCGGGCTGAAATGCGCTTCTCCTCGGGCACGTTGGCCTCGAACTCGGCCATGTCGACCATGTCCTCGGTCGCAGCATAGAGCGACGTCCAGTCGGCAACGATACCGGAGAGGTCGCCGAGAAAATCGGTGTCGGGGCTGGGAATGGGCTTTTCCAGCATGTCGGCATGGCAGAAGACAGCGCTTTCGCCGGTCTCGGCAAGGACGATGAATTCGTGGCTCAGATCACCCCCGATGGGGCCTGTTTCGGCGCGCATGGGGATCGCGGTCAGGCCCATGCGGCGGTAGGTGCGCAGATACGCCACGAACATGCGATGGTAGGCACGCACCGCCGAGTCCTTGTCGATGTCGAAGGAGTACGCATCCTTCATCAGGAACTCGCGTGAGCGCATTGTTCCGAAGCGCGGGCGCACCTCGTCGCGGAACTTCCACTGGACGTGGTAAAGGTTGAGCGGCAGGTCCTTGTAGGACTTCACATAGGCCCGGAAGATGTCGGTGATCATCTCCTCATTGGTGGGGCCATAGAGCATTTCGCGCTCGTGCCGGTCCTCGATGCGCAGCATCTCCTTGCCATAGGCATCGTAGCGCCCGCTCTCGCGCCAGAGATCGGCTGGCTGGAGGGTTGGCATCAGCAGCTGGATGGCGCCGGCGCGATTCTGCTCTTCCTCGATGATGCGCTGGATTTTCGTCAGCACCTTGTAGCCCATGGGCAGCCAGGAATAGAGCCCGGCCGCCTGCTGGCGGATCATGCCGGCGCGCAACATCAACCGATGGGAGACGATTTCGGCTTCCTTGGGAACCTCACGCAGGACCGGCAGGAAGTATCGGGAAAGGCGCATTGGAACTCCGATCAGACGACGCGCGACTCAAGGCTTTTGCCGCTGCACAGTCAAATCGGTTTCGTCCATTTGATGCAAGCATGGAAGCTATGCAGATTCTACGTGACAGCTTCGCGACATATTGTTAGGGTCCCGCGCAATAAGACGAAAGCGGCCGAAACCGCTGGACGCCGACAACGTCAAGGGAGGAGCGTTGGCCGCCGCTGCAAAGCGAGCCTAAGACCAACGTATTGTCGCGCAACCTTAAATCAGCAGGGCCTTTGTGCCCTGCTTTTTTATTTCTGGTACAGAACTAATCCGCACGAAGGCTTTGGCATGAGCAGTGCAGAGGATTTGAGGCGCGTGGCACTGAGCCTGGAGGGGACGACCGAAGCCCCGCATTTCGATCGCGCCGCATTCAGGGTGAAACGAATTTACGCCACGCTCGACGCGGACGGGAAAAGCGTGAACCTGAAGTTCACGCCCGACGAGCAGGAGTTCAAGGCGATGATGGCGCCGCAGGCGTTCAAGCCGATCGATAACGCGTGGGGCCGGCAGGGCTGGACAACGATGATCCTAGCCGAAGTGGACGAAGCCGAGTTGCGCACCGCGCTGGAGATGGCGTGGCAACACGCGGTCGCCACCACCAAGAAGAAGGCCTAGCGCCAATATTCCTGCAGAGCCGGGTTCGCGAGCAACCACAACAGCCCCACGGTGACAAGCGCCGAGAGGATGGAGGTTGCCAGTATCTTGGGCCAGATGCGGAAGAGCGCCGGGGCGCCCGGCTCGGTGCCGTGGGTGATGTCACCCGCATCGATCTGGTTGTGCACATTGAATGGCAGCACAATGAAGAAACAGAGCCACCAGACGATGAAATAGACAGCGATAATCGAACCGATCTGCATGATCACACTCTATGGACGAAAACGGTCACATTCGGTTTGCGGCCCCAGAAGGCGTTCACTTCGCCGCGAATGGCTTTGAAGAGTGCGGACTGAAGCACGTCGGTATTGGCGCGACGCTTGGGCGGGACGCTTCGTAGGGTGCCCTCGATAGTCTCCTCGATGAGACCGGAGAGCGACTCATCCTGGGTTTCCGGCAGCCCCTCGATGACGAGATCGGGGCCGGAAACCACCTCGCCATTTCGGTTGACGCAAAGAGATAGCACGACGTGGCCCCCGAAAGAGAGGCGACGGCGGCCCTTGACGCCGCTTTCCTCGGGTGCGCAGAGCACGAGGCCATCGAGATAGAGCTCGCCGGTGCGCACTTCGGCCGGGAACGCCATTGGTTCCGGGAAAAGGCGAACGAGATCGCCATTGCGCGCGTCGAGGACATTGGGAATACCTTCCTCGCGGCCGAGCTTGGCGTGAGCCTGCAAATGCATGGCCTCGCCGTGAACGGGCACGAGCACCTGCGGCTTCACCCATGCATAGAGCTTGCGCAATTCGTCCCGGCGCGGGTGGCCGGTGACGTGGACGAGCCCGTCCTTCTGGGTGACGACGTCGACGCCGCGATCGATCAGCATGTTCTGGATATCTATGACTTCGCGTTCATTGCCGGGGATCGCCCAGGAAGCGAAGATCACCCGGTCGCCTGCATTGAGATCGATAACAGGATGCTCGCCGCGGGCAATGCGGGCGATCGCCGCACGTGGCTCGCCCTGGCTGCCGGTGCAGATGAGCACGGTCTTGTCGCGCGGCAGTGTCTTGTAGGCATCCTGATCATGAATGGGCGGCAGGCCCTCGGTCATGCCGAGTTCGTGGGCAATGCCCATGATGCGATGCAGCGAGCGGCCGGACATGACGACTTCACGTCCGGCCTTCTGGGCGGCGCGGCAGATGGAAACGACGCGTCCGACATTCGAGGCGAAGGTGGTGAGCGCCACGCGGTGCGGCGCCTCGGCGATCATGCCGGCCAGTGTCGCACCAATCTCGGCTTCGGAGGGGCTTTCGCCGTCCTTCATCGCGTTGGTTGAATCGCAGATCAACGCCAGGGGGAGTTCGTTTTCGGTGCCGATACGCTCGAGGCGGGCAATATCGGTCGGCGCCGCCACGATGGGGGTCGGGTCCAGCTTCCAGTCTCCGGTGTGGAGCACGCGGCCGATGGGCGTGGTGATCAGAATTGCGTTCGACTCCGGGATCGAGTGAGCAACGTTGATCGGCTCGACCGTGAAGGGCCCGACCTGAAACGACTTGCCGGGGCGCATGATGGTGACATCAACGTTCTCGACTATGCCGTCCCCTGCTCGCTTGGCGGCGAGCATGGCTGCGGTAAAGGGCGTCGCATAGACCGGCTTGTCGAAAGCCGGCCAGAGGTCGAGCGTTGCGCCGTAGTGGTCTTCATGGCTGTGGGTGAGAACGAGCGCGAGGACATCGTCAGCGCGTTCCTCGAGGAATTCGGGGTTGGCCATGATGAGCTCGATGCCCGGCAGGCTCGGATCCCCGAAGGTGACGCCACAATCGACCACGATCCATTTGCGGTCGTGCTCCGGGCCGAAACCGTATGCGGCCATGTTCATGCCGATTTCGCCCACGCCCCCGAGGGGCACGAAGACCAGCTCGTCCTGCTGCGCCTTTGCCATCAATATCTTTCCCAATAACAAGGCAGACGCGGGCGGGACGATCGTCCCGTCCGCCACATGTCTGCACGTTTCTCCACGCGCCCCGGAACGAGGCGCTTCGTCGTTTCGGTCAGCTTCGGGCGCTGGCCGTGGCCCCAAAATGGACATCGCCGGCAGTTATGGCGATGCGTTGATCGTTGGCGGCGCGCACAATGAGGCGCCCGTCATCGTCTATCGATTCGAATATGCCGCGCAGTACGGTGCCGTTCTGGTTGACGGCAACTTCCGCGCCGATGCCGGCAGCGGCTGCGCGCCAGCGCGACAGGACATCAGCAACACCGCGCCCGTCGCGCCACAAACTGAAGGCCTCCACCCAGGCATCGGACAGTGCTTCGAAAACATCGAATGCACCTCGGGCGACGCCGAGTTCGGCAAGACTCGTCGCGGGATAAGGCACATCCTTGGGCGAAGCAACCGTGTTCACGCCGAAACCGATAGCGATGGCGTGGCGCCCGTCCGTGAGCTTGCTGGCTTCCAGCAATATGCCGGCGAGCTTGGCGCCGTCAGCGAGCACGTCGTTGGGCCATTTGAGCGCGATGCGCGCCTTGCCGGCACCTGACGTGCCGTCGGCACCGTCGAGCCCCATTTTCACCGTGCCTCCCGGCATGAGCTGGGCAAGGGCCCGGTTGAGGGCGACGCCGGCAACGAAGCCGAGCGTTGCGGTGGCGGCAGCGTCCGTTTCGGGGATGATGAGGAGGGTCGCGGCGAGATTGCCGTGAGGCGAAGCCCAGGGCCGGCCGCGACGACCCCTGCCCTGCGTCTGCTGCAGCGCGGCGAACCAGATGCCGCCGGGATCACCCGCAGCAGCTGCGGCGAGCGCCTCACTGTTAGTCGAGCCAATGGTGTCGAACGCCTGCAGCCGGTAACCGGCTGCACGTGCCTGCGCACCGAGGCCGAACCCGCTCACCTTAGAACAGGCTTCCCGCAGCCGTGTGGGCGAACGTCGCCAACGGGCTGCCCACGGTGAAATAATAGGTGACGAGGAGGAAACCGCTTACTGCCATGATGATGTTGAGCTCGTTCGGCACGGCCTCGAAAACCTCGACCGGCTCATCGAAGTACATGACCTTGATGACGCGCAGGTAATAGTAGGCCGAAACGGCGGAGGCCAGTACGCCGATGACCGCGAGCACGAACAGCTGCGCCTCGATGGCGGCGAGAAACACGTGCCACTTGGCGAAGAACCCGGCGAGCGGGGGCAGGCCGATCAACGAGAACATCAGGATCGCCATGATGGCCGCCGAAAACGGGCGTGCCTTCGAGGCGCCTGCGAGATCGTCGATGGTCTCGACGGGCCCCCTGCCGGTGCGAAGCGACAGCAGGCAGGCAAACAGGCCAATGGTCATGGTGATATAGATGGCCATGTAGATGGCAACGCCCTCGACCCCCACCTGCGTGCCCGAGGACAGACCAACCAGCGCGAAACCGACATGGCCTATCGATGAATAGGCGATGAGGCGCTTGATGGAACGCTGCCCGATGGCGGCGAAGGACGCCAGTACCATGGACGCGATCGACAGGAAGATGATGATCTGCTGCCAATCGCGGGTGATGGGCTCAAACGCGTCCATGACGAGGCGGATCATCAGTGCCATGGCGGCGACCTTGGGCGCGGCGGCAAGGAAAGCCGTGACCGGGGTCGGCGCGCCTTCATAAACGTCGGGCGTCCACATGTGGAACGGCACGGCCGAGAGCTTGAAGGCAATGCCGGCGAGGAGGAACACGACGCCGAAGATCAGACCGATGGAGCGGCCTTCCATGGCAATGGCCTGAACGATCTCCTGCAGGTTCGTCTGGCCGGTGAAGCCATAGACGAGCGAGGCGCCGTAGAGCAGCATGCCCGAGGACAGCGCGCCGAGAACGAAATATTTGAGACCCGCTTCAGTCGCGCGACCATCGTCGCGCTTGATCGAAGCGAGCACATAGACTGCGAGCGACTGGAGTTCGAGACCGATATAGAGGCTCATAAGGTCGTTGGCAGAGACCATGACCATCATGCCGAGCGTCGCGAGCAGCGCGAGAACCGCATATTCGTATTTGTGGACGCCGTTCTCGAGCGCATGCGGCATCGCCAGCAACAGCGCAAAGGCCGAGCCGCCCAGCACCAGCAGCTTCATGTAGCGGGTGAAGGCATCGCCAATGAAGACACCGTTGAATATGATGCCATCGGCTGGCTGGAACGCGACAAAAGCGGCGACGACCGCGAGAATGGCAATAGCCGCATAGCTGAGGCCAGCCGAGCGCTCCTTGTTGATCGCGACCCCGACGAGCAGCAGCACGAGCGTTGCCACCGCGAGGATGATCTCGGGAAAGGCGGGAGCCAGGCTCGCGAGACTGGTGATATCCGAGTTCATGGCGACTCCTAGTGGGCGGCCGCGACCAGGGGCTCAGACAGCCCGACGGATGCGGAATATTGGGCGACCAGGGCATCAACCGCGCTGGCGGTGGTGTCGAGAATGGGCGCCGGATAGAAACCGAAGACGATGACCAGCACGATCAGCGGATAGAGCACCGCCTTCTCCTTGAAGGAGAGGTCGAGCATGCTCTTCAGCGACTCCTTGGTCAGTGCGCCGAAGATGACGCGCCGATAGAGCCAGAGCGCATAGCCGGCCGAGAAGATGACGCCGAAGGCAGCGCCGAACGCCACCCAGGTGTTGATCTGGAAGACGCCGATCATGGTGAGGAACTCACCCACGAACCCGGAAGTGCCCGGCAGGCCGACATTGGCCATGGTGAACACCATGAAGGCAACGGCGTAGCGCGGCATGTTCTCCACCAGCCCACCATAAGCGGCGATCTCGCGGGTGTGCAGGCGGTCATAGACAACGCCCACGCAAAGGAAGAGCGCGCCCGAGACGAGGCCATGCGAGAGCATCTGGAAGATGGCGCCCTGGATGCCGAGCGCGTTGCCGGCAAAGATGCCCATGGTCACGAAGCCCATATGGGCGACCGAGGAATAGGCGATGAGCTTCTTCATGTCCTCCTGCACCAGCGCCACCAGCGAGGTAACGATGATAGCCGCGACCGAGAGCAGAAAGACGAAATTGGCGAACTGGGCCGAGGCATCGGGGAACATGGGCAGCGAGAAGCGCAGGAACCCATAGCCGCCGAGCTTCAAAAGGATCGCCGCCAGAATGACCGAACCGGCCGTCGGCGCCTCGACGTGAGCTTCGGGCAGCCAGCGGTGGAACGGCCACATCGGCATCTTGACGGCAAAGGAGGCAAAGAACGCCAGCCAGAGCCAGACCTGCATGCCTTGCGGAAAATCATGCTGCAACAGGCGCATGATGTTCGTGGTACCGGCATCCCAATACATTGCCATCATGGCGAGGAGCATCAGGACCGAGCCGACGAACGTATAAAAGAAGAACTTGTAGCTCGCCTGGATGCGGCGCTTGCCGCCCCAGATGCCGATGATGAGAAACATCGGCAGTAGGGTGCCCTCGAAGAACACATAGAACATGGCGAGATCGAGCGTGACGAACACGCCGATCATCAGCATTTCGAGAATGAGGAACACCAGCATGTATTCGCGCACGCGCGTGCCGACCGAATCCCAACTGGAAAGAATGCAGATCGGCATCAGCAACGCCGAGAGCACGACGAACAACACCGAAATGCCATCAACGCCGACGCGGTAGCCGATATTGTCGCCGATCCAGGCGTGATCGACGACGAACTGGAAACCCGGGGTTGAGGGATCGAAGGCCGCCCACATGAAGAGCGAGAGCGCCAAGACGACGAGGCTGGTCACCAGCGCGATGCCGCGCGACAGATTGGCGGCGCTCTCCCCACCCGCAGGAACGAAGAGGATCGCTGCCACGCCAAGCAGCGGCAGGAAGGTGAGGATGGAGAGGATAGTGTTGTCGAAGGTCATCAGATGAGGCCTCCGGCCGCGATGGCCCAGGTGAGAATGGCCGCAACGCCGATCAGCATGGCGAAGGCATAGTGATAGAGATAGCCGGACTGCAGGCGCACCACCCAGGAGGTGACGTTCTGCACGCGGCGGCCGAGACCTTCGGTAATCTTGCCGTCGATCAGCCAGTCATCGAACCCGCGCCAGAAGGCACGGCCGATCCACAGCGCTGGCCTGACGAAGATACGGTCGTAGAGCTCGTCAAAGTACCACTTGTTGAGAAGGAACTGGTAGAGGCCGGGGTTACGCTCTGCAAGGGCACGGGGAGTGCCGGGCTCGCGGATATACATGTACCAGGCCGTCACGAAGCCGATAATCATGGCGACGGTCGCCGACCATTTCACCCACAGTGGCACCTCGTGGGCAGCTTCGATCAGTTCGTGATCGACGAAGATCGAGCCGGCGAAGAAGTGCTCGATGTGCTCCACCTCGTGGAAGAACATGCCGTAGAAGACGACACCCGCCAGCACCGCGCCCACTGCCAGCACGTAAAGCGGCACCAGCATGACGTTGGGCGACTCATGAGCATGCTCGTGCGCGCTGTCGTGATGCGCGTGCCCATGATCGTGGACATCGTCGATCGGCTCGTGATGCGTCTCGGGCGCGGCGTGGGCCGGGTCCGGGTGCGCGGTATGGCTATGCTGCGGGTCGCGCGGCGAGCCGTGGAAGGTCAGATGCACCAGGCGCCAGGAATAGAAGCTGGTAAAGAGCGCCGCAACGACAAGCAGCCAGAAGGCGAGGGAGCCAACTTCGCCGCCATAGGCATAGGCGCTCTCGATGATGGCATCCTTTGAGAAGAAGCCGGCGAAGCCGAAATTGGTACCCGGAATGCCGACGCCGGTGAGCGCCAGCGTGCCGATCATCATCATCGCGTAGGTGACGGGAATCTTTGTGCGCAGCCCCCCCATGTTGCGCATGTCCTGCTCGTGGTGCATCGCGTGGATCACCGCGCCGGCACCGAGGAACAGCAGCGCCTTGAAAAAGGCATGGGTGAAGAGATGGAAGATGCCGGCCGAATAGGCCCCGACGCCCAGCCCGACGAACATGTAGCCGAGCTGCGAACAGGTCGAATAGGCGATGACGCGCTTGATGTCATTCTGGACGAGACCGACCGTCGCGGCGAAGAACGCGGTGATGGCGCCGATGACGATGACGACGGTCAGCGCGACCGGCGAAGTCTCGAACATCGGCGACAGGCGCGCGACCATGAAGACGCCAGCGGTGACCATGGTCGCGGCATGGATGAGGGCAGAGACCGGCGTCGGGCCTTCCATGGCGTCAGGCAACCAAGTGTGCAGCAGGAACTGCGCCGACTTACCCATGGCTCCCATGAAGAGCAGCAGGCAAACGACCGTCATGGCGTCGAATTGCCAAGAGAGGAACTGGATGGTCGGAAGCTGCTCGCCGAATTCGGAGACGGCGTGGAATGCGCCGTCGAAATCAATGTGGCCGAGCACCATGAAGGCGCCGAAAATTCCCAGCGCGAAGCCGAAGTCGCCGACGCGGTTGACGATGAACGCTTTCATCGCGGCCGCGTTGGCCGCCGGACGCGTGTACCAGAAACCGATGAGCAGATAGGACGCGAGGCCGACGCCCTCCCAGCCGAAGAACATTTGCAGGAAGTTGTCGGCCGTCACCAGCATCAGCATGGCGAAGGTGAAGAGCGACAGATAGGCAAAAAAGCGGCTGCGGTGCGGGTCCTCGGCCATGTAGCCGATGGAATAGACATGCACGAGGCTGGAGACGGTGGTTACCACCACCAGCATGATTGCGGTCAGCGTATCGACGCGCAGGATCCAGCGCAGGTCCATGTCGTCGACCTGGATCCAGCGCATGATCTCGACCTTGAGGACGGCGCCATGGCCGCCCTCGGCCGCAACGGCACCGGCGAGGCCATCCCCGAAAGCAACGGGAATGAAGACGATCCACGAGAGCACCGCTGAAACGATCAGCAGCCCGGTGGTGATCAGTTCGCTGTTGCGATGGCCGATGCTGCGCCCCAGCAGGCCAGCAACCAGCGCCCCGATCAGCGGGAGAAAGACAATCGCCTGAATCATCGAGGTCGCCCTAGCCCTTCATCATATTGATGTCGTCGACCGCGATGGAGCCGCGGTTGCGGTAGAAGATCACGAGGATCGCAAGACCGATGGCCGCTTCGGCAGCGGCGACGGTGAGGATCATCAGCGCGAAGACCTGGCCCTGCAGATCACCCAGATGCGCCGAGAAGGCCACGAGATTGAGGTTGACCGCGAGCAGGATCAGCTCGATCGACATCAGGATGACGATGACGTTCTTGCGGTTGAGGAAAATCCCGAACACGCCAAGCGTGAAGAGAATGGCGGCGACGGTCAGGTAGTGACCGAGCCCGATTTCCAAGCCCATTTCCATTATCCTAAAGCCCCTGCCCGCTTTTGACCTTGACGACCTGCATGGTTTCGCTCGGCTTGCGGCCAACCTGTGTTGCCGCATCCTGACGCTTGACGTTCGGCTTGTGCCGCAGCGTCAGCACGATGGCGCCGATCATGGCAACCAGCAGCACGGCGCCGGCTCCCTGGAAGAGGAAGACGTAGCGCGTGTAGATGATCTGACCGAGCGCGCGCGTGTTCTCGATGCCCTGATCGATCGGCACGACGGCGGTGCTCGCGACCTCCGGCGAAATGACGAAGCTGCCGGCCACGAGCAGCAATTCGAGCAGCAGGATGATACCGACGACGACGCCGATCGGCGCATATTGCAGGAAGCCCGAACGCATCTCGGCGAAATCGACGTCGAGCATCATGACGACGAAGAGGAACAGCACTGCGACGGCCCCGACATAGACGACGATGAGGATGAGGGCGAGGAACTCCGCCCCGGCCAGCATGAACAGGCCCGCCGCGTTGACGAAGCAGAGGATGAGAAACAAGACCGAATGCACCGGATTGCGCGAGGCAATCACCATCAGCGCGGACGCGACCGCGATGATCGAGAACACGTAGAAGAAGAAGAGTGGGAGCGTCATATGCCTCTTGCCTCTCAGCGATAGGGCGCGTCGGCGGCGATATTGGCCGCGATCTCACGCTCCCAGCGGTCGCCATTGGCCAAGAGCCTCTCCTTGTTGAAGTAGAGCTCTTCGCGGGTTTCGGTGGCGAATTCGAAGTTGGGACCTTCGACGATGGCATCGACCGGGCAGGCTTCCTGGCAAAAGCCGCAATAGATGCATTTGACCATGTCGATGTCGTAGCGCACCGTGCGGCGGGTGCCGTCGTTCTGGCGCGGGCCGGCTTCGATGGTGATGGCCTGCGCCGGGCAGATCGCTTCGCAAAGCTTACAGGCGATGCAGCGCTCTTCCCCGTTCGGATAACGGCGCAGCGCATGTTCGCCACGAAAGCGCGGCGAAACAGGCCCTTTCTCGAACGGATAGTTGATCGTCGGCTTCGGCTTGAAGAAGTAACGCATCGACAGAACGAAGGTCGACACGAACTCCTTCAGCAGGAGCGCATTGAGGAACTGGGTAACGCGCATCAGGCGACCCCTCCATGCCAACCCCAGCCGGTGAGCTGGAGGACGAAAGCCACCACGAAGATCATCGCGAGCGAGATCGGCAGGAACACCTTCCAGCCCAGCCGCATGAGCTGATCGTAGCGGTAGCGTGGAACGAATGCCTTGACCATGCCGAACATGAAGAAGACGAGGAAAGCCTTGAGGACGAACCAGACCACGCCCGGAATCCAGGTAAAGGGCGGCAGATCGATCGGGGCCGCCCAGCCACCGAGGAAGAGAATAGTGGTCATGGCGCACATCAGGATGATGGCGACATACTCGCCCAGCATGAACATCATATACGGCGTCGAGCCATATTCGACCATAAAGCCGGCAACGAGCTCGGACTCGGCCTCGGGCAGGTCGAAGGGGGGGCGGTTGGTCTCTGCCAGCGCCGAGATGAAGAAGATGATGAACATCGGAAAGAGCGGCAGCCAGAACCAGTTGAGGAACGACAGCCACGGCACGCCGAGCATGTAGGCGAGGCCCATTTCCTGCTGCGCGACGACGATGTCCGTCAGGTTCAGCGACCCGACGCAGAGCAGCACGGTGACGATGACGAAGCCGATGGAGACTTCGTAGGATACCATCTGCGCAGCCGAACGCAAGGCGCCAAGGAATGGATACTTCGAGTTCGACGCCCAGCCCCCCATGATGACGCCGTATACGCCGAGCGAGGAGATGGCGAAGATATAGAGGATGCCGACATTGATATTGGCGAGCGCCCAGCCGGCATCGAGCGGCACCACGGCCCAGGCGGAAAGCGAGAGCAGCACCGTCACCAGTGGCGCGAGAATGAACACCGACTTGTCGGCGCCAGCGGGGATCACCGGTTCCTTGAAGACGAACTTCAGGAGGTCCGCGAAGGACTGCAACAGGCCGAAGGGGCCCACGACGTTGGGACCGCGGCGGATCTGCACTGCCGCCCAGATCTTGCGGTCTGCCAAGAGGATGTAGGCGGTGAAGATCAGCAACGCGACGAGCAGCAGCAGGCCCTTGTAGACCATACCGACCTCGGTGCCCCAGCCAAGGACCGGGATGCCGAGCAGGTAATTGAGCGCGGCGAGAATAAAGTCCATGTCTCTCCCCTACTCCGCTGCCTGCCGCAGACCCGCCGCCAGGGCGGAGCACTCGGCCATGGTGGCCGAGGCGCGGGCAATCGGATTGCTGAGATAGAAATCGCTAACCGGTGAGGCGAGGAACGCCTTCTTCGGCTTGGCCGGAACCTTGGCGAGCGTGACGATGTGCTCGGTCTGGCCGGGTTCGATGAGATCGAGGCGCGCCAAGTGCGGGAACTCGCCATACATCGCCGCTCGGAGCTGGGCCAGCGAGTTGAACGGCAGCGGCTGGCCGACAACGGCTGAGAGGGCGCGGATGATCGCCCAGTCTTCCTTGGCCTCGCCCGGCGGGAACACCGCGCGAGCCGTCATCTGCACGCGGCCTTCGGTGTTGACGTAGGTCGCGCTCTTCTCGGTGTAAGCGGCGGCCGGCAGGATGACATCGGCGCGGTGGGCGCCGTTGTCGCCATGCGTGCCGATATAGACG